>Ga0213822_1000815_pt1 | contig 20845 bp, 22 predicted proteins | sample MC6MC0908MG_FD_179872 | JGI IMG/M metagenome (GOLD analysis project Ga0213822, IMG submission 179872) | Enriched soil aggregate microbial communities from Iowa State University, Ames, United States - MC6-MC0908-MG | ecosystem: Environmental > Terrestrial > Soil > Unclassified | place: USA: Iowa...
TGGCCGTCCGCGAAAGTCGGTGCCGCCTCAGGAGCTACCTGGAGGCGACGGAAGACCCGATACGGGAAACCCGGACGAAACCCAGCGGGTTATTGGCGGGTTAGCGCTAGGTTCTGGCTCTCGTCCGGGCGATGGCTTGGAATCTGCGCAGGTTGAGGGACTGCCGCCGTGCCCCCACGAGCGGCTCGTAGAGATCTATCACGACCGAATGCCCCTCAACCCCAGGATCAAAGTGCTTGATGACAGTCGCCGAAAGCTCCTCGCAGCACGCTGGAAGCAGGCTGCGAGGCTGGACGTGCCTCCGTTTGGCTATCACACAATGCAGCAGGGCCTGGACGCATGGCACACATTCTTCGAGATATGCAGCGAGTCCGATTTCTTGACGGGGCAGGCGCCACCGTCAGATCCGGGACGACCACCATTCGTCGCCAGTCTGGACTTTCTCATCTCCCCCGACGGATTTCGGAAGTGCGTCGAAAACCACTATCACCGCGAGTAGATTTTACAAAACGGCGCCAAATTTGTTACGACTGCAATGTTTGGCCACGAAGTTACACACATAGCAAGAAATAATTACGAAACTTTGTCACCTTCTGCAATAAAGCAGCGGGTCAGCAAAGGAGATCAAGTGATGTTGTCTAACGAGCTGCGGCGCCTGTTGTTTCAGGGTGAAAGTGGCCAGAAGCACGATGCAGAGCCGCTTCCATGCCTATCCGGCGACGAGGTGCTGGCGAAGGCGCACGTACCCACAAGGTACAAGTCTTGCACCTTCGATACCTTTCACGCGTACAGCGAAGAACATAAAGCGAGAAAACTGGCTTGCGAGAGTTACAGCAAGCATTTCAACGTCGCGCGCTACGACGGCGTTTCCATGGTGTTGGGGGGGCCTCAGAAGGGCAAAACGCACCTGGCGACGGCGATGCTGTTTGCGGTTATCGCAAGCGGTAGCACCGGCCGGCTTATACGCGCCCGTCGGGCTATCGCTGCCGTCGTCGAGTACGGGGAGGATGCCCTCGCCGAACTAGCCAATCCCGACCTACTCGTGTTGGATGGGCTGCTCTCGCACCCCTGGGATGAGGCGGGTCGACATGCGATCTTTGAACTCATCGAACGCCGCTTCGAAGAGGTAAAGCCCACAGTCATCACCACTCACCTTAGAAAAGCCACTTTTTTGCGTGCCGTCGGCGATCGTATTGCGTCGCGGCTGCGTGAGAACGGCGGCAAGTTTGTTTCGTTCGAGTAGTTCCAGAAGAAATGCGCCGCACAATTCCGGAGGGTGATAGCCCACTGCAAGCTCGGGCTGGCACGGCGGAGCGAGCTTTGCTCGGAGCCCTGCTTGTTAACAATGACACCTTCGACCGCATCGCGCCGGTGAGGATTGGCGCTTCGCACTTTGGCGCCCATGGCAATGCCCTGATCTTCAGTGCAATCGCTTCCCTGATTTGTCGGGGGCAATTGGCTGACGTGATCACCGTGCACGATCTCTTGTGCGAGCGCAACGAAGCACCCCGCGCCGGCGGGCTACCCTATCTCAACTCGCTTGCCGCGGAGTGCGCCAGCGCCACAAACGCAATTCGGTACGCCGAGATTGTGGTCGAACAGGCCCTGCTCCGACAGCTGATCTTCGTGACGTCGGAGATCCAAGCTTCTGTATCCGAACCAGCTGGCCGGAACGTTCACCAACTCCTCGACCATGCACAGAAATTGATCGGCGGTCTGGGGGAGCAAACGGTCAAGCGGGACGCTGTGCCCATCGCTGCCGCAGCGGCACGCTTCATTGAACAGCTGGACCAGAGAATTTCGGGAGGCATAGCCCGAGACGTCGTCTCTACAGGGCTGACCGATCTGGACAAGGCGCTGCACGGCGGACTGTTGCCGGGGCGGTTGTACGTCCTGGGCGGTCGCCCGGCAATGGGGAAATCGGCATTGGCCGGCACGGTTGGAAGTCACCTGGCTGCCGAGCAAGTCCCGACGGCGTATCTGTCGCAAGAAATGCCCGAAGAGGAGCTCACCGGGCGTACCTTGGCTCAATGGTCCGATATTTCGATCGATGCGCTCCAGGCGGACAATCCAGAAGCAGTGCAAAGTGACTTCTGGGCGAGACTCGTCACAGCGGGACAGCTTGCGGCCACAGCCACGCTGTTCATCGACGAAACCTCAGGCTTGACGCTTCTCGATGTAGCGTCCAAGGCGAGAACTTTGAAGCGCAAATCAGGCCTGCGCGTCTTGATCGTCGATTACCTCCAGCTTATGGTCGGGGCTGAAGAGAAGCGCCACAGCCAGATTGAAACTATCACGCGCGGTCTCAAGAGCCTCGCAAAGGAGCTTGGCATATCTATCTTGCTCCTGTCCCAGTTGAACCGCGAAATCGATCGAAGAACCAACAAACGTCCACTGCTCGCCGACTTTAAGGACTCAGGGTCCATCGAGGCGGATGCTGACGTTGTGATGGGGATATACAGACCCGAGCAAGATGACCCGGATACTCCGTATCCGGGTTGTGCAGAGCTCCATATCCTGAAGCATAGAGGCGGAAAGCTGGCAAAGGTGCTGCTGGCTTACAAGGGGATGGCGACGAAGTTTCACGATTACCACGGTGCGCCGCCCCTAGATTCTGCCGTTGAATCCCGCGGGCAGCGTGCGCGGAAAGGCTTCGACAGGCTGCCTCACAGGCATGCAGACACATAGGACGCAAAAAAGCCAACCACAAACCAAAAAATATACATTGTTAGGTATGAAATAAAAAGCGCCATAAATATAATCCAAGCATAGACAATGGAGATGTCATGCTATTCAAGGCGTTTTTCGGCACCGCCGTATTTCTCGGGACAATCGCTTGGCTGGGCTACTCGCTGGTGGCGACCGAGCCGTGCGAGCGGATGGACCGGCTAGCACTACCGATTCGGCTGACGATGGACGCGACGCGCTTTATCGCCAGCAACCTGTTTGCCGGACCGGAGCACACCGAGCTTCGTCTATCGCTCCTGGAGCTGAGCATAAAGGTGGACTCCGGCGCGCAAACCTACGCAAGCGCCGTGCTCTACGGGCCCAGTCTTACGTGCAAGAACTTCCTATAAGGCGGACGAAGCGATGAGTAGACTCGGCCGTCAGCGCGATCAATTTATCTACATGGGCCCGGAAGACAAGCCGGCCGCCGACTTCCTGAACGAACTCTTTCGTCGAGCGGCATTGGAGGGCATGACCGACATCCAACTTCGCTTCGTCCATGGCGCCATGCGCCCGGTTGAAGTTGCTGACTCGGGGGTTCGTCTAATCAGCTGGCTTGAGCCGGAGTACGAAGGAGATCTTGTCAAGCATGTCGAGGAAAAGCTTCGCGCACGTGCAAGCATGGACTTGTCCGAACAGTTCATACCGATGGATGGCGCGATTCATCTTCGCTATCCGGAAGATGGGCTCAAACTGAGTCTCCGTGCCAGCTTCCTTCACACCATCGTCGGCTCAACAGCCGTATTTCGGCTCGCTCGGGAACAAGCACAACGGCTTGCCTACCGTGACATATACATGCCCTTAGCAGTCCGACGCGTAATCGACCAGGCACTCGCGGTACGCGCGGGAACGGTAGTGGTGTCGGGCCCCATGGGAAGCGGCAAAACGACGCAGCTCATGGCATACATGGTCGAGTTGCGCGACAGGGGAGAGAACGTCAAGACGGCAGAAGAACCTGTGGAGATACCTACGCCTGGCATAGACCAATGTGAGCTGGTGCCGGGAAAGGTCACGTATCCCATGCTAGCCAGGGCATTCCTTCGACAGCGTGCCCACCGCATCATGATCGGTGAGACTCGGGACGAAGAGACCGCTGAGGCGTTGGGCCGTAACGCGAACACCGGGTGCCAGCTCTGGACAACCACGCATTCGGATACGAGTGCGCTGGTGATTGAGCGTTTGCTCGAACTGAAGATGCCCCGGGACTTGATTGCGAAGACGCTGCGACTCATTATTGCGCCTCGCCTCGTTAGGACCATCCCCGCCGAGGCGACGGTCGAATGGGTTGCACCCAACGAATCCAGCAAAGCGTGGTTGAAGGCCGTCGGAGCCTATCACCCGGACGACAAGTTTCCGGTCATTGTGAGCGACCACGACATGTCGGAAACCAAGATGCCGATCTTTGAGGTTATCCAGATCGATGATCGCGTGCGACGGGTGATTCTGGCCGGCGGAGACGCCAAAGAACTGTACGAAGCGGCGAGCTATCAACCTCAATTCGAAACTCTCGCGGAGGCGGGCGTCCGGCTCGCGCGGGAAGGGAAAACCACGCTCAGCGCCATTCAGTCCCTCCTGAACCCGGCGCTGTGGCCTACGTTTGAGCGGCAGAGGCTCGACAAGAGATTGATCGCTTCCGGTGTGATAACTCCCGCGCAGGCGTATCAAGCGGTGGAGACGATGGCTCGCGCGGCCATTGAAGAACATCGCATCCTTGAACTGTGGGAAGCGCTCATTTCGACTGGAGCGGCGACGCGCCTCCAGGTCATCGAATGCTTAGGCCGAACAAAGGAAGCGGTGGACCTCCTCGGATACTTCATAGACAACGGGATCCTGGCAGAACAACCAGTACAACAGGTGATCGAAGAGTGGAAACGAGGCGAGCGACGGCAATCGCTTTTCGCTATGTGCATTGACCAAGGACTATTAAGCAATGAGCAAATTCAAGATGAGGCGTTCCTGCATTACCGCCGTGCTGGCATTAGCCACAACTAGCGCCCTGCACGTGGTGGCGAAGGCTCAACCCTCCATGGCAATGGGTGGTGACGGAAAGGGACAGCCATATACCCCGCCAATGCCATACCGAGAGGTTGCCGAGGTTGAGGCGGACCAGCGAGTGGTGCGCATCTTTTTCTCATTTAGCTGCCCCTTTTGCCGCACATTCCACACGCCACTGCGTCAGTGGGCCAAGAGTCTCCCAGCCCCTTGGCGATATGAGTTCGTACCGATTCTGCTTGCCGATGGCACGGGAATTCATGAAGCCGCAGGGTATTTGGCCGCGCAAAAGGCGTTGGGGCCTGCGGTCGCGAGATTCGAAGATGCAGCCTACCGCGCGATCCAAGGCGAAGGCCGCTCGCCGCGAGCTCCTGAGACCTGGCGTGGCATCGTGAACGCGGCGGGGGGGAGCGTGCTGGCGTTCGAGGAGGCCTGGGAGAGTCTGTCGCCGGCGGAGGTCGCAGAGCTTCCCCGGTCGATGATCGCATACGCCGTGGACGCAACGCCAACAGTCGCTATCGCCGGGAAGTTCGTTCTGACGCCTGACGGAGTGCAAGGCGACGAAGCCTTGTTTCTCCAACTGTGCAGCGGACTGGTGTCGCGGGCGATGGGGCACGCATGAGAACCGCGGCCTCGCTATTGCTATTGTCATTGATGGTCGTCTCGCCGACCTCGATGTCGAGCCCAATTGCGAAGGGCACGCTTTGCTTTCGAGAGGCAGCGGAACGCTACGGGGTCAGTGAAATCATGTTGCGTGCGATAGCGTGGCATGAGTCAAGGTGGAAAGCGAACGCCTTGAACGACACCTTGAACCGAGACGGCAGCGAAGACGTCGGGGTGATGCAAATAAACAGCTGGTGGATCGAGAAACGGCTGCCTCGCTACGGAATCACGCGTGAGCACCTTTGGGAGCCATGCTTGAACATCCACATTGGCGCGTGGATCTACGCAGACGAAATTGCACGCCATGGCAACACATGGAAGGCTGTCGGCCACTATGGGTCCCCCAATGAGAAAGGCCAACAGTGGTACATCGCTAGGGTCAAGAAGGCGCTGGAAGAGGTGCTCGCTGGAGAACCGGAATCCACCCGAAGGAAAGCGGCGATGCTACGGCCAAGTGGAGCGCTGACGGCAAAGCAGATTGTCATTCACATACAGAACTGAGGGAGAGAATTATGCGAAACGAACACGCCTTGGAGGATCGTATCAAGCGGGTGAACCGACAGCTCGACGATCTGCGAGCTCAGAAGCGGGCCGTGGTTATCCGCCAGATTCTGGCCCAACTCGAAAAAAACGGGATCACCCTGAAGGACCTGAAGGAAGCGCGCGCAGCCGGCATTAAGTCACAGTCCAAGTCGGCTCCGGGCAAAAGAATGGTGGCGCCCAAGTATCGCCACCCTGACACTGGTGAAACCTGGTCGGGGCGAGGGCGGGCTCCGCGCTGGCTCGTCGCCGCCGAACTCGGCGGTGCCTCTCGAAACGACTACCTCATTCCCGCCTGAGGTTCTCGCGCTCAATAAAATAGGCCCGTACAGGGCCTTTTCTTCGTCGCTCTCGCCGTAGCACCACGTCCGCCGGGCACGCAGCCCACCTCTGACGATCGTTCGACAACTAGTCGTCACCATGGGAAAAGATCGGACCAGCTGCTGTCCCGCCTTCCTTTTGCCGAGGGGTTGCGTCCGGTGAGATACCAGTTGTCTCCCTGTTGGGATGCGAGAGAAGCCTCATCGAGCCTTTCAAGTGCGGCGCACTCGTCCTGATCTCGCACGGCGTCCAACGTCATAATGCCCGGCTGCTGCCATATCCGCTCAGCCACGTTCACTGCGGCGCGGCCGCCGCGCATGCGAATGGAGTCTGCAACCTCCTCCGGCAAAGAAAATAGACCAAGTTGAATAGGCTCTGAAAATACGTGCCACCGCTTCCACAGTTCGAATTGCAGACGTAGCTGTACGACGCCCGGTCGGGCCCCGTGAACGCGGCAGCAGTTCTCGAACGAGAGAGGACCATCATCGAATCCCAGGAGCCAACGGCCGGCGTTCATGATGTCCCGATCTTTCGCACGACTGTTCAACAGAAGCTGTACGGCCGTTTTGATTGCCAGAAGCGCCCATCGTTCCGGACCTTCCTCAAAGTCATCGACCGTCAGCTTGGCTATGACTTCTCGACTGGGTGCTTCCTTCTTGCAGATAGGGAAGGGAAGATCGCGGAGTGTGGCTTCAGCAAATTCTGGATGATCACCCAATGGTCCAGCCAAATTGTCTTGAGCAAGTAGGCGATCCAAAGTAGAACTGGCTTCGCCACCGCCGTCAGGCCAGGTGATACCAGATCCGTAAACAGGTAGATCAAAATCGCCCTCGTCCAGCTCGCCAGAAGTAGGCCAAGCACTATCACGAGAGCTATCAAGCCCCAAAATTGAATTTGTTCGACCATAACCTTTGTTGTCCATAGCGTGCATAGCGGTGATAGAGGTTCGGGCGTGCTTCAAGCTCTGGCAGCCTTTGCTGCGGTCAGATACCGGTCCGCATTCTTGAAATAGTCGCAGCCTTTTACTTGTTTACGTTTGGTGCGATTGACGCGGATAGGAACTGCCTTGGACGATAGCCATTTCGAGATCGTGATGTTTGGTATCCGCAGGTTGAATAGCTCGCACCCTTGATAGAGCATGATGCACTCACCACGGTCGACCTTCTTCAAGTCATCTTCAGTGACGCGGTACTGCTCCTCCTCTGACTCTGCGATCGCGTATCCCGCATCAGTGCTGAGCCCGCCTTCCGGCGCGGGCGTGATTTTTGGCGTCGACTCGGACGCACGGCTGGTGGCGCTGATGGTCGTCTTGGAGAATGTCCCTTTGCCGATCATCTTGGCTGCCTCCTCAGTTGTCTTCGGGCTCGCGAGCTTGAAGAACAGCTTTGTATCGGTGTTTTCTTCCAGCATGTCGCGAAAATCTGGTGACACGGCATCGAGGTTGGCGATACTTTGGAACATCGCCCACACCGAAATTCCGGCACTTCTTGCCTGCTCAAATACTCGATTCATCGCCATCAGCGCGTAGGCGCCGAACTCGTCCAGCAGGGCGAGATATGGGATACGCGATCGGTGCGACTTCGGTAGCTGCTGTATCCGCGCGATAGCGGATCGAAGATCTGCCAGGAGCATCTTCGCAAAATTTCGGGCGGATTCGTCCTTCCCCATCGTTGGCAAAGAGACGTATGTAATCTTGTTCGACATCATGCTGTCGAACAGACGCACGTCCGGGCTGTACGACGACCCGACTTCGCCGAAGGTCCCAGTGCCGAACGCATGCAACCGCCCGGCGATGCCGCCTAGGGTCTCTTTCAGACGCTTCATGTTGATCCTGGCTGAGGCCGGTCCCGTGTCGTTCCCGAAACCACCTCGGTACTGCTCAATCCAAAGCGAAAGATTCTTCGTTGCGGGATGGTGAGGCAGCACGGAGCGAAGGCGCTCCTCTAGCTCGGATAGTGCGCGCTCGTTGTGTAGCAGTATGGAGAGATCAATGCAGTTGTATGCCAGTCCAAGCGCCTGGACTCCTCCGACGATCGCCCCGAGTGCCTGCTTTGCGGACTGACGATAGTGCTCCGCGGCCGGGGCGACTTCTGGAGCGGGGAGGCTCGTCAATATTCTGTCGGCGACCTCGTCCGGGTCGCCTTCAAGAACGGAGTTGTAGCTGTTGCTGTTGGCGGGATCTCCGAGGTTTATGAACTGCATGTCTTGGTATCGTCCGGCCCAGCGGGCGACTTGCGCAACCCACGACATGTCGTCGCTGTCGAGCTTGGCGTCGATCATGAGCAACCCGCCACCTCGGATGATCTGTTGCAGCATCATCAGCCGGGCAAAAGTCGTTTTTCCATAGCCGCTTCGCCCCGCGACCATGCCGTGGTACGGCAGCGCTTCGTCTGGGAGCCGAACGGCACGCCCGCGATCAGTCGTATACCCGATCAGCATGCCATCGTTTGAGAGCAGGTCGCTGGAACGGATATTGAGCTTTGAGCGGAATAGATGCATGCCAGCCAAGCCGTGCATGCAGCGTCCGGCCACCCATGCAGCACCTAGCCCAGCAAGAGCGTATGAGGGCACAGTAGGCAGGCCGCTGAAGAACGGGGACGTGGTCAACACTGACGACGAAATTGCCGCTAAGGCTAGGGTGTCGGCCGCCCCGCCCAAGCGATTTCCAAAAAAGCCTATTCCTTTCATTTCCTCCTAGCTCCCTGGGGCGCGTGGCCCGACGCCCAAAAAATCAACATTCACAGGTTGAGATATAAACATTCATCGCTAAAATACCACGCAATGCAAATAGTGGGAGGCGTCCGAATGCGGCGTTTTATTGGCTTGGTAGGAAGTGCTCTTGTTGTGACGTCGAGCATGGCGGCTGCACCTGAGGGCCAGGGTCAGTTCGATATGCGCGAGTGGATCGTGCCCGAGACGTCCGCCCTCGTAACCGTCCCTGAGCACTCTGAGCATGCGGTCGCGACACCGAAACGGGTGGGACCAGAGAAGCTCAAGCCGGTGTGGTCGGTTCAAGGGCCGTCTACGTACCGTCCCGGAACGTGGATCGATACGAGTTACCGGAAGGATCCGAGACTCATATTGAGCCAAGTCGTTCGATTCGATTTCGATTTGTCGGAGTCGGCGTCCACGAACGCTGCGGCGCTGGTTGCCGCGCAAGTTGCAGGGCAGGGCGTCTCGTATCTGGTGGTGGGGCATGCGGACGAGCGTGGTACCGACGCCTACAACCTCGCCCTGTCGAAGCGCAGGGCGGAGGGGGTGAAACGCGCGCTGGAGGTCGCTGGTGTGCCCGCCAAATCAATCGAAGCGCGCTGGTACGGAAAGAGGCTACCGGTGAGCTTCGCGGATCAGAGTCTGAACCGCCGGGTGGAGATCTTGGTCAGCGGCGATCGTCCGGCTCAACTTAGGCGCGGAGCTAAGGCGGTGGGAGCTACGCCGCGTAGCAATCCGGGCATCGCGGAATCCGCGGCCCGTCAACCACAACCATCCCCTGGGGCCGTCTCGCCAGGATCTGCCGCATGCCACGTGCCTGGAGCGCAAGTCGTGGGCGGAAGGATTGTTCCTGCTTCGAACAACAAGGAGTGCAACCAATGATCGACGAAATTGATATTCCTGCGCACACGGACGACATGCCTTCATTTCTTCTATGGGAAATGGACGAGTTCCTGGTCTTGATGCTGTGCTTCCTGGGCGGCTACATCGCTCGCGGCATGTGGCCGTTCGTTGGCGCCGCCATCGGACTTTGGTTCACGGCGCGGATGCGCCGCTGGAAGCAGAACGAGATGATGGGAGCTATCCCACACATCGTATTTGCAGCAGGTTGGGCGGGTATCAACAAGCTGTATCGGAACGCGAAGCATGGGGTGCTGTGGTCATGAAGCTCAACTTTCTGACGAAGTCCTGGCGAAGCGCCGAGCGAAGCGTCCAGTTTTTGCTCGTGATTCTTCTGATTGAGAGCGTGGTCACCTTGGGAGCGCTGTACGGCTGGCTGAAGAAGGACGTCGTGACTCGCCTGGTGCCGCCTCGCATGACAGTAGAGGCAGAGATCAGTGCGGATAGTGCGTCCAAGGACTACCTGATCAGCGTTGCATTAACTGCGGCGACCCTTACGGGGAACGTGAGCCCCAAGAACGTGACGTTTGTGGCAGACGCGATGGGGCTCATCACGTCGCCGGCGATTTATCCGGAAGTCAGGCGCCGACTCTTCGCGCTTGCGATGGATCCTGTGTTCAAGGACCGCGGAGGCAGCGTGACGTTCACTGCGACCGGAATGGACTACGAGGCGCGCACCAAGACGGTATTCATCAAGGGCGAGCTCCAGTCTACGACTACGGCCGGCCCGATCGGGAAAGGAACTCCGTACGTTTACGAAATCCAAGTCGCCATCGAGAACGGCTGGCCGCAGATCTCCAAGTTCGATCACTACCCAGGCAAGCAAGAGAAAAGCCAGCATTGGCAATCAAGAAACCGTCGCGCGTTGGAGCGCGAGGCGGCTGAGCACGCGGCGGATCAACGTGCGGAAGACGCCGCAAAGGATCCTTGGTTCGACGACGCTGTTCGCTTCGGCGCGGCCGGCGGCAGCGTCGAAACCAGAGATCTGATGAGCGACGAGCGGCGTCAGAACAATGAGCAAGGAGAGAGTAAGTGAAGCGAGTCGTTTATAGCCTACTTCTGGCGTCATGCGCCGCGTCGAACGCCTTCGCGGTGGACCAGTACAAGTTGCCCCCCCCAGGACAGACTCCCGTGCAACGCCAGGCGATGCCTGGTGTCGGCACCATGCCTGGCGAAGCCGTCCAGCGGAGCAACGTGGTCCCTGTGACGGGGGAGGAGACCGTGCCTGTCGACATCTCGGCCACGTACATGAACCGCATCGCGACGCCTTTTGCGCGAGCGAAGGTAATCGACGCTACGAGCGGCGAAGACAAAAAGCCTCAACTTGGGGAGATGGTTATCACGGCCAACGGCTCGTCTGTGTACGTGCACGCCAATGGTGCGACTGATGCGCAGGCGATTTACATCACGGGCGACCAGCCGGGGGATCCCGTCATCTCGCTTCTCCTCATTCCGAAATCGATACCCAACCAGGTGATTCCTCTTCAGTTGAACGGCGGGTCTAACGCTGGTGGTTCATCGACGTCCGGATTCGATGCGCGTGCAAAGTCTGATGTGTACACCGATCAACTTGTCTACGCGTTGCGGACCCTTGCGTCGGGAGGGCGATTGCAGGGCTACGCTGAGGGATACATGCCTACTGCGGTTGCAGCTATCGGTGAGGTGAGCATCCGGCCCCTGTCGCGGCATTCTGGGGCGCACTACGACATCTACCGGTACCGGGTATCTGGACCGGCTGATCGGACGGTGGAGTTGCAAGAGCCCTCCTTCTGGGCGGAAGGTGTTCGCGGGGTTGCATTCTTCCCAACCTCCGTCGTGGGAGGTGGAGCGGAGACCGATCTCTTCGTGGTCGCGGACAAGTCCGCCACGGGGCAGGGAGGAGCGCAATGAGCGAGAAGAAAGGTCTGAAGGACTGGTGGAACGAGCAAGGCTCGGGTGTTCGTCTGGGGATCGTCGGCGTCAGCTTCATCGTCGTCGTGGTGCTGCTCTTCATTCTTCTGAAGCCCGCGCCCAAGAAGCGCGTCCCGAAGAATCCCGAGCCCCCGGTGTCGGCAAACATGCTGCTGCCAAAGCCGAAGGATCGCACGGTCGAGATGCTCGCTGGCGACCTTACGGCGCAATCAAAGCAGTTGAAGGATCTTGGAGACCAGATCAAGCAGGAGCGAGAGGCCCGGAAGCAAATCCTCGGTCGTTTGGAGGACGCGATTGACAAGATCAAATCGGCGCCAGGCGCGGACGGCGTGTCCAAGGACATTCTTTCTGAGGTCCAGAAGCTGAGCACACGCCTGGACTCGCTGGAAGGGAAGAAGGAGTTGGGTGCGGGATATCAGCTTCCGAATGCCCCAGCCTCTTCTTTGCCTTCCGGAGCTCCGATGGCCGCACCCACGGCCAGTCCGGAGGTGAAGGCCATTCGCATCCGGGTTACCGAGAACGCCACGCCAAAGCCCGAAGAGCCACGGACAGATTCCGAGGCTCCCGGTGAATACGTCCCGATGACCACGGTGTTTGAAGGGCACCTCATCACGGGTATGGACGCTCCGACGGACCAGTCCGCCAAGGCAAAAGTGAACGCGGTACCCGGAATCCTCCGCGTTAAGGGCATTTCGTCAATGCCCAATGGACATACGTCGCAGTCGCTGAATGATTGCCGCGTGCTGGTCGCAGGCTACGGGGGACTTTCCGACGAGCGTGCCCAGCTGCGCACCGAGAGTATCGCTTGCATCATTCCCAATGACGATCCGACCAAAGAGCCTCGCGTCGTAGAGGCTCCGCTGGATGGGTTTGTGCTAGGCGAAGACGGGCGCGTGGGTGTGCGGGGACGGCTCGTTTCCAAGCAGGGGCAGCTGATCGCAAAGACGTTGATGGCCGGCGTGCTGTCCGGATTCGGCGACGCGTTAAAGCCGACCCGCGTACAGGGCTTGGATCTCAACCCTTCGGGAAGCGTCCAGACTCAGTCCGTCGACGCCAGCACGATCGGAAAGACCGGGCTTGCAACAGGCCTCTCCGACGCCGCCAAGAGCGTGAGCGAGTACTACCTGAAGTTGGCAGATCAAATGATGCCGGTGCTCGAAGTTGACGCCGGCAGGAAGGTGACCGTGGCACTTAAGAAAGGATTTGTACTGAAATGAAGAAGCTCCTATTGGTGTGTTCGTTAACCGTGGCCCTCAGCGGTTGCGCGTCGATCTTGGATCCCGCGGGCGGCCGCTCTTCGTTCACGTGCATGGATCCGAACAATCCGGATTCGCTGCAAGACGGAATTACGTGCAAAACGCCGATGGCCGTCATCAAGTCGACCGATCAACCGATGCCTCTGAGGGAGAGCGATTTGCCCTTCGGGGTGACCATGAAGGACGTTGAATCCGGGGCGGTCGCGGGCAATGTGCAGATCGGAAGCTTTCCGGCTGGCAAGAGCGATCGGCAGCGGACGCAAGGAGCTACGGTTGCAGGCTCCTATGACCTGGTCACGGCCGTCGGTGCCGGGGCTGGCCCGGGCGCTGGAAGCGACATCTACGGTAAGCCCGTTCGCGAGCCCGCCGTGGTGATGCGCATTTGGGTGGCACCGTGGATCGACGCACGTGACGACCTGCATTACCCCTCGTACGTCTTCACCGAAGTCCAGCCCCGCCGCTGGGCTATGGGGGCGGCTGGTTTCGTTAATCGAGGAATTCTGGCGCCGGCGAAGATGGTGCGGCCGGCGGGTGCGAAGGCTGTCGGTTCGCCGCGTGTGCCGCGCTCCGGCGGATCTCAGGAACCCGCCGAATCCTCTGCAACAAGCACCAGGGAAAACAGCATTAAGGACATGGGAGGAATGCCACAAATCACCAACCCGTAGCGAACGAAAATCTCACCAACCAAGGATAGAAACTAAAGGAATAAAACATGGAAATCTCCCTCAAGCCGATGGCTTCCGGTTCCAGCGAGAGTGCGATTCAGAACCCTCCGAAATGGCTGCTCATGGTCGCCGCCTTCATCATTATCGCCATTGTGTCGCTGGCATCAGCACATGCTGGTGGCGGCGGCGACGCGTTGACCGAATTCAACGACTTCCTGGAAGACGAGTACAACGGCTCGCTTGGCCTGGCCATTGGCCTCGTATCGGTCCTGTTCGGGCTTGTGGCCACGGCGGTCATGATGACTTTCAAGCCCGCCGCGATCGGTGTGGGCGTGGCGTTCCTTATCGGTCCGTTCGTCGATGCTGTCGTGAAGGCGCGTGCGTCCGGGTTGCCCGAGGTCGTCGCGCACGTCGTAACTACCGGGATTCCCGGCCTCACCCTCTAGGGGTGCCTGCGCAGAGGCGAACTGATCCCTCTATCTGCTCTACCAAGTAGCAAATGCAGGAAGGCAGCGACGTCCGGCTCGATGCCCGGACCCGCTGCCTTAGTTTTACTGTGCACCCTTCGCTGAGCTTGGCATGCCCGCTAGTCGGCAGCCTCGCGATCGCAATCATCCCCACCCCGGACGCCAGATAATGAGCAAGCTCAAGAAAAACCATCCCGCCGAGAACATCACGGTCACTGCGTGGGATGACTCCTCCAATATCCTCTACTTCGAATCCAAACGGTTGAAGGAGCGTTTCATTGGCGCGGTGGGTGTCACCTCGCCGGTGGTGGGAACCGACAACCAGTTCGTTGAGCGCCTTTCAGTATCCTTGTCTGCGAACCTTCCCGCGGGGTCCATCATTCATTGGGGTATCCTCGCCGATCCCGACATCGATGCCATTGTGGAGGGCTACCTCTCAGGGAAGGCCGGTGCTGGCGGCATATTGGCCTCGATGGCTCGCGAGCATGCCGAATACATAGCGTCAGGGACCACGCAGCCGCTCATTCCGACGAATGGAGTCCGGGTCCACAAAAAACGGCTTTTTGTGGGAATTAAAGTGCCAGTGACCGCGGCTGACGTCGCGGCCGACGATCTCGCACCCGCGACCGAGCACGTCACAGGGCTGTTTGACCGCCTGAAGACCGCGGGCTTTCATTTTCGTCTGCTCGACGAGGCGGGGTATCGGCGAATCGTTAAGAAGGTCCACAACCCCTGGGCTTCAGACGATGATTGTGTGGCCCCGTTGGACGAAGAACGTCCACTCAACGAGCAGATTCTTCCCAACTCGTTCTCGGTCGACTATTCCCAAGATCACGCGTCGATATCGTTCAATGACGGGCAGCATTTCGCCAAGGTGCTCAGCGTGAACAACTTCCCCCAGCGTGCGCACTCATGGATCATGAATGAGGTGATAGGCGACGCCAAGGGGCTCACCAATCAGATCCAGGAGCCCTTCTACCTGTCCTTCGTCATGCTTTACCCCGATCAGCAGGCGCTTAAGCGTAAGGTCGGCTTGATGTCGACGGTGATCAACAACCAGGCGTACGGGCCGACGATCAAGCTCTGGCCCGTTATTGGCTATAAGAAAAAGCGTATCGACACGCTCGTCCACGCGTTGAACGGCCGCGGTGAAATTGGCGTGCAAGTGTCCATGGCGCTTGTCATCTATTCGAAGAGCAAGGACCGACTTCGCTCGTACAGCGAAAGCTTGTGCACTTACTACCGTGCGATCGGCGGTAAAGGAAAGAAGTTCGATATCCGAGAGGACAAGCGAATCCTGCGCACCGTATTCGATCAGGCCCTCCCATTGAATGGGAGTGAAGGCGGGTTGCACCGTTCCTTCCGCCTGCGCTCCATGTCAGTTCCGCAAGCCGTGCGATTTTTGCCGATCTATGGCGACGGAACGGGGAGTCGGACCTCGTCAGGAACCCTAGTTCTAACACGACGTGGCGAAGCCGCGATGATAGACCCGCTGGCTACACCCGGTAATGCAAACGGCCTCGTGTATGCCGAATCTGGCAGTGGGAAGTCCTTTTGGGTGCAGGCGGTCGTCTCCGACATGCTGGCCTCAGGGGTGAAGGTGTGGATTATCGATGACGGCCGATCCTACGAGAAGCTTGGTCGGTCGCTGGGCCCCGATAAATGCCAGGTCATCACCTTCTCCAAGGAAAGCTTTCTGTCGCTCAATCCTTTCACATCAATTCCATTGGGGGGGCTTCAAGAAGAGATGTCGCTGCTCTCGACGATCTTCACGAAGATGGCCGCGCCAAATGATGGGCTGGACGACGTGAAGCGGCCGATTCTGGAGCGCGCGATTACGGCTGCGTACATGAACAACACGAACGAGGCTATTCCCGAGGATGTCGCCAATTTTCTGTTGACGCAGCCTGACGAGTTGTCGCGGACGATTGGTAAGCAGCTATACCCGTTTGCCTCGGGCCAGTTTGCCCAATGGTTCAACAAGCCCTTCAACATCAACATGGACGCCCAACTCATCATTCTGGAGATGGGTGACCTGAAGCTTCTTCCTCATCTGCGGGACGTGGTTGTGCTTCAGATGTTTGCCGCGATCGCGCGCAGCCGACAGAAGTTGAAAACCCAGGGCATTCGAAATCTCTTGCTGGTGGAAGAGGCGAAACAATGGCTGCTGAATCCGATCATGGCGGAGGGCATTGACGAGTCCTACGCCCGCGCGCGTAAAGACCTTGGCGCAATCGCTTGCGTGACCCAGGGTCTGCTGGATATCGGCAAATCTCCCCGCGGAGACTCGATCCTCCAGAACACGGCGTGGCATGCGATTCTCAAGCAGAAGCCGGATCAGGTGCAGAAGGCACTTAATCAAGACCACTTTTCAATCGACGCCTATGGCGCGGAGCAGATCAACTCGATTCACAAAGTGGACAACGTCTACTCCGAGTTCATGTTCAAAGTCGACTCCGCATACGAGATCTACCGACTCGTGCGAAGCCGCTATTCGAATGTGATGTTCTCCACCAGCGGAAGGGAACGGACGGAGATCCTTCGCATGATCGATCAGGGTGTTTCGGCTGACGCTGCTATCCGCAGATTCCTCGACGAAGAGGCGCGCGGTGTGGTTTCCCGTCACGAACCCACTCTCACTATGGGCTGAGCCAAGACAACTCTTCTTTTGCAAGGTGATCGGAATGAATTTGTTCTCGTTTTTGTACGTGGCCGCCGGCGCGGCGTTGCTGTGTTTATTGGGATTGTGGCTGGTGCGGCCTAAGGCCATAAAGCCGGAATTTGCGATCGCGGTGTTCGTCGCGGTGGTAATTGCGTCAACTCTTGCGGCATGGAACCTTGACTCGGACGGCCCGCTGAGTGCTGAGACGGATTCCCCGCAAAGGACACGATCGACCGCTACGTCTCAAGAAATGGGCGGTGGCACGCCCGTCGTAGTGCTCGATGCGGCAGGGTTAGCTGAGCGATTCTATGAGAGGGCGTCGCTTGCCGGGGAGGTGAACTCTCCGGTCGATGTCGCTCAAGATTTCGCGGCGCAACTAGCTCGCGTCCTTCGCGACTACGAAGGTGCAGGAATTCTTGTGCTGAACAAAAATGCTGCACTCGCTGTCCCGCCCCTGGGGGATGTCACCACAGTCGTCGCCGAACGCCTGGGCTTGGGGGCAGAGAAGTAGATGACTTACCTGCAAAGCTCCTGGCGAAGAATCGCGGCCAACTGCCGCCAGCTGAGCAAGAACCGGACGGCAATATTGTTAACGCTGGTGGGCGCCGTGCTGGCGCTCTCGGCCCGTCCGGTAATCACCGACGCATTGCGCCAGAAGATGCACTTTGCTCTGGACGTGCAGGTGGAGGAGAACCGCTGCCTACCTCACACCTTCTACTTTGTAAGGCTTGGGCGTCCCGAAGGCGGGCTTACTCGCGGCATGTACGTCGAGTACATCGCCAATGGTGGACTGATGGGCCATGCCTTGGATGGACAGCGGATCATTAAGATCGTGGCCGCGCTGCCAGGTGATAGGGTTCGCGTGGACGATTCGGGCATCTCCATCAACGGGAAATTCTGGGGCCCGCTAGGCCTGTCCAGTCGGCTCGACGTAAGTGGGTTACGCATGCAGGGAGATGCAACGGTTCCAGGGGGCAAGGCGCTGCTGCTCGGCACCATGCCCGGATCCTACGATGGCCGGTACTGGGGATTCCTGGACCAAGACCAAATTATTGGACAGGCATGGCCCCTTTTTTAAATCAAAAAAGTATGATTTAAATAAATCATTTGTGGGACACCGTTAGATGTGTGCAAATCCGATTCTCAAGATATTTGCCGGGCTGTGGTTGTGCGCTGCGATCTTGCCGACCGCGGCGGCTGCACAAAACACAAGCTTTTATGACCGCAAGGGCGAAGGTTGGTTTTGGTACCAAGATCCGGAGTTGGAGCCCGAACCTGTAGACGAGAACCAGGTAAAGCAGCAGGCAACCACGCCACCAGCCGATCCCAAATCGCCCAAGGCTGTTGAGCCTCCATCCTACAGGCGGCAGGAGGTGGAGCCTTTTTCCGTAGAGTGGTTACAGAAGCAGATGCCGGTGCTTCTAGGTCGAGCAATTGACGACCCAACAAAGGAAAACGTGGAGGCATATCTATACGCTCAACGGGTGGCGATGGACAAAGCGCAACGGTATGCAAACCAGGTTCAGATGGTTGTGGCAAACGATCCGTATCTAGACGAAAACAATCGCGTTCCACTGTCCAGCTTTGCGAAGAAAGATTTCCTGCGATATCGAGGGGAAGGCCAAACCGAGGCGATGGAGCATCTCAGCAAGATCGGTGGCCTCTGGGTGTTCTTCGACTCGACGTGCGCCTTTTGTCCGCCGCAGGTCTCGGCTGTGAGGGATCTTGCCCGCGAATTCGGTTTCCTAACCAAATTCATTTCGATGAACGGCGAGGCGGTCCCCGGGCTTGGACAGGATGAGTTTGTCCCGAATGGTGGCCAGGCGCAGCGGCTAGGTCTGCGGCTCACTCCCACTACGGTGTTCGTGGTCCCACCGGACAACTACTACATCCTGTCGCAAGGGATGATGTCTCAGGATCAGCTTCGTGACCGTCTCATCGTCGCTGCCGACTACAACGGGCTGCTACCAGAAGAAATCCTGAAGAAGCTACGCGTGTTCGATCGCGGTGTGCTCAGTACCGAGGACATGAAGGCGGGAGCGGGCGACGACCCAGGTGAGTGGGTGCGCTATTTGAAAGAGCGGCTGTCGGGCCAGTACTAAAAGGAAAACACTATGAGGTTGAGACTTCACATGCGAAGGTCCGTCGTTCTTACGGCACTAGCCGTCGCTTTAAGCATGTCACCGGAGCTAAAGGCGGCCTCGCTGAGCTCTGAGCTGGATGGCATGTTTGCGAATGCGACCGCACCTGGGTCGTTTAACAGCCAGCTACGCAATGGCTTTGTCGGTGGGGGAATCGGTGTGCGAACTCCGGTTCGTCCGATAAACCTTATCGCGTTTGACCCGCCGAGGCTCGCTGCTGGATGTGGTGGCATAGATCTCTATGGTGGCTCGTTCTCGTTCATCAATAGCGAACAGCTGCAAGCCCTTCTTCGGCAAATCGCGGCGAACGCAATCGGCGTGGCATTCAAGGCGGCGATCGACTATATCAACCCTGCGCTCGGCAAGATCATGGGCGACTTTCAGTCGATATTGCAAAGCTTGATGCAGAACCTTCGCAATACCTGCGCTCTTGCCCACACCGTCGTGAACTGGGGAAAGCAGGCGTTGTTTGCTTCAGAGGAGTCGCTCTCCGCGGAAAACTCGGAAGGAAGCGGAGGCTTTGTCGACCGGGTGGCGAGCATCACCGATTCGGTCAAAGGCTTTTTCAGCAGCGCGAATCGCCAGTCGAAGGAGGCCGCGGACAAGAACGCCATTACGGAGACCGGAAATCTCGTGTGGAAAGCGCTGGGTAACTCTGGCGCGGCAGACGAGTTCGGCAATCTGTTGACGGGCGAGTCCACGCGAAAGGCGTCGAAGGAATTCGTCATGTCGCTTTCCGGTACTGTCGTTGTCGGAGCAGACTCCTCTGACAGCGATAGCGCAAAATCCATTGGCCAGGTTCGGGCGGGCACCGTCGACCTTTACAACATCCGTGATGGAGCCAAGGAGGGCCAAGCGAGCCGGCTGGAAATGCTGCGTTGTCCAGCTAGTGGATACAACGACAGCACGGCTGACCGGGTTCCAGATGGGCCGTGCACCACGGTGACGCTTGAAGCGGTTCCATCGTCTTTCACGGGAGTGAAAGAACACGTCGCGAAGCTGCTGTACGGTTCAACGCTTGGCGCGAAGGACCAAGTGTATGCGGATTCCATTATCGCGAAGATCAACAGTTGCGAAAGCACGCGGAACGAGTGCGGATTCACGGCGCAGCAGCGAGCTCTACTGAACGCGGTATCGGCGCCTCTCCTAGGCCTTCTGGTCGCAACCCAACAGAACACGGCATCAATGACTCAAGTCGCAAAGCAACTTGAGCCATTGATCGTGAACGAAATAACGATTTCGTATGGGGACGCTGCGTTGCGCGCCATCCGCCAAGCATTCTCGGGTAAGGACCAAACGACAATGCCGCCAGTGATCGAGGCTCGCGAACGGTTACTTAGCGACCAAGTCCGTCAGATGCGCGAGGAAAATGCTATCCAGTGGGACCGAGTGATGAAGGCGAAGGAGTACTCGGACATCCTGGTCAAGTTCAACCCGGCCATTTTCAGGAACTATCGATGATCCCGCGGAATTCCCTCGATATCGCCGTGAACGCGCCGGCGACAAGCGATTGGCTGATTCGGGTGCTGACAGTCGTACTCCCGCCAGTGCCCGGCGTCATTGCTGTCGCGACGTGCATCTTTTGCTGCGTAATGTTCGCTCTTTCCGGAGGAAAGGTAGGCGTATTGCCGTGGGCGGGCTTCGCTGGCTTTATCGCACTGGCCGTCTGGCTCATTGTGTACACGTCGCTTTCAACTGTGCTCGTCGCGTCGCTCTTGTTCCGGCGGCTGAGGTTTGGGGCGTCAGTGAAGCGCGCCGTTTCGAAGAACGACGTCCAAGCGGATTGAGAACTATGGCGACCTTTACTACCTACCTGACCGGCCCGCTCGATATGTTCTATGCCACGCTCAATGGCGTGGCCATGGCGTTCAACGATACAGGCCTCATT
>Ga0213822_1000820_pt1 | contig 20630 bp, 22 predicted proteins | sample MC6MC0908MG_FD_179872 | JGI IMG/M metagenome (GOLD analysis project Ga0213822, IMG submission 179872) | Enriched soil aggregate microbial communities from Iowa State University, Ames, United States - MC6-MC0908-MG | ecosystem: Environmental > Terrestrial > Soil > Unclassified | place: USA: Iowa...
AGGAAAGCGAGTAGCCCGTAGCGAAAATCAGAGCCTTTTAAATATATAAAGGAACATCGGATCATTTGTAAGCTTAAACTAGTTACAATGATTGAATTCCTTTACAGAAATAAATTATTATTTGATAATAATTGCTTAACATAGATTTAACACGCACCTATTTAAAATAATGAAAATGAGGTGATGACGATATGAGAATTCTTGTTGTTGAAGATGAGATAGATTTACAGGAAGCTATCGCTGAGGGACTTAGAATGGAAGGGTATGCAGTTGATACATGTAGTAATGGAGAAGATGCTTATGAACTGGCGTACGTTGAAAACTATGACTTAATAATCCTTGACTTAAATCTTCCGAAAATGGACGGATTAAAGGTTTTAGAAAAGATACGAGAAGAAAATAACGAATTAAAAGTCTTAATCCTTAGTGCAAGAAGTAGCGTAAACGACAAAGTTAAAGGCTTAGATATTGGTGCGAATGATTATTTAACTAAACCATTTGAATTTGCAGAATTGGAAGCAAGAATAAGAAATTTATTAAGGCGAAAATTTGTGCAGGAAAATAGCCTTTTATCTTGCGGTCACATAAATATTGATTTATCTAAACGCACCGCATTTGTGGGTGAAAAAGAACTGATACTCACAAAAAAAGAATTCGCATTGCTTGAATACTTTCTGCTAAATCAAGAAAAAGTAGTCAGTCAAGAAGAGTTGATTGAACACGTTTGGGATGGAAGTGCTGATAGCTTTAGTGGTGCTATTCGCGTTCATATCGCCACATTACGAAAAAAAATGAAAGTTCTTTTAGATTATGATCCAATACGTACAAAGATTGGTGAGGGGTATTTTATAACTAAAAATGATGGTGATGCTTGATGTTCAAAAAAATGCCAATTCGGCTGCGACTTACTGTAATGATGATCATTTTATTAACGATTTGTTGTATAGGACTTACATTAATTTTGAATTTTTCTGCCGGTATAATGGCAACAAGAATTGATGCAGCCGCTTTATTACCTGCACAAGTGGTTGGTGAAGGTAGCAATAGTATGGACAGTCTCCAAACGCCACCAGATGTCATGATGCCTACACCATCAGAAGAATCACAACAAGCAAGAACGGACTTTAAGATGAATAGTATTGTTTATCTGCTTATAGTTATAGTCGGTGGTGGCGTATTGACATACTATGTATCGGGTAAAGTGTTAAAACCACTTGATACACTAAATAGTCAAATTAAAAATAGGACTGTACATAATTTATCGGAAACGATGGACATTCCCTCAACCAATGATGAAATAGCTGAGCTAACGCAGTCCTTTAATGAAATGACGGATACGCTAAACGATGCTTTTATGATGCAAAGTCGCTTTTCTGCAAATGCGGCTCATGAACTTCGAACGCCACTTGCGGTTTTAAAAACAAAGGTGGATGTATTTAAAAAGAAACATATACATTCTACAGAAGAATATGATGCGCTGATTTCAGTTTTTGAAAAGCAAATACAGCGATTATCTGAGCTTGTTAGTAGCCTTTTAGATATGACAAATATGAACGATGAACTTGCGAATGAAACGATTTGCTTGAAGGATGTTTTAGAAGATATTGTTTCTGAGCTTTCTCATATTGCTGATGAAAAAGATGTTACATTATATTTGGATTGCGATGAAAGCGTTGTTTATGGTAATACCGACTTACTGTATCAAGCGCTTTATAATATTATTGAAAATGGTATTAAATACAATATTGTCGGTGGTATGGTAATCATTACTGATAAAACGGATAAAAAGCAGGTAATCGTTGAAATTAAAGATACGGGAATCGGGATCCCTGATGATGAAAAAAAGAATATATTTGAGCCGTTTTATAGAGTGGATAAATCACGCTCTCGTGAAATTGGCGGTTCAGGCTTAGGACTTTCTATTGTGCAAAGTATTATACACAAGCACAACGGAAGCATCGTAGTTACGGATCATGAAAACGGCGGTACTTGTTTCGAAATTACGCTTGGCAAAATAAAATAAGAAAATGAAAAGGCTTTGAATGGCAGTTGAAACTGTTTATTTAAAGCCTTTTTTTGTGAATTTATAAAAACTATTCCTCTTAACATGGATTTAACATGAATTATTATAAACTGGTGATATCAAGTAGAAAGGTTGCAAGCTATGCTGATGAAGTCTGTGGTACGAACGATGGCAGACTTTCTCTTGTGAAGAAAATAGATGACTAAGTCAGATAGGGGGATAGAAAAATTACAGGTGAACCAACTCTAAGGTTACAATGAACATTTTAAGAGTGATGTCAAAAAATAGAACGGTTAACATTGTTACAAATCTTGGGTAGTAACTAAAAACATTCTAGGAGGAATTTATGATGAAGAAAAAATTAACAATTACAACATTGGTGCTAGGATTATCGATTGTTGCAGGATCTGCATATGCTGCGAGCAATAACGACATGTGGGAAACTACTAAATCCAGTGAACCTGTCAACTTAGAAGAAATGGCGAAAGAAAAAGGGATTACAGTAGACGAATTGATTGCTCAACTTGAAAAAGAAGGCAAACTAACAAAAGCTGCTAATGTAACTGAATCTACGAAAGCTAAAGGCACGATTGAGTCAGATACGGCCAGCAATACTAGTGAAGTCACAAATTCTAGTGAACCCGTTAACTTGGAAGAAATGGCGAAAGAAAAAGGGATTACAGTAGACGAATTGATTGCTCAGCTTGAAAAAGAAGGCAAACTGACAAAAGCTGCTAATGTAACTGAATCTACGAAAGAAAAAGGCACGATTGAGTCAGATACGGCCAGCAATACTAGTGAAGTCACAAATTCTAGTGAACCCGTTAACTTGGAAGAAATGGCGAAAGAAAAAGGGATTACAGTAGATGAATTGATTGCTCAGCTTGAAAAAGAAGGCAAACTGACAAAAGCTGAAAAAGTAACAGATTCCATGCCAGCCGAAAAAAATAAGTAACATATAGAGAGTACCTGGAGCTGTCTCAAAAGTAAACTTCTGCTAAGGAAGAAACTTTTGAACAGCTCTGTTCACTTTGTTCAGCAATAAATGAAGGAAGGCCTAGTGAACAAACGGCAAGTAATTTGCAAAGTAGTTCTTCGGGATTTCTTTACTAAAATTGGTAATTTCGATACTATATAAACATGGAGATGTACGAAAGAAGCATGGACTTTAATGGGAGATATTCTTTAATGGCTATCAAATTGTATGGAGTAATTGATTCCCCTTCTTTAAAAGAGGGGTAATTTTCCATTTTAATTTACACCATTTTAGGATTGCTGGGTTCATGTACTATAAACTCGCCGAGCGAATGCCTATTAGGTATTCTTTTTTTGTTTGGTAGTCTACATCTCCAATAGGACCTTGTTCAGCGTATCCATAAGGAGATGCTTTTATGAAACGATTAATGAACAAGACTGCAATTGTTACTGGCGCTAGTCGAGTAAATGGTATTGGTACTGCAATATGTCGGGAACTGGCCAAAGAAGGCGCAGACATTTTTTTCACCCATTGGTCAAAGTATGATCGTCAGATGGAGTATTATATTGATCATGATTCCGATTGGCCGCAACATCTTATGGCGGAGATCCGTAGCCTTGGAGTGAAATGTGAATCAATGGAACTGGATCTGTCACAATCAGATGCACCGAAGAAATTGCTTCATGAGGTTCATGAGAAAATAGGTACACCATCCATTCTTGTGAACAATGCAACTCATTCTGTTGATGTCGATTTTCGTTCCATAAATGCAGATATTCTCGATGCTCATTATAAAGTGAATGTTAGAGGAACATGTCTTTTGACAGCCATGTTTGCTCGTCAAATTGAAGGCAAACATGGTGGTCGAATTATCAATATGGTGTCAGGTCAAGATAAATCACCTGAACCAGGTAACCTAGCTTATGTTTCAACAAAAGGTGCCGTTTCCACTTTTACTAAATCAGTTGCTTTTGAGTTGGCACCGCTTAACATTACGGTTAATGCTGTGGATCCCGGACCAACTAACAGTGGCTGGATGAGCAGTGAGTTGAAGAAAGGCTTATTACCGAAATTTCCGATGGGACGACTCGGTGAACCTAGAGATGCTGCAAAGTTAATCGTCTTTTTAGCAAGTAATGAATCTGAATGGATTACGGGACAAATTATTCATTCAGATGGAGGGTTTTGGTGATTTTAACGGCTTGAAACAGTTTCGGAATAGGGTACTATTCAGAAGTACTAATAAAAGTCCAATTTCCTTTAATATTGGGAAATTGGACTTTTTACATTTATTTATGGTGCAAAATAATTCCTAAAGTGACAGTCTAAGGAATCGTGCTCCTAGGATTTTCACCAAGAGGAATGTCTACAATTTCAACCATCATGGTAAATAGAATACTCGAATGAATAATGAAAATGAATAATTAATAATATTAATTTGCGAATTAACATTATTAATTATTTTAATTAAAAAATTTAAGTTTTATTATTTGTGTTTTCGATTCCTTGTTGTATAATCAAGTTAACTAGAAGGAAGGGATTTCATTATGGCTTATCAAGTAATCACAAATTGTCCTGTTTGCAGTAAAACATTGAAAATTACAAAGTTGCAGTGCTCTCATTGTCACACTACGATTGAAAATGAGTTTGAATTATCTAAACTGGCATCCTTATCAAAGGATCAGCTTCATTTTGTGGAAGTATTTTTAACATGCAGAGGGAATATTAAAGATGTTGAAAAGGAACTGGGAATCTCGTATCCAACGGTTCGAGGCAAGCTAACAGACATCATTTCATCCCTTGGATATGTGCAGAAGAAGAAAAATGAAGTAGACGAGAAAAAAGTTGTTACCATGTTGGAAAATGGCGAAATCACACCAGAAGAAGCCATTAAGCTCTTAAAAGAGGAATAGGGAGGAATTTATCATGAACGAGGAAATTACTAAAGTGTTAACAATGATACAAGATGGGAAGATTGATGCCGATCAGGGATCCGAACTGATTCAAGTGTTAAAAGAGAAAGAAGAAACAAGTAACAAGCCCAAATATTTAGAAAAAACATTAAAAATCCGTGTGGTATCAACCGAAAATGATAACGTCATGGTCAATTTGCCGATAAAACTTGTCAAGGCAGTATTAATGGCTGGACATAGCATCGCAGCGAGTATTCCTCAATCGGAAAAATACGTGAAAGATATTGACATAAACCTTCTTATTGAAGCAATCGAAAACGAATTAGATGGCCAAATTGTTGATATTAAATCAGCGAACGGGGATACCGTTTCGGTCATCATTGAGTAGTGATTTGCTTATGATGCATGTAAAAGTGAAAGCAAAAGACGTTCGATTTACCATCCCAATTCCATATGCTTTATTAAATATCGTGATTTCAATTTTGTCTTCAAAATTTATTCAGCAAAATGTAAACAAGTGGACAAAAGATCACTTCGAAAGAAAAAAACTGGACTTTACCTTTCCGCTAATAGACAAAGAAACGCTAAAGCCTATCGTCAAGGAACTGAAAAATTATAAGGGGATCGTGCTAGTAGATGTCAAAGCTAAGGACGGTACTGAGGTTAAGGTCAAACTATAATTTATGAATACACCGACCACTGACGAAAAAATAAATAACAAAGAGCATGTTTTATTATAAAAAATATGCTCTTTGTTATTTAAAGTGAAGTTATGACAGATAGAAAAGTCTTGCCAAAGTTTTGTCCTCTAGATTTTCTAATAGAGCTTTTGCCCTCTTGTCTATATTATGTGAAAGCTCATTCACCGAAATATATAAGCTTCAAATTCTCGCCATGCTCCATCTCCAATACACCACTTACATTTTTAGCTATAAAGGCGTAACGCTAACCGATATTGCCAAAGTAACCGAGTCCAAGACTAGCGAAAAATCCGTTTCAGGAAGTGTAAATGAAACCACATAGGATTTGGCGAGAGCATTTCTAGCCGATGATTTATCAACAAATATAGTTCAGGTAAAACTTTTTCAACTATCTAAAAAGATCATTAAACAATAAGTTAGTATTCTTCAGAAACAGTAATTGAAAAGAAAGGGAATCAAATTAGTGTTATTGTAGCTATGCCTATTTATGAGTAAACTTTTTTAGTAGCTAATAAACTTTGATTACTTCAATAAATCTATACATTCCACTTAACATGACAGGTTCATCTATAATAATTTTGAGCCTTTGTTCATTTTGGCTAAACAATTCCTCAAAACTTCGACCAATATCGGTTCCTAATATGCTTATAAAAGGTCTTAACAGTTTTTTAGTTAGGGTTATTTTTTGATTTTTAGGAGCAAATTTATCAAAGATCAGAATTCTTCCATCCTTCTTTAAAACTCTTATCATCTCTCCAAAGCATTTAGTTTCATCAGGAACGACAGAGAGAATTAAACTCGCTACAATATAGTCAAATGATTCATCCTCAAAAGCCATTTTTTGAGCATCCATTTCTAAAAATTTGATAGCAGTTCGCTCGAATTTACTTTTAGCTTTATCTAACATATCAGGAGAATAATCAATTGCTGTAATATCATAATCAACATAGTTTATAAATTCTAAATCAGCTCCAGTACCAATACCTACATATAAGATTTTTTGTTTGCTTTGAAAAGGTACTTCTTGAAAAATCTTTTTTCTAGTCTTAAAAAAAATACCTGTATTAAAAAATTTATCGTAGAAAGAAGAGCCAACTTTGTAAATAATCTTGTTCCACGTATTATTCAATATGTCATCCCATCTTTCATCGTTTAGTTCGGGACATAGCTAACATACTAATTGAAATGAGTGTAAAGGCCGTTAATGCTAAAAAGGGAATCGTTACAAATCCAAACCAGTTAATATATTCGATATTACATGGTACACCACTTACACAAGGCTTAAATCCACCGAATCCTGGAATTTTCTGTTCAAGATAGTGAATAAGTGATATACAGCCTCCAATAATGGAGAGAGGTAAAACAAATTTTCTCACGGTTACATCACGTTGAAACATCGCAATTCCTAGAATAAAAACAAGTGGATACATGAAAATTCTTTGATACCAACACTTTTCACAAGGGATAAATTCTCGAATTTCACTAAAATATAAGCTGCCAAATGTAGCAACTAATGAGACTAGCCATGCAAAGTAAAGTAGATAAATGTCTTTGGAATTTTCTTTCATCACTTTATTCATTTGCAGCACTCAATTTTTCTTCTAATATTTTTTGAATTTCTTCATAATCAAATGGGTCACTAATTTTTTTATTGCCAATGATAATGGTTGGTGTTACACCGACTCCATTTTCTTTATACAAAGCAGTATCTGTTTCCACTTGTGGCATTGTCAGCTCTTGTTCTAGGTCTTGTGTTAATTTTTCCGGCGATATGGATGGCATAGTGCTTGTAAGTTCTAATAGTTTTTCGGTTGTTACCCATAATTCATCATGCTTTGCTGTTTCTGGTTGAGAGGAGAAAAGTGCCTTATGGAAATCCCAATATATACTTGGGTCTTGTTTATAAACAGATTCCGCAGCCAAAGCAGCTAAAATAGATTCTTGTCCGTGGAATGGAACATTGACATAGGCAAAATTAACATCTCCACGATCTACATAATCCTCCACTAGTTTAGGGAAAATAGTTTCACCCCAAGCTTTACATGAAGGACATTTAAAATCCCCAAATTCAACGATTGTAACAGGAGCATCAGGTGCCCCATATAATGGTTGACCCTCTATTGACGGTGGTTCCGTAGCGACTGTCTCAGTAACAGGTTCGTTCTTTTGATTCAATACGACGATTAATGCAACGCCAACAAAAATCAGTAACGTGAAAACAACGGCGAATTTTGCGCCCATATTTTTCTTTTTCATGATTAATTACCTCGGTTTTTAAAATTTATTGAATACTCATCATTAAAGCTAAATATAAAGAAATCACACTTAGTACATTCATAGTAAAACCTACAAAAGCAGGTGTACGTTTTATATATGTCATAACCGAAAGGACTAAAAAGAAAGCTCCTAATAAAAACAAAATAATAGCATACAAGTCAAATCCTAAAATAATAATTGAATCTTTTGTTATGTTACCTGAGTAAAACAAGTCAAATAAGCTTGAAATACCCGATGATGCAATTGTAATCTCTATCTCATGTGGTGGCTCTTGTTGGCCTAAAACAGCTGTTGCAGAAAAAATTAACAATACAACTAGACTTTCGGCTTTCGTCCAAGGAGTCGGATTAAAAGTTGGATTCTTAACAACACTTCTTCTAATTAATACACTATTGATAAATGCATATAGAATTAGTGGAATAATTAGTAAATGTTTAATTAACAAAGATTGACCATAGGGTAATATCCAAGAATTTGCGTAATCCGAATAATCAATCACAACGTTCATTAATAATAAACCAGTTACAATTGTCACAATAAAACAAGAGGCTGCTATTGGTGAAAACCAGTTTAAAAACTTTAACCAATTGGAATAATCAGTTGAGAACCAACTCAATATAATTAATACACCTGTCCAAACGGAAATAGCTATGAAGTGTATAGAATGGATGAGAAACCCTTGCCAGTCATATATGGATGCGGCATGACTCGACCAACCTAAGATTAAGATTAAAATTAATGTTAAAATCAAGCTTACCAAAGAATTAATAGGTCGTTTTCTATAATCAAACCAAATAATATAAATAAATAAAACGTTGGAAACGAGAGATGTAACAATCCAAGCCTTGCCGATTGTAAAACCTAAAAGGACAGATTGGAGTGTGCTTAAAAAGCCAATATCTTTGTAAAGATATAAAATATTTTGTAAAACTGGGAAAAATGAGAATATTGCAATACCCGCTGTTGCGGTCATTAATACACCCTTTTTCACAAAAACATCTGGGCGATGTGTACTTGGGATAAGCTGTATCAAAAAGCTACCAATTAATATTGAAAAACATAGATATAAAAATGGTTCACTGAATATGGCAATAGAAATCACTATTATTTTTTCCTCCGCATTAATACAAACATACTTACAATTGCGATGATAGCCAATAAGCCAATAATTGATGGAAGTAGGTAACTAGGCGTATTCACTTGGTTATTCTCTTTTGTTTCATTCGTTGTTGTGACAATATCCTCTTTCTCTTGCTGTTTAGATTCATCTACTTCTTCGCTCTGTTGTTCCGTGATTACCTGATTAACAGTAAATGCAATGATTCCCTCAATCGGATGACCATCTTCACCAATAATCGACCATTTTACTTGATATGATCCATTTTCCAACGGTTCATAAAACGAAGCTTTCATAATATTGTCCTGAATGGTGAAATTTGCTTGTTCAATCATTTCTCCATTTGTATTAAATACATCAAATTTGCTGGTTTGTTCAATTTTAGTTCCAAAAATCAACGAGACCTCATGTAATTCCTCTGTAATTACTTCTCCATCCCTAGGGTTTGAATCTTCAATAGGTGTATGCGCTTCCATCTGACTACTAAATAAAAAGCTCATTAATAAAACAGTAAAAAAAATTTTCTTAATCATTTTGACCTCCAATACAATCATTTTTAAAATTTTTGACAGACATATTAGATAGTGCTAATATGATTGACACACATATTAGTGATATCGAATATGATAATAACAAAACATATTAGCAAAGTCTAATATGAATTGGAGGAGATTTTGTGACAGAAAATAATTTTGATTTAAAAATTAAATTAATACATGGTTTTTCTAATAAAGTAAGACTTCAAATTTTAGAGTGTATTAAAGAGAAGGAAAAGACAGTATCTCAAATCGTTGAGGAATTAAGGGGCAATCAGTCTAACATCTCACAACACTTAGCCTGTTTAAAAGGTTGTGGTATTATCGTTGGTCGTAATGAAGGGAAGTATTGCTACTATAGCTTGAGAAATGAGCGAGTCCGCGAACTTCTTGAAATGTTTGATACTGTTTTAGAAGATGTTCACTCCGATGTTGCATGCTGTGCAAATCATATAGATTAGAGGGATTGAGATGGCAGATAAATGTTGTAGTTCAAATAGTCATGATGGTAAAGATGACCAGATAAGTAAGAACTGTTGTGATTCAAACCACCAAAATGATAAAGGTGAACAGACAAGTAAGAGCTGTTGTGATTCAAATCAGCATAATTCTGATGCAGAGCAGATAGGTAAGGGTTGTTGTTCTTCAACGCCAACATCAAAAACTACTGATAACAGTAACAGTACATGTTGTAGTGGAGGCTCGAAACAGTCATTTATCCCACTTGAAGATATTTCAGCAAACCGTATGAACTCTATTCAAAAAGAACCTGATAAATTTCAAACGTCTTACCGAATTTTCGGAATGGACTGTGCCGCTTGTGCGAAAACGATAGAAAAGGGGTTAAATACTCTCCCTGATATTAGTTCAGTTCAAGTGAATTTTAGTACTGCTAAAATGCAGGTAAGTGCTAATTCTTCTGAAGCACTATTGCCTATTGAACGTACTGTACAAAAATTAGGATTTACTGCAGAGCCCATCCAACAAATTAATCATGTGAAAACGTATGATGTAGTTGGCATGGATTGCAGCAGCTGTGCGAAAAGTATTGAAAAGCACTTAATGAGTTTACCCACAGTTTCATCAGCTAACGTCAATTTTTCTACTGGAAAAATGAAAGTTGAACACGATGGACCTTCGGATAAAATTATTTCAGAAGTCTCAAAAATTGGATTTAAAGCTTATCTTGTAGAAAATAAATCCTCAAGTACAAAACAAAAGCAGTCGAAAACTGAAAACAACATCATCATCTTTTCAGGAGTTTTAATAGCATTAGGATTTATTGGATCATATACAGCTCTCCCTGAATGGCTAAGTAATCTTTTTTATGGGATTGCACTAGTTATTAGTGGATATAAACCTGTACGTAGTGCATTTTATGCAATTAAAAGCCGCGCGCTTGATATGAATGTTCTAATGTCTGGTGCTGCAATAGGTGCAATGCTGATAGAAGAATGGCTTGAAGGCGCGACGGTTGTTTGGCTATTTGCTATAGGTACGTACCTACAAACAAAATCAATCGAACGCACTCGAGATTCAATCTCAAATTTAATGGATTTAGCTCCACCAGAAGCTTGGGTTAAAGTAGGTACAGCTATTGAAAAGAAAGCTGTTGAAGAAATTGTACTTGGCCAAACCATTGTTATTAAACCAGGCGAAAAAATCCCATTAGATGGTGAAATTTTAGTGGGAGAGTCAAGTATTAATCAAGCCCCTATAACGGGTGAATCTATACCCGTAGATAAACAAATTGGTGATATTGTTTATGCTGGTACGATTAATGAACATGGCACATTGGAAGTAAAAGTAACAAAACTAGTTGCAGATACTACTATCGCTAAAATAATTCATCTGGTAGAAGAAGCACAAGAGAAAAAAGCACCGACAGAAGCATTTGTTGATAAATTTGCAAGTATCTATACACCTATAGTGTTTATCTCTGCATTAGCATTGATTATTATCCCACCTATACTCGGCTTTGGAACAGCAGGCGAGTGGTTTTATAAAGGGCTTGAACTATTAGTCGTTGCTTGTCCTTGCGCATTAGTTATATCAACACCAGTAGCCATAGTCTCAGCTATAGGGAACGCAGCTAAAAACGGTGTGCTTATCAAAGGTGGTACATTCCTTGAAATTGCTGGGAAGATCGATGCCGTTGCTTTTGATAAAACCGGAACATTAACAGAAGGAAAACCTACAGTATCAGAAGTTAAAGTCGAAGAGATTTCGGAAGTAGAATTACTATCCCTCGCACTAACATTAGAGGAATATTCCACTCATCCCATTGCTAAAGCTATTACTAATTACGTAGTGGAACGCAATATTGAGAAAAAAATGGGTTCAGATTTCAAAAATATTGTAGGGAAGGGCGTTCAAGCAAAAATAGGAGATACGATTTACTTTGCTGGAAATGTGAAGCTTTTCGAAGAGCTGGGTGTTCCATTAAATAAATTAATTCAAAGTATACATGAAATGCAAAATCACGGAAAAACAGTTGTTATCATTGGTACAGAAAAACAAATTTTAGGTATTATTTCAGTATCAGATAAGATTCGATCCTCAACTGTTTCAACCTTAAATTTATTAAAGCAAAACAGTGTTAATCAAACAGTAATGTTAACTGGTGATAATGTTGGTGCTGCTAAAATGATAGCTGCTGAAGCAAATGTTGGGCGTTACTTTGCAAATCTATTACCGGAAGATAAAGTGAGTGCCATTCAGAAGCTCCAAAATGAAGGCTATACAGTCGCAATGGTAGGAGACGGTATAAATGATGCCCCAGCACTTGCAACAGCAAATTTAGGCATTGCAATGGGTGGTATAGGTACTGATACAGCCATGGAAACTGCAGATATTGTATTAATGGCCGATAACCTTGATAAATTACCACATACGATAAAACTAAGTAAAAAAGCTTTAATGATTATTAAGCAGAACATTATCTTTTCAATTATCATTAAGGTTATTGCGTTAGTGCTGATTTTCCCTGGATGGCTTACTCTATGGTTAGCAGTTTTAAGTGATACAGGGGCTGCGTTAATTGTTATACTCAATTCACTTCGTTTACTTAGAACGAAGTAAGATGAGATAGTAACAGCATAAGTCTAAAATATATACAAAGAGCATGCTTTTATCAAATAAGGCATGCTTTTCTTTACGAAATATCTTTAAATATTGATTAGGAACGTTTATTTTTAAAGGCTTCACAATTGTATAGGCACTACAAAGACAATTGATTGAAGCTTTAAGAAATTGGATTAGTTAAGCATCATTGAAAAGGTAGTATCTATTAAACTAATCGGCATGAAAGAAAAATTTATTTCCATTCAACTATTGCAAATAAAGGAATGGAAGCGTAATATAAGTGTATAGTTATATACTAATTAAATCACCTGTCCTTATCGGTGATTTTATTTTAGATAATATATAAGAAAATGATTATATAAGGAGAGCAGATAAATGGAAAACACACTAATTGAAAAACAATTAAAGGCAGCAGCTGACTTGAACCGCATTAAATTACTTGCATGTATGAAAAATGGGGAGGTATGTGTATGTGATTTTGTGGATGTTCTAGGGATTTCACAGCCAGCAGTTAGTCAGCATCTTCGAAAATTAAAGGAGGCTGGCATAATTACTGAGCGGAAGGTTGGTACATGGAAACATTATCGTTTAGTTGAAGAACAGACGCCACTTATGAAAGGTATTTTAGAACAAATTGAGCCTGTAACGGGATGCAATTGTAGCTCTGTTTGTACAAATATAGGGGAGGAAAATTAATGGGTAATGCATCTTTAACAAAACAGCTTTCCTTTTTAGATCGCTACCTTACTCTTTGGATTTTTGTTGCAATGGGTATTGGCGTTCTATTAAGTATCACAATGCCCAATATTGGTGAAGCATTAGAATCTATGTCGGTTGGTACAACATCGATACCTATTGCCGTAGGGCTAATTGTGATGATGTATCCACCTTTGGCAAAAGTAAAGTATGAGGAAATGTGGCGTGTGTTCAAGGATTGGAAAGTTCTTGTACTGTCACTATTCCAAAACTGGTTACTTGGTCCGTTTCTAATGTTCTTCTTAGCGATTATCTTTTTGCATGACTATCCAGAGTACATGGCTGGACTCATTATGATTGGCTTGGCTCGATGTATTGCAATGGTGATTGTTTGGAATGATCTAGCACGTGGAGACCGTGAATATGTAGCTGGTCTAGTCGCATTTAACTCCATTTTTCAAATTGTAACGTATTCGATTTTTGCCTACTTTTTCTTAAATATATTACCTGGTTGGTTTGGCTTAGAGAATTTTAATGTATCCATTTCTATGTGGGAGATTACAAAGAGCGTACTTATATACTTAGGAATACCATTTGCTGCAGGGTTCCTCACACGATGGATCGGTATTAAAACAAAAGGAAAACAGTGGTATGAGGAAAAATTCTTACCGAAGATTTCTCCACTTACATTAATAGCACTGCTTTTCACAATTGTAATGATGTTTGCCTTAAAGGGTGAGCAATTAGTTGAACTACCACTCGATGTAGTACGAATTGCTATCCCGTTATTCATTTACTTTGTTGTGATGTTCGCTGTTTCATTCTTTTCTTCTCGTAAAGCAGGAGCATCTTATCCTGTCACAGCAGCCCTTTCTTTTACAGCCGCTAGTAATAATTTTGAGTTAGCAATTGCTGTAGCTGTAGGTGTTTTTGGACTTCATAGTGGCGTAGCTTTTGCTGCTGTTATTGGTCCACTTGTCGAAGTACCAGTACTCATTGGACTTGTATGGGTTGCCTTACGCTGGGAGAAGAAATATTTTAAAACCATTAAATTATAGGGAGTACTTTTCATGACAAATACACTTTATTTCTTATGTACAGGGAATTCTTGCCGTAGTCAAATGGCTGAAGGATGGGCAAGAAAATTATTGCCTACTGATTGGACAGTTAAAAGTGCTGGTATTGAAGCACATGGTGTGAATCCGAATGCTATCAAAGCTATGGCAGAGGTAGGAGTTGATATTTCGAATCATACATCGGATCTAATTGATTTTGAGACATTAAACAATGCAACACTAGTTGTTACTCTTTGCGGAGATGCAGCAGATAAATGTCCAATGACACCTTCTCATGTTCGTCGTGAACATTGGGGATTTGAAGATCCAGCTAAAGCGTTAGGTACAGAAGAAGAAAAGTGGGCAGTTTTCCAAAATGTACGTGATGCTATTGGAAAACGTATTGAACAATTTGTAGCTGAGGAGTCGAAATAAAATGAAAAAAATTCATATTTATGAACCAGCAATGTGCTGTCCTACAGGAGTATGTGGACCATCTATTGATCCAGAATTATTACGAATGTCATTTGTTATGAATAATTTAAAGAAAACAGAAATAGAAGCTGAACGATTTAATCTAACAAATGAACCAAATGCCTTTGTAGAAAACGAAGCCATCAATCAGCTTCTAATGTCAGAAGGAATGAATGCATTGCCTGCAACATTTGTTGATGGGGAATTACTTTGTAAAGGGAAGTATCCTACAAATGAACAATTTTCACAATGGTCAGGACTTTCAGAAGAAGAACTATTACAAAAACCCAAAGTACGCTTGTCACTAAAGGGGGATGCGTAAAATGCAACGCTTTTCAAGAAGTCATTTCCCTGATACCCCATTTTTGTTTTTCACAGGGAAGGGGGGCGTTGGAAAAACATCCGTTGCTTGTAGTCTATCAATAGCCATTGCAAATGAAGGGAAAAAAGTGCTGTTAATTAGTACAGATCCCGCATCCAATTTACAAGATATTTTCGGCCAAACGCTATCTAATAGCCCGACAAAACTAGAAGGTATAGACAATTTATTTGCATTAAATTTAGACCCTGAACAAGCAGCACAACATTACAAAGAGCAAATGGTTGGTCCATACCGCGGGAAACTTCCTGATGTGGTCCTTCAAAATATGGAAGAGCAACTTTCTGGTGCTTGTACGGTTGAAATTGCTGCATTTAACGAATTTGCAACACTATTAACTGATCGTTCAGTGATTGAGAATTTCGATACAATCGTGTTTGATACAGCTCCAACAGGGCATACATTACGTCTATTACAACTACCTTCTGCATGGTCTACATTTTTAGATGAAAACACTACTGGTACTTCATGCTTAGGTCCGTTAAAAGGACTAGAGCCACAACGTGAAATCTATAAAGAGGCAGTTGAACGTTTAAAGAATGCTGATCAAACGACACTAATGCTTGTGACACGTCCAGACGTGAACCCTTTAAAAGAAGCGGCACGTGCATCTCATGAACTGTTTGAAATTGGTATTCAAAATCAGATTTTACTAATTAACGGATATATGAAAAATCTTAGTTCTAATGATGAAATTGAGAAGGCATTCATTGCCCACCAAACCGAGGCATTAGAGATAATTCCTAAAGAGTTACAACAATTTGAACAATACAACTTACCGTTTGTACCATACTCACTATCCAATATTGAGCGTATGCAAGCATGGATGACAGACCAAGATATAACACATGAAAATGAAGTAGAAAAAGGTTTGACGATTCCTGATGTTGAAGTAATGATTGCCGATTATGTAGAACGTAAACCGAAGCTTATTTTTACAATGGGTAAAGGTGGTGTTGGCAAAACAACAGTTGCTTCGTATATTGCCCTACGCTTAGCAGAAGAGGGTATGCATGTGCATTTAACTACGACTGATCCAGCAGCGCATCTAAATTGGACGTTCGGTAATGACAAAGTTCAAAATGTAACGGTAAGTCGTATTGATCCGAAAGTAGAAGTTGCAAATTATGAAGCAGAAGTGCTTGCAAAGGCAAGCGAAACGATGAATGAAGAGGGCTTAGCATTTGTGAAAGAAGACTTGGCTTCTCCTTGTACAGAGGAAATTGCCGTATTCCGAGCATTTGCCAATGTTGTAGAAAATCATCAAGATGAAGTCATTATTATTGATACAGCACCGACTGGGCATACGTTGTTGTTACTAGATGCCACTGAAGCTTATCATCGTGAAATAAGCCGTTCGCAGGGTGACATCCCTCCAGCTGTTTCAAACCTGTTACCAAGATTACGTGATGCGAATTATACAAGTGTAGCCATCGTAACACTCCCTGAAGCGTCGCCTGTTTTTGAAGCGACACGTTTACAGGAGGATCTACAGCGTGCTGGATTGTCTGTTGATTGGTGGGTTGTCAATCAGACATTTTCATCTATCGAAACAACAAGTCCAACATTAATACAAAAACAACAAGCTGAAACGAAGTGGCTACAAGAAGTCAAGTCTATCAGCAACAATCAATTTGTGGCCATACCATGGGTAAAAACGCCACCAGTTGGAACAAAAGGATTACATGAACTTAAAGGAGAGACAATCAAATGAAAATGAGTCCAGAAGGTAAAAATTATTTAGAACAAGTATTAGCTGATTCTAAGGTAAAAACATTGCGTTTCTTCGGCATTCCAGGTTGCTGTGGCGTTAATTTAGGTGTGGGCTTAGAAGCACCAACAAATGAAGATGCTGTAGAGACAATTGAAGGGATCGAAGTTGCCATTCATCCTGATATTGCACCACAATTAACAGATGTTACGATTCATGCAGAAGAAGAGAATGGTGAAATAGGTTTAGTATTAGTTGGATATTCACCGACATCTTGCTAACTAGAGACCTTGAATATACTGTCTGTCTTTGCAATTATTCAATCCGTTGAATGGAGGATACAAAAATGACAGTAAATCATGCTAGTGTATTAACTAAAGAATACTTTATCGCTTATTTAAAGTTAATTATGAATAGTAGAGAATACACATTGATACAGGCTAAAGAGTTTGCTTTGGATTTCTTCTTTATAGGAGATATGCAGCACTAGGGTCCTTCTACATGGTTACAATTCGAAAAAGCTATAAAAGAAATTGATAATACAATGTGTGAAATTGAAGTATGTTCATGACATTCAAACCTGAAAATAAATTACGTCTAGCTTACTGCTAGACGTAAAAAAATACATTTTATATAAGGGAATGCTTATATAAAGGATTAGGAGAAATTAATATGAAAACTTTAAAAGTAATCAATCAAACTGGATCTTGTTGTACTACTACTAAGGACGTTGAAGTACAAGAGACTGTTAATAATTCAAATAAGAACTTACCGATTGTAATAATTGGTGCAGGTCCAATCGGGTTAGCCGCTGCTGCTCATTTAGTAGAACAAAAGCAAGCATTTATTTTACTAGAGGCTGGGAATGAAATAGCACACAATATTCGTACCTGGGGACATGTCACATTATTTTCTCCATGGCGTTATAACATCAATAAAGCAGCTAAAGCTTTATTAGATGGCTCCGATTGGCAAGAGCCTAACTTAGAAACGATACCGACAGGGCATGAGTTAATTGATCTCTATTTAAAACCTTTGGCAGAGTTAGCACAAATAAAACCTAGTATTCGATTGAACTCAAAAGTAGTGGGGATATCTCGACAACTAAATGATAAGATGAAATCAAAAAATCGAGTAAATCAGTCCTTTAACGTTTATGTTGAAAAAGGAGACGACATCAATATCATTGAGGCAAAAGCAGTTATAGATGCGACAGGTACGTGGGGGAATCCAAATCCAGCAAATTCAACAGGTGTTTGGCTACAAACTGAAAAAGCATTAGCAGACCACATTGAGTATGGTATTCCAAATATAAATTCGAATACTAAGAGATATGCAAATAAGAAGATTGCTGTAATTGGAGGTGGCCATTCAGCTATCAATACCTTATTAGCTTTGGCTGAATTACAAAAAGAAAATCCTTCTACAAATCTAGTGTGGGTTATGCGTAAAAGATCTGTAGAAGAAGCCTATGGTGGCGAAGAAAAAGATGCATTGGCAGCACGTGGTGCACTCGGTATACGCATTCATGAATTAGTAGATACAGGTAAGGTTGAGGTAGTAACACCTTTCTATATTTCACTGATAAAAAGAGAAGAAAACATCAATATTATTGGTACTTTAAACGAAGAACAGAAAGTATTAACAGGATTCGATGAACTTATTGTCAATGCAGGAAATCGTCCTGATTTAACAATGAACAGTGAACTGCGTCTATCCATTGATACAGCAACGGAAAGTGTGCAAGCATTAGCGCCACTAATTGACCCTAATGAGCATAGTTGCGGAACAGTAAGAGCGCATGGAGAAGAAATACTACGACAACCAGAAAAGGACTTCTATATTGTCGGTGCAAAAAGTTATGGACGCGCACCAACATTTTTAATGGCAACAGGCTATGAACAAGTCCGTTCAATAACAGCTTATTTATCTGGCGATGAAGAAGCATCGAAACGTGTGGAATTGGAATTGCCAGAAACAGGCGTATGTAGTATTAATCTTGTCAATCAATCAAATACATGTTGTTAAAATTCGACTGTTAGCGAAAGCTAGCAGTCCTTTTAAAATAGTAAGGGGGCAATGGAATGGACACATTATTTATTCGTAAAATGGAACAAAAAGATCTATTAGAGGTATTAAAAATCTATCAAGAAGGAATCAATACAGGAATGGCAACCTTTGAATCAAATGTACCAAGTGAACAAGTATGGAATGAAAAACATCATGCAACTTTGCGCTTTGTCGCAGAAGAACACAATAAAGTGGTTGGTTGGATTGCCATTTCACCTGTTTCTACACGCACTGTTTATTCTGGCGTTGGAGAAGTAAGTGTTTATCTATTGAGTGATAGTAAAGGGAAGGGCATAGCCTCAAAGTTGTTTGAAATACTAATTGAAGAAAGTGAAAAGGCAGGATTTTGGACACTCCAATCATCTATTTTTGCAATCAATACCTCAAGTATTCAATTACATAAAAAGATGGGCTTTCGAATTGTTGGTACGAGAGAGAAAATTGCTCAGTTACATGGAAAATGGCATGATACAGTGATCATGGAGAAGAGAAATAGATTATAATAAAATACTAAACTTTAATGTCCTTATTGTACTTAGACTAATGCGCATAATCCACCAGATGGTCTAAATAATCTTCAGTGTTAATAAAAGAAAACAACTCGCATTTTGATCAATCTTAGTTCAAAATGCGAGTTTTCTTTTATGATCATAACAACGTTATTGTCCGCTATTAATAAGACTATTTTTCCTTTTACAATCAACAAGGAGTACATTTTTTATACATCTTATATGAGCTTAAATTAATTTAAAATAGAGTAGACTTCATAATAAATATAAAAAAGTTGGAATGACTAACTCTGTAAACTTTGTGTCCTTATACATATGGGTAGTTGACGTATCCAAGCCTCTTTTCATTAAAAATAATTTTAGTTTACATAATAAAATACCTTAGTCACAACTTTCAATTTGTCGAAAGCTTCCTATAATTTAACTGCTTTATACATACGACATGAGATATTAATGGCACTTTGGATGTTACCCCTCCTGAACAACAGGTGAGCACTATTTGACGCTTACCTTTATTCTTTCTCTGCTTTGTGCTACTTTCCTCGGATGAATCCTCATCTTTTGGTATAATAAAATATAGTTTTTTTGGAACGGAGCGATTGATATGAATGGAACGCAAAAGGCGTTTTTTGAGGAAAAGGAGCGTTCACTTGGCGTTCGTCTAAATGATGTGCAGACGCAGGCGGTGTTGCAAACGAATGGCCCGCTGTTACTATTAGCATCTCCTGGTTCAGGAAAAACGACGACGATTATTATGCGTATTGGCTATATGATTGAGGCACTTGGTGTGAATCCTTCTCGCATAAAGGCTGTCACGTTTAGTAAGGCTTCGGCCGGTGATATGAAGGCGCGTTTTGCAAAGTTTTTCCCGCATTTGCCACCGGTTGATTTTTCGACGATTCATAGTTTAGCATTTCAAGTTGTGCGGCAGACACTGGAACGTCAGGGCATTTCGTACGATATCATTGAAGAATCGGACAAGCCTGGTGTTGTTTCAAAAAAACGAGTGCTTCGTGAGATTTTTGAACAATTAAATGGCTCAAAAATTACCGAAGATCAGTTAGACGAGCTACTGACGTACATAACGTTTATCAAAAATAAAATGCTGC
>Ga0213822_1000825_pt1 | contig 20539 bp, 19 predicted proteins | sample MC6MC0908MG_FD_179872 | JGI IMG/M metagenome (GOLD analysis project Ga0213822, IMG submission 179872) | Enriched soil aggregate microbial communities from Iowa State University, Ames, United States - MC6-MC0908-MG | ecosystem: Environmental > Terrestrial > Soil > Unclassified | place: USA: Iowa...
ACCCTTAAGCCGTACACACAGCAGATCCTGCACGAGCTGGCCGAGTACCTGAACCACGTGCCGAACCGGATCAGCCTGACCGGCCACACCGACATCACTGCCTATTCGGCCGCACGCGGTTACGGCAACTGGGAACTGAGCGCCGACCGCGCCAATGCCGCGCGCCGCGCGCTGATCGATGGCGGCCTGGAAGACAGCAAGATCACCCGCGTGGTCGGCCTGTCTTCGTCGGTGCTGTTTGACAAGGCCGATCCGCAGAACCCGATCAACCGCCGCATCAGCATCGTGGTGATGACCAAGGCCGCCGAGGAAGCTGCGCTGGCCGGCGCCGGGCCGCAGGTAGGCCTGTCGGCAACCACCGTGGACCCGGACGTGCAGGCCGCGCAGGGGCCAGGAAAGTAATCCGTGGGTGCGGACCCTGGTCCGCACAGCGCTGAACCGGGGGTCAGATCCCTTTCCCATGGAAAGGGATCTGACCCCACCTACGCGCGGCCGCTACAATGGCGGTCTTTCCGACTCCAGGTGATCACACCCCCATGTCCCAGTCTTCCAAGGCCAAGCGCGACAAGCGCAAGAAGCAGCAGGCCAAGCGCCCGTTCCTCCGTCTGAACGCCCAGCAGCAGGTGCAGAACCATGCCGTGCTGGTCAACGAGGACGGCCAGGCCGTGGCCGCCATCGGCCTGCAGGGCCGCGAGTGGCTGCTGGCCATTGGTGGCCAGACCATGGGCAACGCCGACAACCCGGTGCCGATGCTGGCCATGCTCAAGCACCTGTCCAACGTGCAGGAAGCCGAAGGCCGCAAGGTCACCCTGGAATATTCCGAGCTGATGCAGAAGCTGCTCGACACGCTGGCCGAAGAAGCGGGCCAGACCGCCGAGGAGTACCTGGACAAGCTGGTGGCCGAGTTCGCCAGCGAGCAGGCTGAAGACGCAGCGGCCGAAGGCGAAGCTGCCGATGAAGCGGCTGCGGACACTGCCGGCGCCGAAGGCGCTGCCGACGCCGAGGCCGCTACGGCCGCCGACGCCGACGGCAAGCCGCAGGCCTGATCCGGCGGCGGCGGTGTCGGTCTACGTCGATGACGCGGTGCATCCCTGGCGCGGTCAGCGCTGGGCGCACCTGATGGCCGATACCCTGGCCGAGCTGCACGCGATGGCGGCGCAGCTCGGCATTCCTCCACGGGCCTTCCAGAACAAGGCCAGCGGGGCGCATTACGATGTCACCGCCGAGCTGCGTGCGCAGGCACTCGCGCTGGGTGCGGTCGCCATTTCCCGGCATGTGGACCGGGTGCAGGTGAAGGCGGTGATCGCCAACGCCAGGGCGCAGTACCGGCCGTAGGCGGGCACGGGTAGCGCGGGGCCATGCCCGTGGTGGGTGCGGACCTTGGTCCGCACGGTGACTCTCAGAACGGGTCGCTGCCCAGCCGCACTTCCACGTTCAGCAGCGAGCACAGCGCCAGCAGGGCGTCGTCATCGCGGGTCAGCGCCATCCAGCCACTGAAGCCGTCGTTGCCGGCATCCACGCTCCACAGCGTGTAGTTGTGCTCGCGCAGGCGGTCAAAGGCGGTGCTCATCAGCTGCACGCCATCCAGGTCCGCGGCGAAATCCTCGTCGTCCAGGTCGCCACCCCAGTCAAGCTGCAGGTTGAAGCGCGCCGACAGCTCGTTCACCGCCGACTGCAGCGAATCGAAGTCATCACGCTCGACCTCGAAGCCCGACTGCCAGGCGATGGCCGTGAACAGGGCCGGCAGCCAATCGCTGTCGGCCTCCAGCGGCTGGCCGTCCTCGGACAGATGCTCGCGCCAGCGGTTGAACTGCTGCAGGGCCAGCTCTTCGTCGCCCGGGTTGATCAGCACGAGCAGGTTCCAGACCCGCGCCTCGAAATCGTCCTCGTCGAAATCGTGGGCGTCTTCCTCGAAGTCGAAATAGTCGCTGTTGTCAGGCATGGCGGAACGTCCTCGGGAGCAGGGGGGCATTCTACGGTTTATCCTGTACTGCTGAAGCCGGCCGTGGTGGCCGTCACTGTGAATGAAGCGATGAGCGATACCCCTCCCGACCACCTGGCGATCAACCCGGCCAGCCCCTTCCACGATGCGCAGGCCCTGGAGCGCGGCGTCGGCGTGCGCTTCAACGATGTCGAGCGCGACAACGTCGAGGAATACTCGGTCAGCGAAGGCTGGATCCGCGTGCAGGCCGGCAAGGCTCGTGACCGTCGCGGCAACCCGATGACCATCAAGGTCAAGGGCAAGGTCGAGGCGTATTTCCTGGAACAGAAGCCGGAGTAACCGGCCGTCCCGGGGCGGGGTCAGATCCCTTTCCTGCGGAAAGGGATCTGACCCCGATCGGCAGCCCGGTCGGCATACCGTTCACTCGCGCTTGCGCGATTCCAGCAGGTCGAGGTTGCGGATCAGCCGCCGTGCGATCTCGTCCGACACCACGCCGCGGCGGGTCAGCCGGAACAGTTCCTCGCGTTCGGCATTCAGCCCGGCGCTGCGCAGCTGGCGATAGCCCATCTCCATCCGGTTCACCTTTTCCGGGTCCACGTCCGGGTTGTCGCGGTCCAGATGCCGCTGATACAGCAGGCTCACCCGTGATGCGGCGTCGTTGTACAGCTGCACGTTCTCGGTGTTCTGGTTCAGCACCAGCTGCTGGCGCATGCGCTCCACGCCCGCCAACGCGGCCTTCGAGGACAGCTTGCGGGCGAGATCCTCTTCCTTGCGCTCACCCGAATCGGCCGGCAGCTGCAGGCCCTTCAACAGCTGCGGCAGCGCCACGCTGGCGCCGACCAGCGAGCACAGGATCACCGCAGCAGCCAGGAAGATCACCAGGTCGCGTGCCGGGAACGGGCTGCCATCGGGCAGGAACAACGGCAGCGTCAGCACGCCGGCCAGGGTGATCGCACCACGCACACCCGCCACCGAGGTGGCCACCACGATGCGCCAGTTCGGTGCCTCGCCACGCTCCAGGCCGCGGCGACGCGCACGCAGCAGGTTCCAGCGCAGCGACAGCCACACCCACAGCAGGCGCAGCGCGATCAACGTCGCGTTGATCACCAGCACGTACACCAGCAGCCACCACGCGCTCTGGTGGCCGCTCTCGTTCATGGTGGTGGTGGCGCGTTCGACGATGCCCGGCAGCTGCTCGCCCAGCAGCACGAACATGATGCCGTTGAAGCTGAACTGCAGCATGTTCCAGACGCCGGCGCGCTGCACGCGCATGCTGCCGGAGACACGGCCGGTCATTTCCACGTAGCTCATCGAAATACCCGCTGCGACCGCAGCAAGGATGCCCGAAGCATTGATCTCTTCGGCCAGCAGGTACGCCGCGAACGGGATCAGCAGGTTGACCAGCATCGCCGCGCCCGGCTCTTCGCCGAAACGGCGCCACAGCCAGCGCTGGAACGTGGACACGCCCAGGGTGACCGCCACGCCGACGGCCAGGCCGGCCACTGCCACCCACACGAAGGTCAGCGAGGCGGTCGCCAACGAGAAGGTGCCGGTCATCACCGCCGCCACCGCGAAGCGGAAGCAGACCAGGCCGGAGGCATCGTTGAGCAGCGACTCGCCTTCCAGGATGTGCATCAGGCGCTTGGGAATCGGTGCCTTGGCAGCGATCGCGCCGACCGCCACAGGATCGGTCGGTGACACGATCGCGGCCAGCGCGAAACACACCGCCAGTGGCATCACCGGAATCATCCAGTGGATCAGCAGGCCCGCGCCGATCACGGTGAACACCACCAGCCCGAACGCCAGTTCGAGGATCGCGCCCTTGTCGCGGAACAGGCCCTGCTTGGGAATGCGCCAGCCATCGAGGAACAGCAGTGGCGGCAGGAACAGCAGGAAGAACACTTCCGGTTCCAGTGCATGGCCGCGGTTGAATACCCCGGCGATCACCGCGCCGAGGCCGATCTGCACCAGCGGCAGCGGCAACGAGAATGGCAGGACGCGAACCAGGTAACCGCTGGCGACAACGGCCACCAGCATCGCCAGGACGACTTCGATGGTGTGCATGCTTCTTCCACATGAGCGGCGCGTGGGGCCGGAAAAACCGGAGTGCGCCGGGGGACGGGAAAAAACTTAACACAGCAGGCCGCCACTGCGCCCAGCCATCTGAATGCGCGTCAGGACCGCGACAGCAAGCGCCGCCCGATCCAGGCCGGCGTGCTGGCCACGTCGTCATGCACCACTGCCAACCGGCCCTGCACGCGTCCTTGTGCAGGGCGTTCCAGCCCTGGCAGCAGCGGTGGGGTCATGCCGCGTCCTGAGCGCGGTCGGCACCATCGAAGCGGTAGAGGTCCATCGCCAGGAAGCCGGCATCGACACCCGCATCGATGCGCTTGGCACCGAAGCCACCCTCCCCCGCCGCACCCATCGCAAAGTACAGCGGCAGCAGATGCTCATCGGTGGGATGCGCACGCTCGGCGAACGGTGCCTGTCGGCGGTAGTCGAACAGAGCATCGCGCTCATTGGCGGCCAGCCGCTGCTCCACCCAGTCGATGAAGGGGCGCACGTAGGGCGCTTGCTTGCCGTCCTGGTAATGGCCCCAGTCGTGCAGGTTGTGGGTGATGCTGCCCGAACCGATCAGCAGCACGCCCTGTTCGCGCAGCGGCGCCAGCGCACGGCCCAGCGCGAACTGATGCTGCGGGCCCAGCATCGGCTGGATCGACACCGGCACCACCGGGATGTCGGCCTGCGGGTGCAGCAGGCGCAGCGGCACCCACGCGCCGTGGTCGAGGCCACGTTGCGGATCGAGTGCCACCGGCAGGCCGGCGGCGGCGATGCGGCCCGCCACCTCTTCAGCCAACGCCGGATCACCGGGCGCCGGGTACTGCAGCGCGAACAGTTCGCGTGGGAAGCCGCCGAAATCGTGGAGGGTGGGCGGCTGCGGATGGTTGCCGACCAGCGGCTGCCGGGCCAGCCAATGCGCCGAGGCGATGACGATCGCACGCGGGGTCGGCAGGTCGCGGGCCAGCTCGGCCAGCCGCACGCCGACCTGGCCCGGATGCAGGGCGGTCATCGGCGAGCCGTGGGAGATGTACAGCGAAGGCAGGCGGGACATGATCTTCTCCAATCACAGGAACAGGCAGCGGGCCGGGGGACGTTCAGCGCGAACGCAGGGTCCAGCGGCCATCGCCCAGCAGGAACAGCACGACCAGGGCCAGCGCCCAGAACGCCGGGTATTCCCAGCCACCGCCAGCATTGGCGAAGCTGAAACCGTTGGCGCCGTGCACCGTCACGATGGTGCCCAGCAGCAGCGGCACACCGAGCAGGCCGATCCAGCGCGCGTAGATGCCGAGCAGCAGCGCTGCGGAAATCGCCAGTTCAACGGCGATGGTGAGGTAGCCCAACACGCCGGGCAGGCCCAGCGACTCGAAGAAGGCCGCGGTACCTGCCGGAGTGAACACCAGCAGTTTGGTCAGCGCATGGACCAGGAACAACACGCCCAGGGCCAACCGCAGCAGGGTCGCGGCGTACGGGGCGAGCGGGGACAGGGGAGTGGGGGTCGCGTTCATGGGGCACCTCGGCAGGGACAGGGCACAGGTTATTGCGCCCTCCATTGCCGATAAATACGATGGATCGACCGTATTTATTTCAGAAGGCGCAACAATGGACACCCTGGATGCCATGCGCGTGTTCGTCGCGGTGGTCGAACGCAACGGCTTCAGCGCCGCCGCACAGGCGCTGGACATGTCCACGGCCGGCGTCACCCGCCAGGTCGCCGCACTGGAAAAGCGCCTGTCCACCCGCCTGCTCCACCGCACCACCCGCCGGGTCAGCCCGACCAGCGCCGGTGCCGCCTACTACGCGCAGTGCGTGCGCCTGCTGGCCGAGTTCGATGCGCTTGAGGCCAGCATCGGCGCACAGGCGCTGGAGCCGTCCGGCACGCTGCGCATCAACGCACCGGTCAGCTGGGGCATCGCCCGCCTCGGTCCGTTGCTAGCCGGTTACCGCGAGCGCTTCCCACAGGTCGAACTGGACCTGGCGCTGTCCGACCGCCTGGTGGACATGGTCGAAGAAGGCTACGACGTGGCCATCCGCATCACCCGCGAGCCAGGCCCGAGCCTGATCGCGCGGCGCCTGGGCCAGTCGCGGATCAGCCTGTGTGCCGCACCGGCCTATTTGGCCGTACACGGAACACCGCAGGCCCCCGAGGATCTGCAGACCCACGCCTGCCTCGGCTACAGCTACTGGGCCGCCGGCGACCACTGGCCCCTGCAGGGACCGGGTGGCGAAGTGAAGGTTGCAGTGACCACCCTGCTGCGCGCCAACAATGGCGACGTCCTGCGCGAAGCGGCGATTGCCGGCATGGGCGTGATCCTGCAGCCGGACTTCCTGTTGCACGAGGCGCTGGCCGATGGCCGCCTGGTGCGCATCCTGCCCGGATGGGAAGCTGAGCCGATCGGCATCTTCGCCGTCTACACCAGCCGCAGCCATCTCGCCCCCAAGGTGCGCAGCTTCATCGACTACCTGGTGGAAACCGGGGTGTAAGCGTGCGTCCGCCGGGCATGGCCCGGCGCTACCAGGGGCGCGCCCGTGACACGGTAGCGCCGGGCCATGCCCGGCGAGCGCGAAGCGCGGCCTAGGCGACAACCTCATCCAGCTGCGCGATGATCTTTTCCAGCGGTGCCGGCCGCCCCAGCAGGTAACCCTGCACCTGGTCGCAGCCATGTGCGGCCAGCCAGTCCAGCTGCCCCGGCGTTTCCACGCCCTCGGCGATGATCGTCAGCCCCATGCTGTGGCCCAGCGACAGCAGTGCCCGGCAGATCGATGCGTTGCGCGGATTGGTCTCCACGTCGGCCACAAAACTGCGATCAATCTTCAGGACGTCCAGCGGCAGGTGCTGCAGGTAGGACATGCTCGAGTAGCCGGTACCGAAATCGTCCAGCGACACGCGGATGCCCTGCTCGTGCAGGCGCTGCATGGTCTGCATCGCCTGTGCCGGCTTGCGCATCAGGCTGCTCTCGGTCAATTCCACGTGCAGCGCACCACGGGCCAGGCCGAAATCCTGCTGCGCGCGGGCGAACTCGGCCACCAGATCGCTGTTGAAGAACTGCACCGCCGACACGTTGACCGCGATCGACAGCTCGCCCCACCCCGCTTCGACCAGACGCCGCTGCGCCTGTGCCGCTGCGCGGATCACCCAGCGTCCCAACGCCAGGATCAGGCCGGTGTCCTCGCACAACTGGATGAACTCGCTGGGCGGGATGAAGCTGCCATCGGCCTGCGGCCAGCGCAGCAGCGCCTCCAGCGACGCCGGGCTGCCATCGCTGGCATGCCGGATCGGCTGGAAGTACAGCTGGAATTCGTTGTCGATGGCCGCGTGGATGCGCCCGGCCAGGCGCAGGCGGTCGGCCAGGCGGATGGTCACCGCCGCATCGAACCAGGCCACCACGTTGCCTTCGGCGCGGGCCGCGTGCGCCGCCTGCGCGGCCATGCCGATCGACTGTTCGGCACTGTGGCCTGCATCGGCGTCATGTACGGCTACACCAATGCGGGGTTCGAACTGGTGCAGCGAATCCTGGCCGCGCATCGGTGCCGAGACGATCTGCAGCAGATCGTCCAGCACGCGCTGGGTGTTGTGTTCCGGCGCGATCGCCAGCACGAAATCCTCCGCCGGCTGGAACGCCAGCAGGCCGAAGCGCGCGCCCAGCCCGCCCAGGCGCGAGGCCATCGACTGCAGGACCGCATCACCGATCTCGCGGCCCAGCGTATCGGCCACCAGCTGCAGCCCGCGCAGCTGCACATAGGCGATGGTGTAGGCGCCGGCCTGCTCGTCCAGCTGTTCGCTCAGTGCGCGCACGTTGAGCAGGCCAGTGGCCGGGTTGTGGCGTGCCTGATAGGCCAGGTCGCGCTCGTAGGCCAGCCGCTCGCTGACATCCTCGGCCAGCACCAGGCACGCGGGCTGGCCATCGAAATCCAGTTGCGACAGGTGCACGCGCACTTCGAACACCGTGCCATCCTTGCGCTGGTGCAGGCGCACCGCAGCGTCCTGCAGTTCACCACTGCGCACCTGCGCGATCGCGCCCTTGACCTCGTCCCAGCCCTCGCGTGGGCGGATGTCGAGGATGCTCATCGCCAGGAATTCATCGCGGCTGTAGCCGTACTGCTGCACGGCGGCCTCGTTGACCTCGATGAAGCGCAAGGTGTCCGGATCGAACACCCAGAACGGCGCGGGGTTGCGATCGAACAACAGGCGGAAGCGGCGTTCAACCTGGCGCATCTGCTCGCGTGCCTGGTAGCGCTCGCTGAGGTCGGTCAGTGCGCCGATCATGCGCCGCTGCCGATCGACCACCGCTACCCGCTGGCCACGCGCGGCAACCCAGCGCACGGCACCGCCGGGCAGCACCAGGCGGAATTCTTCGTCGAGTACAGCGTTGCCGGCGAAGGCCTGATCGAAGGCCTGCTGCATGCGTGCGCTGTCATCGTGGTGCACGCGGGCGAAGAATTCGGCCACCGGCAGCGCATCGGTCTGCACGCCGAAGATCTCGCGCGCCAGCGGTGACCAGCGCAGCAGCGCAGCGTCTTCGTCGACATACCAGGTGCATACGCGGCCCACCTGATGGGCCAGGCGCAGCTCGGCGTGGCCGGTCCGCAGCTCTTCGGCCATCGACTGCTGCCGGTGCGTACTGCGGCGCACCGCGTACAGCAGCACCAGCAGCAGCGCCACGTAGGCCAGCATGATGGCAATCGCCGCCTGCAGATACGGCCACCACGGCTTCAGCACATCTTCGTTTGCCAGGCCGACCTGCACCGCCAGTGGACTGCGCTCTAGGGTGCTGATGGTGGAGATGCGCGGTACCTGGTCCACCGCGCCGGGAATGCTGCCCAGCTCGACCACTGCCTGCCGGCCCAGCAGCGTGCGTGCCGGCAGCGTGTAACGGCGGCCGACGGTGCCGTGCGGATCGGGGACACGGGCCAGCATGTAGCCATCGGCGTCGCTGATCGAGGCCAGGCCACTGGGCCCCACATCGAGACCGCCCACGATCCGCTGCAGTTCGCCGCAGCGCAGCCGTGCCAGCAGCCAGCGATCGCCAGCCATCGGCAGCGCCAGCGGCACCACCCAGCCACCGTCGCTGGCACGCTGCGGCGGCCCGATGTACAGCGCACTTCCCTGCCCGCGTCGCTGCGGATCGGTCCACAGTGGCAGCTGCAGGTCGCCCTTGCCGGCGGTCAGGGCGCGGCCATAGGTATCGAGCACGACGATGCTGTGCAGTTCGGCGTGCCGGCGCAGCACGCCGGCTATGGCGGCGTCCAGCAGCGCGGGCGCCTGCGCAGGCACCGTGCGGAACAGCTCGGCCGCATCGGCGGCGATGCCGGCCATCGCCCGTTCCAGGTTGCGCAGCTCCAGTGCCAGCAGGCGCTCGCTGCCTATCGCCAGCGCCCGGCTCTGCCGCTGCGCGGCTTCCAGCCGGCGCTGGTAATCGTTGGCCAGCATCGCGGCCAGGCCTGCCGCCAGCAGCACGCCCAGCACCACGCCGCCCCAGGTAATGGCACGCAACGGCCGGGCCAGCGCGTGTCTCAGCGCCGGCATCGGTCGGTCTTCCCTGTGCAGTCGGCTGGCTTCATGCGCGAACGATTCCTCCACATCCCCGACCTCAACGGCCGGCGGACGCCATTCTTGACGCCTCGACCCGTCCTGCATGCGCCCTCCCCCGGGTGCTGCAGACATCCAGCCCGCAGCATGCACCACGCCGGTGACCGCGTGAAGATCGCTGCGGCGTGTTCAGCCAGATCACGCACAGTGCTGGCCCTGTCGAGCACGTCCAGCCGGCCCGCAGCGGATTAGACTTGGAGTTTTCCGCCGCAAGAGAAGTCCATGTCCAAGCTGCGCCGCCCCACCCTGGCACTGGCCATCGTTGCCAGCCTGTCCCTGGCCGCCTGTGACCGCCCGGCCGATCCGGCCGCCGGCACCGCCGCACCGGCCGAGGCGACCCCCGCTGCCGCCAAGCCGATGCTGGGCAGCTTTGGTTTCGATGCCAGTGGCATGGACCGCAGCATCGCCGCCGGTGACGACTTCTTCGGTTTCGCCAACGGCAGCTGGGTGAAGAACACCGAGATTCCGGCCGACCGCTCGCGCTTCGGCAGCTTCAACGTGATTGCCGAGAAGACCCAGGCCGACACCCGCGCGATCCTGGAAGGCGCTGCCGGCAACGCCCAGGCCAGCGGCGAAGACAAGCTGATCGGCGACTACTACGCCGCCTACATGGACGAGGCCGGCATCGAGCAGCGCGGCCTGGCACCGGTGCAGCCGCAGCTGAAGAACATCGATGCGATCGCCGACAAGGCCGGCCTGGCCCGCGCCCTCGGCGGCGACGTGCGCGCCGACGTCGACCTGCTCAATGCCACCAACTTCTACACCGACCGCCTGTTCGGCCTGTGGGTGTCGGTGGACCTGCTGCAGCCGGACCGTACCGCGCCGTACCTGGTGCAGGGCGGCCTGGGCATGCCGGACCGCGATTTCTATCTGGGCGGTGGCCGCATGGCCGACCTGCGCAAGCAGTACCAGGCCTACATCGCGCAGGTGCTGCAGCTGGCCGGCGTGGCCGACCCGGCCGGCAAGGCGCAGCGCATCCTCGCCCTGGAAACGAAGATCGCCCAGGCGCATGCCACGCAGGAAGAAACCAATGACGTGACCAAGGGCGCCAACCCCTGGACCCAGGCCGACTTCAACGCCAAGGCCCCGGGCATGGACTGGGCCGCGTTCCTGGACGCCGCCAAGCTTGGCCAGCAGCAGGACTTCATCGTGTGGCAGCCCAAGGCCGTGGCCGGCCTGTCCAAGCTGGTGGCCACCGAGCCGCTGGATGCCTGGAAGGACTACATGACCTTCCACGCGCTGGACCGCGCCGCTGCCTACCTGCCGAAGAAGTTCGCCGATGCGCGCTTCGCCTTCCACGGCACCGCGCTGAGCGGTACGCCGCAGCAGAGCGACCGCTGGAAGCGTGCCGTGGATGACGCCAACCATGCCGTCGGCGAGGCCATCGGCAAGCGTTACGTCGAAAAGCACTTCGATGCGAAGACCAAGGAACGTGCCGACGAGATGGCGAAGAACATCATCGCCGCCTTCGCCAAGCGCATCGATGCACTGGCCTGGATGTCACCGCAGACCAAGGCCAGCGCCAAGGCCAAGGTGGCCGGCCTGACCGTGGGCATGGGCTATCCGGACAAGTGGCGCGACTACACCGGCCTGGACATCCGTCGTGACGATCCGCTGGGCAATGCGCAGCGCGCCGAGCTGTTCGAGTACCAGCGCAACATCGCCAAGCTGGGCAAGCCGGTCGACCACAGCGAGTGGGCGATGCTGCCGCAGACCATCAATGCGATGAACGTGCCGCTGGAGAACCGCCTGGTGTTCCCGGCGGCGATCCTGCAGCCGCCGTTCTTCGACGGTGCCGCCGACGACGCAGTGAACTACGGTGCGATCGGCGCGGTGATCGGCCACGAAATCAGCCATGGCTTCGACAACGCGGGTGCGTTGTTCGACGACACCGGCAAGCTGCACAACTGGTGGACGGCCGAAGACCTCAAGCAGTTCAACGCGGCCGGCGATGCACTGGCCGCGCAGTTCAGCAGCTACGAGCCGTTCCCGGGTGTACATGTGAACGGCAAGCTGACGCTGGGCGAGAACATCGCCGATGTCGCCGGCCTGGGTACCGCCTACGACGCCTACCAGCTGTCGCTGCAGGGCAAGCCGGGCCAGACCCTGGAAGGTTTCAGCCCGGACCAGCGCTTCTTCCTCGGCTTCGCCCAGGCCTGGCGCAGCAAGAGCCGCGAGCAGGCGCTGCGCAATTCGCTGCTGACCGACGTGCATGCACCGGGCCAGTTCCGCGCGTTGACGGTGCGCAACATCGACGCCTGGTACCCGGCGTTTGAAGTGAAGGAAGGCCAGAAGCTGTACCTGGCCCCGGACAAGCGGGTCAAGGTGTGGTGATGTAACGCAGACGGGCGCCGAAAGGCGCCCGTTTTATTTCCATGGGTAGACGCCAACCTCGGTTGGCAGTTTTTCGCCATCCACACGTGGCGTGGATCTACTGCCTGCGCATACCAGCCACGACCAACGTCGCCGCTGCCGCGAACCCGCCCGCGGCCCACAGATTGGCGTGCAGCCCGAGGCCATCCAGCAGCAGTCCCCCACCCCACGCGCCCAGCGCGATGCCGATGTTGAACACGCCCACGTAAAGCGCCGTAGCAATCTCCACGGACTTGGGGGCGGCCGTCATCATCCACGTCATCAACCCCACCGATACCCCGCCATAGGCCAAGCCCCACAACAGCAACACCACCACGCCGCTCGCCGGCGTGCCGCCAGCCCACAGGAACAACAACGGTGCCAGCAGCAAGCCCAGCGCAATGGCCAGCAGCAACCCGCGCGGATACCGCGCCGCCAGCAGGCCAACAATGAAGTTGCCAACGATGCCGGCCATACCATAGGCAAACAGCAGGCCTCCGATCCACGTCGCCTCGATGTGTGCCAGCGTGGTCAGCAACGGCCGCACATAGGTGAATGCGATGAAGTGCCCCGCCACCAGCAGCAGCGTCAGCAGCAGCCCCTGCTGCAGGCCGCGGTTGCCCAGCTGCTGCACGAACTGGCGCATGCGCACCGAGCCGTCCACCGGCAACGCCGGCACCATCCACAGGTGCAACAGCAGGACGGCTGCACTGAACGCAGCCATCACCACGAAGGCCCAGCGCCATCCCAGCGCCTCGCCGATCAGCGCACCCAGCGGCACGCCCAGCACCGAGGCCGCGGCTACGCCACCGAAGATGATCGAGGTGGCCAGGCCGATGCGCGCTGGCGGCACCAGGCGCGCCGCCAGGCCGCCGGCAACGGCCCAGATGCCGCCCATACAGAAACCCACCAGCACGCGCGCGGCCAGCAACCCTCCGATGCCCGGCGCCAGTGCCGAGGCGACATTGGCCACCAGCAGCAGGCCGAGCAGCGCGCACAGGATGCGGCGACGATCAATGCCACCAGCTGCAATCACCACCAGCGGAGCAAACAGCGCCGCCAGCAATGCCGGCAACGAGATCATCAGACCGGCGGTGCCTACGGACGCGCCGATGCTGTCGGCGATCGGAGTCAGCAGTCCGACCGGCAGCATTTCGGTGGTGACCACGGAGAAGGTGGCGAGGCCGACGGCACAGACCGCCCACCACGGATGGCGTGGCACAGGCGCGGCGTGCGCGGGCGATGAAGTACTCACGGGACAATTCCTGCAGAGGAAGTGGACGAAGCAGGAGTGCGTAGCGCACCAAGCGCGAGCAGGGCGACCAGCAGTACGACACTGCCTGCCACCAGCGCGATGACGAAGCCGCTGCGCACACCGCCGGCATCGACGCTCTGCCCGGACAACGCAGCACCCAGTGCCACGCCGATGTTCAGACCAGCCAGCAACCAGGTCATGCCCTCGGTGAGGCGCCATTCGGGCACGCGCTGTTCCACCAGCGACATCGCCACGATCATCGTCGGCGCGAAAGCCAGCCCGGCCAGCAGCACCGCAGCGGCCAGTGCAGGCAGGGTGCCCACCAACAGCAGCGGCAACGTGGTCAGCGCGGTGGCTCCTGCACCCAGCAGCAACAGGCGCTGCAATGGCACCTGCAGCTTCAGCGCACCAAACAGAAGGCCTGCAGCGCAGCTGCCAAGCGCGTAGGCCGACAGCACTGCGCTGGCTGCCAGGGGCTGCCCTCGCTGTTCGGCAAAGGCCACGCTGGTGATGTCGACCGTGCCGACGATCACACCCATCGCCAGCATCAGCAATGCGAGCAGACAGATCTCCGGTTGTCGCAGCAGGGAGCGCGAAGGTGCGCCGCCCTCGCAGGTCTGCAGCGGCGGTTCGGTGCCACGCTGCAGCACCAGTAGAGCCACGCCGACGACCAGCAGCAGGGCGGCAGCCAGCACGCCGGCCTGCGGCCATACCGCCACCGACAGCCCGACCGACAACGGCGGCCCGGCGATGAAGGTGACCTCATCGAACACCGTCTCCAGCGAATAGGCCGTCTGCAGTTGCGGGCGGCCGCGGTGGATCGCGGTCCAGCGCGCCCGCACCATCGCCGACACGCTCGGCATGCAGCCGGCCAGCATCGCCGCAGCGAACAAGGTCCAGTCCGGCGCCTGCAGCACTGTGCAGGCCAGCAGGAGCAGCAGGCCTGTCGCGCTGGCCGCGGTGGCCCACGGCAGCACCCTGCCCTGCCCATGGCGGTCGACCCAGCGCGACACCTGCGGCGACAGCAATGCATAGGTGAGCACGAAGGTGGCCGACACCGCGCCGGCCAACGCATAACTGCCGCGTAGCTGCGACAGCAAGGTGATGAAGCCGATGCCGGTCATCGGCAGGGGCAGGCGTGCCAGCAGCCCGGCCAAGGCAAGGCCGGTGGTGCCGGGGGCTGCGAACAGGTCGCGGTACGGGGTGGCCATCGAAATCTCCAGGGCAGCGACTTGCCTGGCGCACGCGGCGCCACGACAATACATACATAGCGTATGAATAAGAGCCTACATTCATACGCGTCGTATGTAAATAATCATGCACTTCGTATGTAAGGAGTTCCGGATGGTCCGTCGCACCCGCGCCGAGATGGAAGAAACCCGCGCCAAGCTGCTGGCTGTTGCCCGCCGCGTGTTCAGCGAACAAGGCTATGCCGCCACCTCGATGGACGATCTGACAGCCCAGGCTGGGCTGACCCGCGGTGCGCTGTATCACCACTTCGGCGACAAGAAGGGGCTGCTGGCGGCGGTGGTCGCCCAGCTCGACGCCGAGACAGATGCGCGACTGCAGGCGATCAGCGATGGCGCCGACGATGCCTGGGACGGCTTCGCGCGGCGATGTGGTGCCTACCTGGAGATGGCGCTGGAACCGGAGATCCAGCGCATCGTGCTGCGCGACGCACGTGCGGTGCTCGGTGGTGCATCACCGGAATCGCAGCGGCACTGCGTGCACTCGATGCAGCGATTGATCGAACAGCTGATCGCGCAGAGCGTGGTCGCGCCGGTAGATGCGCAGGCACTGGCTTCGCTGATCTACGGCAGCTTGGCCGAGGCCGCGTTCTGGATAGCCGAAGGTGAAGATGGCGATGCGCGCCTTCGCCAAGCAACGGCGGCACTGGAGATGCTGTTGCGTGGGCTGAAGTCGACCACATAAAGCCAATCCACGCATGGCGTGGATCTACCGTGTGCCATCCGCGAATGGCGTGGACGAGGCTGGGCGCCAAAGCGTGCGGTCCCAGGTCCACATTCACCACAGCCGACCAGCGTGCCGAAGGTCGGCGTTTACCGGGGGCAATGCCGGCCACTCGCGCAACGATTCCACCGGCACACCCACGCGGGCGCAGGCGCGGCTCGCCAAGCCGTCGGGCAGCGCGCGGCGGAACAGCGGCGCCATGCCCTGCATCAGCTTCGCCGAAGCTGCGGCCTGCGCACGCTGGCGCGTGCTGCGCTCGAGCATGCCCACGGCCCAGTCCGGCAGCAGCGCGGCACCGGCACCGAGGAAGATCTCGCGCGACAGGCCGGGCACCGGCACCGGCAGGCGCACGCCGGACAGCACCTGCAGCACTTCGCGGGAGCGTTCGTCCACCACCAGCTCCGGCTGCCGTGCACAGAAATACGCATCCACTTCCGCTGCACTGCGTGGTACGTCCACCGCGCCCAGCGCTTCGGCCACGCAGCGGTACTCGTCGTAATAGCGGTCGGCGATCGCGGCAGGCACCTCGCGCCCGTAGCGGCGATAGCCCTGCAGGAAGCCGTAGGCCTCGGTCACGTGCACCCACGTCAGCAGGTGCGGATCATCGGCGGCATACGGCTCACCCTGCGCGGTATGCCCGCGGACCTGCGCGTGGATGCGCCGCACCTTGGCCACCAGCGCTTCCACCTCGCGCGCCGGCGCGTAGCTGGTGCCGGCCACGAAGGCAGTGGTACGGCGCAGGCGGCCGACCAGGTCCTGGCGGAAATTGGAATGATCGTAGACACCGGCCAGCGCGCGCGGATGCAGCGTCTGCAGCATCAGCGCACACAGACCGCCGGCCAGCATCGAGGGCAGCTCAGCGTGCATCCGCCAGGTCACGCTGTCCGGCCCGAACCAGCCGGGATCGCCCAGTGGATGGTCGTAGTCGATGCCGCTCTGGCCACGCGGAAACGCATCCAGGACCCAGCGCCGGATCGGCGCGGTGACGGGGCGGGAAAGACGGTGCAGCAACGGCGGCATCACGGGTCCAGATCGGCGGAGGGACGGACCGCGTCCTGCGCGGTCCACCCCGATTCTGGTCGATCACGACCGGCACAGCGAGCCCATCCGCTCAGCGTCGGTTTCATGTGCGCGCGCAGCACATTTCACCCTGCGACATCTTGTCGCAGGCCACGCGGGCAATGCTGCGCCGCACCAATATTCACCTGTTCAGGCTGAGCCCTTGTGCCGCGTGGCCTTGGGGCCATTGCACCGCTCGCTGGAAGTGCTAGAACTGAACCCGCCACACCGTCCACTGCAGATCGCCGCACGTTCCACAAGGAGCCAGCCATGATTGCTTTGTTCAAGGGTTTGGGATTACTGCTTCGCGACAACGAGCTCTACAGCAGCCCGTTCGAAAAACAGGTCGCGCACTGGCGCAGCCTCAGCGAACAGCAGATCCGCGATGAAGTGGCGGTGCTGGCCCAGGCCAAGTGCCAATGGCTGATCACTTCGATCGTCGGATGGCAGGCGGCTTCGCTGCTGATCCTCGGCCTGATCACCAATTACCTGTGGCGCGACGATTACCACATCACCTTCACCCGCGTGGTCGTGGTGTTCGGCTCGTGGATCTCGATCCTGTTCGTGATCTGGTTCATGGCCAACATGTTCGACCGCACAGCGGGCTTCGAACGCTGGATGAAGGCCTTCAACAGCCGCGCGCGCATCACCTCCAAGGCCGACAGCGTCGAGCACGTGGCCGAAGCGCTGGACTTGGCTGAACACTATCCGGAAGTGCTGGACTACAAGCAGGCGGTCACCGCCAAGCGCGAGCTGCGCCACGAGGACATCCGCATCATGACCGAGATCGGGCGCATGAAGCAGCACTCCGAACTGGTGGGTCGCCTGAATCATGTCGGTGAAACCGAACACCATCACGACATGACGCTGCAGCCGGCTTACTGAGCCGAACGCAATCCGGGGGGAGCCACAATGCCACCGTGCTCAGTCACGGTGGCATTGTTCTTTCTGCACGTCGCTGACGCACTGGCGGAAGTCCTTCGGCAGGCCACTGACCTGCTCGGTCTTGCCTGCGGCCACCGCGAACCGGCGCAGCGGCGGCGTCGCGCAAGCGGTGTCGGTGCTGCAGCCCGGCGCCAGCACCAGGTAATGGCATTGGCCACTGCTGCTGGCGATGCATTCGAAACGCGCCACGCCATCGACCACCGTGCTCTTGCTGTACAGCGTGTCCACGCCATTGGCATTGGTGCGGGTGATCGACGTGTTGCTGGACTTTTCGCAGCCGGCGATGGCCAGCACGGCGAGACCTACAAGCAGGATACGGCGCATGTTCGTTCCTCGGTGGATGGCAATGGCTGCGGCTACATGCCGCGGAACAGGCTCATGAACGGCTGGCTGACCACCAGGGTCTCGGCACGCTGGCGCAGGCGCAGCACGCCACGGCCGGTATCGTCGCGGCTGACGGCTGCCACCGCCTTCATGTTGACGATGGTGGAGCGATGTACCTGGCGGAAGTGCAGCGGATCGAGCACTTCCAGCAGCTCGCGCAGCGGTGTGCGCAGCAGGCTTTCGCCGGCGGCAGTGACCACGGTGGTGTACTTGTTGTCAGCACGGAAATAGATCACATCGTCGAGCATGATCAGCTGCGTATCGCGGCCGTTGCTGGCGGTAATCCAGGCCAGGGGCGGCCGATCATTGGCGACCGGGCCTGCACCCAGGCGCTGCAGCAGGCGCTCCAGCACCGCATCGTCCTGGCGCGCGGATGGCAGCCGCGAAAGAATGCGATCGCGCGTGGCCAGCAGCCGTTCGTCACTGACCGGCTTGAGCAGGTAATCCATCGCGCCCTGCTCGAAGGCATCGATGGCGTACTGGTCGTAGGCGGTGACGAACACCACCTGCGTGCGCGGGCTCAGTTCGGCCAATGACCGCGCCACTTCGATGCCGCTGATGCCGGGCATGCGGATGTCGAGGAAGGCGATGTCCGGCTGCTTCTCGGCCAGCTGTTCCAGCGCACTGGCACCGTCCTCGCATTCGGCCACCAGCTTCAGCTCCGGCCACAGCCGCCCGAGCTGCTCGACCAGCGAGTGCCGCAGCAGCTCCTCGTCTTCGGCAATCAGCGCTTCAAGCGGCATGGCTGGGCTCCTTGGCCGACTGCGGCAGGGTCATGGTAGCGGCTACACCACTGGGGAAATTGGCCACGATCGCCACTCCGGCCTGCTCGCCGCAGGTCAAGCGCAGGCGCTCGCGCAGGTTCTTCAGGCCGATGCCGGTGCCGCTGGTGCCCTGTCCGAAACCGAGCCCATCGTCGGCGACCGTCACGGTGACATGGTCATCGAAACCACGCGCGAGGATCCAGATCGTGCCGCCGCCGGGCTTGGGCTCCAGGCCGTGCTTGATCGCATTCTCGACCAGGGTCTGCAGCGCCATCGCCGGCATCTTCACTTCGTGCAGCTCGGTGGGCACCTGCACTTCCACCGCCAGCCGTGCGCCCATGCGGATGCGCAGGATTTCCAGATAGGCGCGGGTACGTTCCAGCTCCACGCCCAGCGTGGAAACCGATTCGTCCACCTGCGGCAGCGAACTGCGCAGGTACTGGATCAGGTGGCCGAGCATCTGCTCGGCGCGCGCCGGGTCGGTGCGGGTCAGCACCTGCGCATTGGCCAGCGAGTTGTACAGGAAGTGCGGCTCGACCTGCGCGTGCAGCAGGTTCAAGCGCGCGACCGACAGCTCCTTTTCCACCTGGGTCTGTTCGGCAGCGGCCTGCTCGTCGCGGCGCTGGTCAGCCACGCGGCGGCTGATCGCTCGGGTCACCGCTTCGGCGTTCTCATAGTTGCTGCCTTCATCCAGTGCCAGCAGATCGGCCCACCAGCCGGCGTCCGGTTCGAACAGCAGGGTCACCGTGCTGGTGCCCTGCCCCGGCGTTACCGTGGCCAGCACACTGTTGCGTTTGATCGCCAGCCGCGCCGGCAGGTTCCAGCGCGACGGTTGCCGGCCGTTCCACAGGTCGACGCGCCGCACATAGGCACGTACCTGCAGACTGCCAGCAGAGCTCTCCACCTCTTCCACCCGCGGCAGTTCGCCGACGGCAGCCTCGACCACTGCGAAGGCCTGGCCGGCATCCATCGGCAGTTCGATCTGCCGGCGCTGGCGGCCAGACAAGGTGGCGCCATCGAGGCGACCGGCCACCAGCCAGACCCGGCGCACGTGGGTGATCGCGCTGCCCAGCGCGGAGATCATCAGGAACATCACCAGCAGCCCGAACACCCAGCCTGGGCCGTCGTTCATGCCGCTGAAGATGCCACTCCAGACCATGCCGGCAACGAACAGCGCCGCGGCCCAGGCCAGCAGATGACGGATGATGAGGGAGAAGCTGGCGATCACGGCGGCGCCTTGGTGGAAGGGGTGAGCCGAGCATAGAGCGGCCCTTCGGGCAAACAAGCGATGTGCGACGAAGGCCGGGAAAGGGTGGATGGAACCGGTTCTGGTAGTGCCGGCCGCTGGCCGGCTCCCCATCGCTTCCGGAAGCATCACCGGGTTGCCGGCCAGCGGCCGGCACTACCAGGCATCACACGATTGCCGGCCAGCGGCCGGCAACCGGGGAGGCGCCGGGCGAACCCGGCGCATTCCCTTACTTGCGCTGGTCGGCGCTGGCGTCACGCACGGCGCGGAACGCCTCGTCCTTGCTCCAGTTCGGCCAGCTGCGCGAATTGGCCAGCTGGTTGCCCAGGGTGTACAGCACTTCCAGGTCGCGGGCAGCGCCTGCAAACACCCAGTCCGGCTGCCACTCGTCGCCCTGCTGGTGGTAACGCTTGGCGGTGTAGTCCTCGGACGCCTTCTTGCCCGCCGCGACGCCACCGTCCACCCAGTCCTGCCCGGCCGACCAGGACAGCGCGGGCACGCCACGCTTGGCGAACGGGAAGTGGTCGGAGCGGAAGAACAGGCCGGCCTCCGGCTTCGGGTCCGGCGTGTAGCGGATGTCCCAGCCCTTGGCCACGTCCTTCAACTGGTCCAGCAGCTCGAAGCGCGCCGCGCCGTAGATGCCGAAATCGCGCGACGGGCCGAACGGCGCCATGCCGTCCATGTTGATCATCGCCACGGTCTTTTCCAGCGGGTACAGCGGGTGCGTTGCGTAGTACTCCGAACCCAGCAGGCCCTTCTCCTCGGCAGTTACCGCCAGGAACACGACCGAACGCTGCGGACGCGGTGCCTTGGCGAAGCCACGCGCCAGTTCAATCAGCGAGGCGGTGCCGCTGGCGTTGTCCAGCGCGCCGTTGAAGATGCGGTCGCCGCGTGCGTCGGGCTCGCCCACGCCGATGTGGTCCCAGTGCGCGCTGTAGATGACGGTCTCGTCCGGATGCGTGCTGCCTTCCAG
>Ga0213822_1000828_pt1 | contig 20455 bp, 22 predicted proteins | sample MC6MC0908MG_FD_179872 | JGI IMG/M metagenome (GOLD analysis project Ga0213822, IMG submission 179872) | Enriched soil aggregate microbial communities from Iowa State University, Ames, United States - MC6-MC0908-MG | ecosystem: Environmental > Terrestrial > Soil > Unclassified | place: USA: Iowa...
GTGGGGTCTTTCCGTCACTCCGACAATTCTTTCCGTCGCTTCAGTTCTTTCCGTCGCTCTGAGGGTTCCTTCCGTCGCTTCGGCGATTCCTTCCGTCGTTCTGTGGGTTCTTTCCGTCACTCCGACAATTCCTTCCGTCGCTTCAGTTCTTTCCGTCGCTCTGAGGGTTCCTTTCGTCGCTTCGGCGATTCCTTCCGTCGTTCCAGAGGTTCTTTCCGTCACTCCATCGATTCTATCCGTCGTACTGAGATTCTATCCATCACTTTTATCGATTTACATAAAAAAGAGCATCATTATCGATGCCCTGTTGCAAATATTTAATATTGAAAGGATGATACTTTATGACCGAATTGCTCTAACCTTTTCCATAAAAGCAGCATATCCAGTAAAACCTTGAATGATGCTTGCAGCAGGACTTGACTGTTCTTTTTCTTTTTCTTTTTCTTTTTCTTTTTCTTTTTCTTTTTCTTTTTCTTTTTCTTCTTTATCTTGTTCTTGTTCTTTTTTCTGCTCAGCCTTCTCTTGCTGTTCTAAAATTTCCTCGAAGGACATAGGATTTGGCTTCGGCAATTCATTTGAAGAAATAGCTAGTGCGTTACTGCCACTATATTCATGTAAAAATGCATTAGCCATTTGGCGATAGCCTTCAAAATTTGGATGTACATCAGAGATATTAGGTAAAAGGTTCGTCGCGTTTAACCCGAAAGCATCATAGACGTTTACAAAAGTTGCACCAGCATGCTCTGCCTGTTGCTGTAAAATTGTATTTAGCTTGATGAGCTGTGCATTTGTGCCTTCTTTCTGCGTAGCGTGCACATTGGGATAGGCAAAATAATAGCCCATTACAAAAATCTTTGCTTTAGGTGCTCGCACTTTCAATTCCTCTAAAATCTCTACCATATTTTTTCTGACAATATTTAATGCATAATCCGTTTGTAGCTGTGAAAAGGCTAATGTGCCCGCAGTCGGATTGACCTGTACGAGACGTAGTAAATCATTGGCACCTACCGAAACTGTGATAAGCGTTGCATTAGCTAATAAATCACTTGCTTCCTCTGACTTTACTCGTTTCAAAACATCAGCTGTAGTGAAACCTGGGAAAGCGAGCTCCTTCGTATAGAAACTCAATTGCCCAGTCATCCCTAATCTCATGGCGATTAAATCACTATAGCCTGTATCAATCTGTCGATAAGGTGTTTGACCAGCCGCCAATGAATCGCCAATTGACAGGTAGTTTTCACTCTGAGCAAAAGCAGATGAAACACCAAATACCATCGTAAGTACAACTGTACCAATTAAGCTTAGTAATCGTTTCATCTACTCAACTCCTGTTTTACTTAAAATGCCCAGCTACCTTTGCGGAAAATTGGCTCTACAGTTCCATCTGGTAAAATACCGTCAATGTCCATTTCACCATTGCCAATCATAAAGTCCTCATGTGTCACTGAAATATTTGCCCCTAATGCTTCAAGTTGTCCATTTTCCAGATCTCTTCCACCCTCCAAGCAAGTTGGATAAGCTTCGCCAATCGCTAAATGGTTCGATGCATTTTCATCAAATAACGTGTTAAAATATAAAATCTCTGATGCTGAAATTGGTGATTCATGCGGTACAAGTGCTACCTCACCTAAATAGCAAGAACCTTCATCTACATGAATAAGCTCCTGTAATAAATCATGCCCTACCTGTGCTTCAGCCTTAATAATTTTGCCTTCTTCAAATGTCAGTTTAAAGCCATCAATAATATTCCCTTGATAAACTAATGGTTTTGAATTGCTGACATAACCATTTACACCTTGCTTCAGCGGTAACGTATAAACCTCTTCCGTTGGCATATTAGCAATAAAGACCGTATCATCTGGCGTTTTACTACCTCCAGTAAGCCATTTATGCTGTGGTGCTAACGCAATTGTTAAATCAGTGCCTGGTGCTGTATAGTGAAGCTTCGCGTATTTTTTACTATTTAGTAGGGCTGCACGAGATTCTAAATTCTTTACATGTTCACGCCAGTTTTCAACAGCATTCCCTTCACCGATATGAACCGTTTTAAAAATAGCTTCCCATAGTGCTGGTACTTGTTCTTCAACACCTAAGTTCGGGAATACTTTCGCTGCCCATTTTGGAGAAGGTACAGCAACAATCGACCAAGCTATTAAATCCTTCATTACGGCGTTGCGATAGTTTTTCAGTGCAGCTCCTGATACCTTTTGATGTGTTGCTAGACGGTCTGTTGGAATACCTGTTAATTTATCAGGATCTGCAGCATCAATCCATAATAGCGCCCCTTTACGTTCAATCAGCTCATCACGCATTTTAACTACCCATTCAGGGAAACGATTAAATTCCTCATCTGATGCATGCTCAAAATAAGCACGATCCATTTCATCATCTGAAAGGTTTACATGAACACGACCTGCTCCAGCCTTATAAGCCTCTTTCACAACTAAACGTGCAAAGTCCAGTGCATCCACTGATGTATTGACTAATAAGTATTGCCCTGGCTGAATATTGACACCAACTTTTACTGCAAGCTCTGCGTATGCTTGTAATTTTTCTTCAAAAGTCATATTATTTACCTCGCTTCTGTCCAATTGTTTTTGAATTACCTTCCACTAGACTGCTATCGTGCCATATTTTTTGCACAGGCTTGCCAGGAATTTCTCTTGTCCATTTTTTATACGTTTTTTCATCACGATAAGATAATAACGTCAATACTTCACCATCTGCTCCAGCACGGCCTGTACGGCCAGAACGATGCAAATATTGTTCAATTGTTCGTGGGACATCAACATGAATAACATGTGTTAAACCTGCAATATCTAAACCACGTGCAGCAATATCTGTCGCAATTAAAATACGCGCCTCTCCTTTACGGAAAGCATCTAACGCTTTTTTACGTTCTTCTTTTTTCATGTCAGAGTGTAATGTCACAATCGGTGCAGAACGGTATTGTAATTTCGTTTCTTTCATCAGCAATTGATCAATATTGTTGACGAAAGCTAATGCACGTAATCCTTCCGTATGCGATAGTCGGCGTAGGAAATCGGTTTTATCTCGCTCCTCCACTTTCACGAAAGAGTGTACAACTTTACCAACCTTTAACATATCTTCAGGCTTAATTTTGAAACGTACTGGCTCGAACATCATACGACTAGCCACTAGTTCAATTTCCTCGGTAATTGTTGCAGAAACAACAACTACTTGTCGCCCAAATGCTGAACCTTCGATAAAGGATTTTACGACAACACGATATTCACGACTAAGTAACTGATCACACTCATCTAAAATGACTGTTTCAATTTCTTTTAGTTTTAATTTTCCAGCACGCGCTAACTCATTTAATCGACCAGGTGTTCCTACAACGATTGTCGGTTTTTTCTTTAACTTTTCGATTTGACGTGCAGAGTTAGCACCACCAATTAGTTGTTGAACTGTAATATCAGAACCTGCTGTCCATTCACGGATAACCTCTACAATTTGCATTGCTAGCTCCTGTGATGGGGCTACGATAAGTCCTTGTGTTTGTTTTTTTGAGCCGTTTACTTTATTTAGTAAAGGCAGCACATAAGCTAAAGTCTTCCCCGATCCTGTCGGCGATTCAGCTACAATATCTTTGCCCTCAAGCATTGCTGGAATCATTTCTTCTTGAATTTTCATCGGTTCTTCAAATTTCCATTTTGCTTGTAAATCTTCATTTAATAAATTTATTACTGACATGTAATTTCCCACCTTCTATCTGCTTGACACTAGTTTAACACACTAATCATTTTCCTACTTCATATGTACGTAAACCATTGTTTAATCGTTTCAATAAAAATTCTTTAAACAAATAAATCTACTCACTTATACACGGTATTTGTAAGCTCTAAAACCCTTTCACTTGAGCTGTCTTAAAGGCTAGAGGCTTACCCGCGAAAAGCGAGCAGATTTTATTTGAATCATTCAATTGTTAACCTACTATGTCATAGCCACATGCTAAAATAGCGCGTTCTGCTAAAACAATTAATGAGTCAATATATTTATCACTTAACTTTAAATCCCGATTGACGATAGATAATTCTGTACATCCTAACACGATACGATCGCAATTAAGTGCAAGCATCGCCTCTTCTATTGGCTGCCAATCCTCCTTAGAGACATCCTTTCCAGCCTTTACGTAATCGTAAATAATAGACATGACTTTTTCTTTCATAGTATCGTCTGGGACAACTGGTGTTATACCAAATTCCTCTAACGCATCTTGATACATGCGTGAAGTTAATGTACCTGTTGTCGCTAAAATGCCGACACGCTCTGCCCCTAAGTCATAGGCACGCTTTGCCGTTTCACGAATCATATGCAAAACGGGAACTGGGGAGCCTTCAACGATATCATCATAAAAGGTATGTGCCGTATTGCACGGAATAGCAATCATATCTGCTCCAACAGAAGCAAGCTTTTTAGCATCTGCGACTATCACTGGAACTGGATTTTCCTTTGTATTATCTAAAATAAAGGCAGTACGATCAGGGATATTCGTATCATTATCAATAATTGTATGTAGATGCTCCTGATCCTTCGTTGCCTTCGTACGTCTTACAATCATTTCACCAATAAACATTGTTGCAAGTGGACCAACGCCACCAATTATACCTAAAGTTTGTTTTTTCATGAGTTAGACAGACCTTTGTTGTTAAAATATTTCTTATATTTGCGATAAAAGCTTAAATTATCGATCGTTACATTCAACCAACGTTTGGCATTCATATCCTTATAATTAAAAATAGAATCTGTTGCAAGTCCTTGGCGAATAAGACTTTTTGCTTCTATCACCAGTTGTTCATTTTGTACATATTTAAAGAGTACACCGTTTGGCACAATTGTCCAAAGATGCTTGTTCTGCACATATGTTAGCTGTTGCTTGCTACCGCGAATGAAATCATCGGCAACATATTGCATTAAGTTATAGCCACTTGCTGTCACATAATAATTCGAAAGCTCATTATGTAATTCAATACTTAATAATTTATATTGACCATCACGTTCATCATACTTCATATCCAACGTAGCAAATCCCTGGAACTGTATTTCCTCCAGAAACGATTTCACACAATCCATTAAATCCTTATCATATGTCGTCATAATTGCTACATAGCGTCCAATACCTTCTGGAGAATGCTCCTCTAAAATTGGGTTACCTATAGAAAGTAGCTTTGCCTTACCATCTTGTCCAACATAAGCATTTACGACACGCATCTTCGCATCTTCGCCAGGAATATATTGCTGGATCATTAAGTCATCTCGGTATGCCGATTCTTTATAAATCGCATGGAAAATGGCATCCTTTTCCTCATGATCGCGTGCAATATACACATTTTTCTTATCAGGGAAAATACATGACGCATACTTTGTCATATTCAAAGGCTTAATGACAACCGGATAATCAAAAGGTATATCAAATTCCTCATAATCATTCACTGTGCAAACATGCATCGCTGGATATTGAAAACCAAAATCCGCACAAAGTTCATACATACTCTCACGTGTTAATAGCTGATTAGCAAGTTTGGCATCAACATATGGAACGACAAAATATTTAGCTAGTTCCTCTTTATGTTGGACAATTTTCTTCACATAAAATTCATCACAGGCTAATAACAGTAGTTTTTTACCTGCATATTCCTCCGCAATTGCCTTTAATGCAACTACAAATCTTTCATCAATATGAAGCCTCGGTACTTCACGAAATGTTAATAAGTCACTCTGTTGTATTTTCTCCATATTAGTATGGTTTAATGCTAGTGGTTTAACTCCATATGACTCGTAAAATGCTCTCGCCATGCCGTAAGCATTCATTTCATCTCCTAATAAAACCGGTAAAAAAGCGTGCTCAATGGCCATTCTGCTCAACTCACTTTAGCTTTTTTTAGGCTAATCACCATAATGCAGGGTTGATTTCCGTTCCGACTAGGCGCTTTCCTGGGGGCACCTAGCCTTCACTGTACACGGTATACATTTAAATAATTATCTTCCCTAACTTTTGGTGATGAGCCTTTTTTATTAGTGTAACATACTTTCCTTGTACTCCTGATAACTCCCTTGAATCTATTTATGAACTGCTACAGCTTGTTTACCTAACTCTTGATAGCTTTTAAAAAATTGATCCACATTATAAGTGACAAAGCCTTTTAATGGGTCCATAACGACTACTTTATCGCCTAAATGCCCGGTTAAGACAACCGCATGCAAGTTCAAATAGGCTTCACGCGATTCTGTTTCACCTTCATATATCCAGCCCCTATCTGGATCTTTTTTAGGAGTTGATAAATCCAATGTCACCCATGTCACAACTGGTACTCCCTCTCGGACAAGCTGTAAAATTTCATCCTGTGAGGCATTACTCATATTTGTGACACGTAAATCTGCTTTTTTATCTGCTATAACTGCCTCTGCCGCCTTTACAATCGGAGCGGCAAAAACATACATACCGTGTGCTTTTTCACGGGGATTCCCTGCAAAAGCCTGGTCTGGATTTGGACCAATGCGTTGTCCTCCTACAGTACGTATATCTTGCTTTGGTAAATACTTATCAGCCATTTCAAGCTTCGTAACATTCATTCCATAATAATTTAAGACAGCTGTTAACGATGTTATTTCACAGCCATGCGGTAGTTCAGGATTTTGCATAACAACTGGTACATCTAGCTCCTGCTCGTCCCTTGAAAAATGTGTTTGCAATCGATAATATGGCTTTGTTGAATCATACGTAAAATGTTCGATTGTCGTATAGCCATCGTTTTTCGCATTATGTTCAAGCGTAGTTGCAGCAAAAGCATATTCCCGTCCCTCTTTCAGTTTCGAAAATTTCGCTTCTCCCTCATCAGAGCCAACCACATCCTCAACGATTTCACCTGTCTCTACATCTGTGGCAGTTACGTAAAGGTTAGGAATCGGTGCACCACTATTAAACTCTACCGTTAATACAGTTAATTCACTTTTCTGCCTTTCCTGCTGAGAAAGCTGATCGCAGCTCGAAAGTAGCATAGTTATCATAATACCTATTAGTAAAAGGCGTTTATCCCTCGTCCACAAGACAAATTCCGCTCCTATCCAGTTTGAAGATAATCACTTCACTTCTATTATTTCAATTTGTCGTAGACTCTATTATACGCTAGTTTCATAGACGTTCCTATTTTAACTTGGTTCGCCCTTTACATGTAAAAAAACGACTCAGGTTTTAGCCCTCATTCAGCAGATGAGCAATCCAGCTATTACTGATTTTGCTACTTTCGAGTTTCACATTTTACATGCTCAATTTAGAGCGTGCTTACTTTTGGACGCAATGTATGCTTTAACACTTTACCAGAAGCATTACGTGGCAATTCTTCTAAAAATTCAATTTCATGTGGCACTTTATATTTCGCCAGCTGAGTCCGACAATAAGCCAATATCGCCTCTTCATCAAGGGACTTTCCTTCCTTTAAAACGACAAATGCTTTCGGAACCTCACCATATACTTCATGTGGTAAACCTACAACTGCAGCTTCAAAAATTTCTGGCAGTTGATATAAAACCTCTTCTACCTCGATAGGGTAGATATTTTCGCCACCACGAATGATCATATCTTTTTTACGATCGACAATATAGAGATAGCCTTCTTCATCAAAACGTCCTAAATCTCCTGAATAGAGCCAGCCATCTTTAATTGTTCTCGCTGTTTCTTCAGGATTACGTAAATAGCCTTTCATCACCTGTGGTCCTCTGACACAAATTTCTCCTACTCCACCTGCTGGTACAGCTTCACCAAAGCTATCCACAACACGGACGTCTGTCTGTGCTAATGGTTTTCCGACTGAGCCAATCTTTGTCAATGCATCGCCATCTAAAAGGGAAGTAGCAGCAGGAGAATTTTCAGTCTGTCCATATAGATTTTGTACTTTCACATTAGGGAATGACTCTTTCACTTGCTTAACAAGTTCATATGGCATCGGTGCTGCCCCATAACCTAATAAACGTAAATTTTCAAATGTATGTTCCTTAAAGTCAGGTGTATTTAAAATGATTGTATACATAGACGGAACACCAAAGAATATTGTCGCTGCTGTTGTGGCAAGCTGTTCTAATGTCTTTGTCGGAGAAAAAGCCTCTTCAATAACAATAGTACCGCCTTTATAAAACATCGGCATCGCAAATACATGAAGCCCTGCACAATGAAATAAAGGCGTACAAATAAACATTCTATCCTCGTTGGTCATATTCATAGATAACGACCATATTTCCGCTGAGGATACAATATTTTGATGTGTTAACATAACGCCTTTTGGTTTACCAGTCGTACCAGAAGTATACATAACAACCGCTGTATCATGAGGCTCCAAATTGACAACTTTCCTTTGACCTGTATAGTTCTTAATAACTTCTTTCATTTCTTTAAACCCTACAATATGTTGAAATGGATATGAACTATCTGCGAGTATCTCTTCTAATCTTTCATCATAAATAAGACCTTTAGCTTCTGAATGGTTAAAAATAAATTCGACCTCTGGGGCAGCTAATTTTGTATTAATTGGCATCACCACAAATCCAGCTAATTGAACACCAATATAAGCGATTAAAAATAAATCTGAATTAAGCGTATAGAGTGCAATCACATCATCTTTTTCATAGTCCTGCTCTTGTAAGTACGCTGCAAACTTTTCTGCACATTTATAAAAATCACTATAGCTCATCTTTTTGCCATCGTATAACGTTGCAATTCCTTGTGGTTGTTGTTTAGCGTAGTTTTGAACAATTTCTGTCATTAACATCGTCATCAAAAGCCCCCCAATTTTTAATATGCATAACCCTCATATTGCGTAGAATCTCCATAAAAGAATAACCGTTACGATAATATGAAAATTCAGAAAATTATACTTACATTTTATCAAGCTATGAAAAAGTTAGCAATTTTTCTACACATAAGAAAAATATGAGTCTCATCACAGAAAGTTAGAGATAACATTTTGTTAAGCACCAGTCGGAATGGAGATCAACCACACGTTATGGTGATGAACCAGACATTTTACGTTTCTATTCAGTTCTGTTAGGTGTATGATAGTTGTACATATTTTTAGGAAAGGCATGGTTAAAATGCTGTATGCACTTTTAGGAGATTTACATTCTAATATAGAAGATACGAAGGCAGTTTTAGCCCATATTCAGCAAACTGCGAAAGATGCAAGGATAGTAGGATTAGGTGATTTATATGAATGTACTGTCAGTAAAAAAAAGGCACAAATACTGTCCGATTTACCGCTACAAAAAGCTGCAATAGTGGAAAATGATTTTGAAAAGCTACTAACATTCCCCTCTATTCGTGGTAATCAAGAGGAGCGTATTACACATGTAACGGGCATCAAACGTTTTACAGAACTACCTGAAACAATCGAAATTGATGGTGCAACACTTATGCATGGACATCAATTTCAATGGAATGTGACATGGCAGCCTACATTTCCTCTATTCAAAAAACCGCTTCTTTTCTTCGGACATAGTCATGAGTCAGGTATTTATCATCAAAATAAAAAGCTACCTATTCATATTCGCTTTGGCCAACCGATCGCATTACAAGAAAAGCACTACGGCATCAATGTTGGCTCTGTCGTCGATCACCGTGAGTGGTGTCTCTATGATAGTGATAAACGAACAGTAACATTTATGTGCGTTCCTTCTGTCAATAAGGTTCGCGTTTAAGATTCACGCAAGTCTACTGCCTTGCTTACCGTAGCGTCGCAGATGAGATCCTGGAGCGAGCAGGCAGAGGAACGAAGGCTAAAAACATCACGTCCTGTGATAACGCCTTCGTGACCAACTTCCTGTCGCTGACGCTGCGTTTGCACTACGCTTTCGCACAGAAAACATTTGTTGCCCCGACGCCCCGAGGAAGCTTTGCTTGTGCGAAAGCGAAGCGGCAGCGGCAAAGCGCCCAGTCGGAACGGAAATCAACCACACGTTATGGTGATGCGCCTACTTTTTGTAAATCATCGCATCCACAAAAAAAACGCTAAAATCGACTTCGACTCTAGCGTTTTTCACCAAACTAGCAATATTCACAGTCCTGTAAAGCATCGAGTAATTTTTCCATGTCGCAAATTTGATCGCACATCGTTTGAATCATATTTTTCAGGATTGGTATTAATTCTTGGCAAATACAGAACCTTAAAACATTTTGCGCTAGTCGAACTCCTCCCTGATGGTGAACAATCATTTCTCGAAGATAGTTTATATTAATGTTATTAGAAACTGGTGGTAAGCTCATTGCCTTGAACATAGCTTCCGTAATTTCTTTATAGGCGCACATATATTCGTATAATTCATATTCTGAATTTTGCACGATACAGCATCTATTTTGTATCGCTTCTAGACATTCAACAATCTCTGCACTTGTATCTATTATTTCTAATGCAAGATTTTGTACAGGTATATTTGTTGTGTATCGCAAAACATTTTCTGACATTTTAATAGCAGCTACTTGATGCGGTAAAATTTGCTTAATAAAATTTTCTGAAATGCTACAGGTAAGGGTCACATAGGTCATGCCCTGAATCATTTTATCGAGAATCCTTTGGTATTCCGCTAAATAAGCCTTTGTAACATTACTGAGTTCAATTGGTTTAGTCATTAGACACACTCCTTTCAGAGTAATGTATGCCTGATTGGTTGTAGTGTGGTAGACAATTGTACCAACTGATGATCATTTATCCCCTATCGTTTTTGATAGAAGTATTTTATGGCTGGCAATGTGCTTTTGCCACAAAAACGAACTATTCTTCTTTATATGTATCCAAGCATTTTTGACATATACATTTATTATGCTCTTGAGGCACTACGTCAAAAATTCTCTCAGGAAAACTTTCTGTCATACACCAGCAATCATTTTGCCCTTTTGCTACTCCACAATGATTTTCTTGCCCACATAACGGACAACAATTTCCCTCCATTCATACACCTCCCTACATTTCTACATTGTAAAGTAACAATAGAGGAGTACTCAATTTTATACTCCTCCCACAATAGCTTATTGCTTTTTTTCATGAATCTGTTGCTTTACTTCTTCCTTGTCTGTATCACTATATATTGCTGTACCAACCCCACCACTTTGGGCTAGCAGCTTTTTCACTTCATTGTAAGATAAACCAGCTTCTGCATTTTTTCTTTTTACTTCATCAATATCTGTTCCAACAGCAGTAAACTGAGCTTCGTTATGTTCAGTCATACAAATCCCTACTTTCTATAATTCATCAGGCTGCATTTCGATTAATTCATCGCCTTCTCTTTTCACTTTTTTATTTAGCTCTTTAATCGGTATAGCATCTACTGTTTGCATATCTTCATGTAAATCGAAAAGACTAATAGTATCTGAGTCAACCATGTCTGGTTTGTTCTTGCTTGCTAAATTCATAAATACCTTTTTCTCATGTGGTACGTTTTCTATGTCCATCATTTCACACTCCTTTATCCATAGTATGAGCAATGTTGAACAGGTTATGTGGCTTTCGTTTTTGCATTTTTATCGACGCGGTGATATTCAGAGATTTGAATGACCCGAACATTTCCTGGATGCAACTCATGATAAATCCCTCTACTATCTGTAAAGGATATATATTGATCTCGTTCACTTCGAACTAAAGCCTCTGCTTTTTCTTGTGATTCGATATGAATAAATCTTCTTACATAATGTATTTCATCAAAGAAATAAGTAATTTTAAATTCCTTCACTTATATATAGCTCCTCAATTACTGGATTTGACGTTTGTTTACTGCTTATCATATCCAACTAACTGCAGTTACTATCCTCAAAAAAATATTTTCGGTATTTTCTATAGGTCATGCATAACCTATATTAAAGCAACTATTTTTTGGAGGTGATGATTGTGATCCATACAGTTAAAGCAGGAGAAACATTGTCTCAAATAGCTAGAGATTACCGAACACCATTATCGTCCATAATTGCAGCTAATCCAGGGATAAATCCAAATGTACTTTATATCGGACAACAAATTGTTATACCTGGGTTTCCTGATCCAAATACAATCCCTTATAAAATTGATATTTCTACTGAAAATCGTTGGCTACGGTTATATAAAGACAATATTCTTCAAAAACAATACCCAATTGCAGTTGGTAGAATGTTACACGATACGCCTATTGGCAATTTTATTATTATTAATAAGGCTCCAAACCCTGGAGGTCCGTTTGGGACAATGTGGATGAGTTTATCTAAAGAGCATTATGGTATTCATGGAACCAATGATCCTAGCTCTATTGGTCATGCAGTTTCACGTGGCTGTATTCGCATGCATAATCAGGATGTCGAAGAACTTGCACGCATTGTTCCAATTGGCACTGGCGTTTTTATCCATCCTTAAAATTAACAGAGGCTATCTATTTGCAAGATAGTCTCATGTCGTAAAAAAGATGGACAAGGAAATTCGCAACGGAAGTGAATCTAAAAACATTCCTAAGATTTTATCGGAATGTTTTTTAGTTTTATCGGAACATTATGTAGATTTATCGGAATGTTTTCTAATTTTATCGGAACATTATGCTGATTTATCAGATGTTAATGCTCCTTGGGAAGTAAGTTTCCGTATAGGATGAAACGCTTAAAGCTATACTACATAATGCTGAAGCAACGCAACAAATTCAATTTTCATTTAGAATTAGGAGGAGATATGCTTGTCCACGAAAGACAATATATTATCTATTTTCGCCTTAGGTGGCATTAATGAGATTGGCAAGAATATGTATGTAGTACAGTATGGGAATGATATTTTAATTATCGACTGCGGCGCTAAGTTTCCAGACGAAAGCTTACTAGGTATCGATTTAATAATTCCTGATATTACGTACCTACAAGAAAATAAAGAAAAGATTAGAGCATTAATCGTGACACATGGACATGAGGACCATATTGGTGGTATTCCTTATCTCCTAAAAAAGATAAATGTTCCTATTTATGCGACACGTTTTACGCTTGGCTTAATCGAGTTAAAGCTAAAAGAGCATAAGCTTTTACGAGAGACCGATTTAATAGAAATTCATTCCGATTCATCATTAAATTTCGGACAAGTTGATGTTAGTTTCTTTAGAACAAACCATAGTATACCTGATTGCTTAGGAATCGTTATTAATACACCTGAAGGAAATGTAGTCCACACTGGAGATTTTAAATTTGATTTAACCCCTGTCAATAATCAGTTTGCAGATATTCATAAGATGTCTGATATAGGATCAGAAGGCGTGCTAGTACTTATTTCTGAAAGTACGAATGCCGAACGACCTGGATTAACTCCTTCAGAGAAGCTTGTCGGTCATCATATTGAAGATGCATTTTTACATGCCGAGCGTAAAATCGTTATCTCTACTTTCGCTTCTAATGTTAATCGCATACAGCAAATTGTAAATGCTACGATTGCTACAAATAGAAAGCTTGCATTGCTTGGACGTAGTATGGTGAATGTTGTAGATGTGGCACTTGAGCGAGGATATTTAGACGTTCCGGAAGATCTGTTGATTGATGCTCGTGAGGTTAAATATCTTCCACCTGAAGAAGTGGTTGTATTATGTACGGGTAGTCAGGGTGAGCCATTAGCTGCACTCTCTCGTTTGGCAAATGGGAATCATCGTGAAGTCAAAATTTTGCCTGATGACACAGTTATTTTAGCCTCATCCCCTATTCCAGGGAATGAGAAGGGTGTTTCACGGATCGTCGATAATTTGTTCCAGTTAGGTGCGAAGGTTATTTATGGCTCTTCTAGTCATACAGGTATGCACGTTTCAGGTCATGGCCACCAGGAAGATTTAAAACTAATGCTGACGCTCATGAAGCCCAAATTTTTCATTCCGATTCATGGTGAATTCCGTATGTTACATCAGCATCGTTTGCTAGCTGAGTCCGTCGGTGTCAAAAGAGGGCATACGTTTATTATGAAAAACGGGGATGTTGTTGATATTGAAAATGCAATGGCTAGGCAAACGCGTAAAATTCCTTCAGGTGATACGTATGTCGACGGTATCGGTATTGGTGAAGTCGAAGGAATTGTCTTACGAGATCGCAAACAGCTGTCAGAAGACGGTATGCTTGTTATCGTTATAACACTTAATAAAATAGATGGTGCCTTTATTTCAGAACCAGATACAATTTCGCGAGGCTTTGTTTATGCCAAAGACTTTGAGGAGTTGTTAAAGAAAGTAAATATTCTCGTCAAAGAAACAATTAATGAACTCCAGGAAGAAAGTAAGCAGCCAATCCATGTCTTAAAAAGAGAAATCAAAAGAGCAGTCGGTCAATATCTATTTACACAAACAAAAAGAAAACCAATGATTTTACCTATAATTATCGATATTTAAAAAAGTCGGTGTGAAGGTTCTTTTCCCCTTTTGCACCGACTAAATTCATTTTATAAACATTAACTGCCCCTAAAAGCCCAATTGATACAGATTTATCAAAGAAATTAGTTTTTACTTTCGGATTACTCCATCTTTTTTAAAGTTCAGACCCGTGCATTTCTTTGTAAAGCTCTCCCTTAAATATTTTATGAAGCATAACATCGTAAAAATAATGAACCTGATTTAATCCATGCTGTAAATGTTGCGAGTGATTTTCTATTTGCCTAGAAAATTTGTCAAAATGCTGTGGTAGTCCTTCTACTGCGGTTATCAATGATTCTTCATTTTTTAATAAAAGCTGTATCGTATTTAAAAGCTGTACCACTTTATGTTGGATATCAATCATCGGAATATCAATAAGTATATGATACAAATGATGCCATTCTTTGATTGGATACCAACTGAGAAAATGCAATAAATAATCACTTAAAATAATCGTTTCATTTGGCATAATAGCCACGACATCATTTGCAATACATACTTCATTTTCACATTGATATATATATTTATTCGTTTCCTTCAAATGAGCTCTCGTAAGAATGATCGTTTTAGCTGGTACTGGTGCACACTTTAAACATTTATTAAATACCATATTAACCTTTGGTACTTGTTCAATATCACCATTTAGCATTAACTGTTTTAAATATTCTGCTGTCACTAAGGGCAATCCGACATTTGTAAAATACTCCTCCCTCGGTACTATTTTTCCCTCTTTTATTTTAGCAACTTCATCTAATCGATAACGCTTTACCATGCCTGAATCCTCCATTCTTTAACTTAGTTATGTATACCCAAAACAAGCCACTGAAGAATCATCAACACTATTTTCCACGAACTTTTTCTCTTAATAAAATCTTCCTATTCACAATAGTACCATTTTACAATAACATTTACTCTATTATACCACTATAATAGTATAGGCATTTTTAATTTTTTTCACTAGCTTTTTACATAGAGGTGAATCATATGTCAGACTTTTTAAAGCTAGTAGGTGAACAGCTCCGTATTATTAGGGTTTCCAAAGGGCTTAGTCAAGAAGAAGTGGCTGAAAGAACGGGGAAGTTAGGTTTTAGTAAAGGACGAATCTCAAATATTGAACATGGGCAATCTAATATCACATTGAGCACTTTAGAAATGCTGATGAAAGCATTAGACATTGCCCCTGAGGAACTTTTTAATTTTCAAAAATTATCTGGTGTTACTGATATTAAAGAAAAGAACATCATGCTTGACATACATCGCTCCTTATTAAGGGAGCGTGATTTAGACGAGGTAAAATACGTAGTACGCATTACAAAGGATTTTTTAGATACGATGGATTCACAATCAAAGAAAAACAGCTCCAATAGTCAATGACGTTGGAGCTGTTTTGACGTCTACCTACAAATTCCTTTTTTACTTTTTCTAGCTCATCGCCAAGGAGTCGCCCAGTCTCCACTCCAATCAACTACTATACAGGGCATATATTTTTTAAAAAATGTCATCCACAACTTTTGGTGAAGAGCTTTTTTCTTTCATTAGGCTTACCCTTATTTTGTCCATATAAAAAATCCATTTAGTCTAAACCAAATGGATTTTTTCCTTACATTCCAAACTTTTGACGATAGCCGCATTTTCTACATAGCTCTTCTACGGCCTCTCTTCGTGAAAATCCGTCGACAATTTTGTTTGCACGCTCACCCTGAACAATGTCAGTGAAGGATTTCTCGTTCACATTCCCCAAATTAATAACGCCCTCACCATCAAGACAGCACGGCACTACTGTACCATCCACAAGAATAGCAGCTTGGCTTCGAAGTGCATGGCAAAAGCCTTTTCCTTCATCCTCAGGCTCAAGCAAGCTTGGCCATCTGAATTCATGATCCTGATTTAAATAAATATTTTTAGCAATCTTCACGCCTTTACCGGGCTGCACTGTTTCTTCGATGCGATAATCAAGATTATACTCATTTTCTAAAATATTGAGCGTTTCCCTATTTCTTCTCGCTGCAATATCCGATACATGATCCTTTTGTAAATTCCATAAACGATATGAAATAATCGTATTATATTCTCTCGCAGCACGAACAAAATCCAATATATCCCCTAAATATTTCTCACGATTCTCCGACCCCTCATGACCATCGAAACTATGCAAAGAGAAATTAATTTGGCGTAAGGCTGGTTTCCCTAATATCTTTTCACGATTCTTTTTAATCAGTGTACCATTCGTTGTAATATTAACTTTAAAACCTTTCTCATGTGCTGCGTCAAGAAGCTGATCAATACGTGGATGTAAAAGCGGTTCCCCTTTTACATGCAAATAAATATATTTCGTGTGAGGACGTATTTCATCCAATATTTTATTAAATTGTTCCACTTTAATAAGTCCCTTTGCACGAGCCGTTGGAGGACAAAAGCTACATGCTAAATTACAGACACTCGTTATTTCTATATAAACTTTTTTAAATGTTCTCAACGTTGATTCACCGTTCCAGTTCTTTAATTATTAAAACTCTATTCATTTTAACAAATTTTACGATAAGGAACAGTCTTTCCGTCTCCATCCCTTACATTATTTATATCTCTCAAGGCTCATCACCATAACGTGTGGTTGATTTCCGTTCCGACTGGGCGCTTTGCCGCTGCCGCTTCGCTTTCGCGCAGATAAAACATTTGTCGCTGACGCTTCGCTTTCGCGCAGATAAAACATTTGTTGCTGACGCTTCGCTTTCGCACAGATAAAACATTTGTTGCTGACGCTTCGCTTTCGCACAGATAAAACATTTGTCGCTGACGCTTCGCTTTCGCACAGATAAAACATTTGTTGCTGACGCTTCGCTTTCGCGCAGATAAAACATTTGTTGCTGACGCTTCGCTTTCGCACAGATAAAACATTTGTTGCTGACGCTTCGCTTTCGCGCAGATAAAACATTTGCCGCTGCCGCTTCGCTTTCGCACAGATAAAACATTTGTTGCTGACGCTTCGCTTTCGCGCAGAGCAAAGCTTCTTGGGGGCGTCCAATGAGCCGCTTCGGCCGACACGATGTAGGTCACGAAGGCGTTATCACAGGACGTGATGCTCTTAGCCTTCGTTCTTCTGACTGCTCGCTCCAGGGTCTCATTTGTGACGCAGTGGCGATGAACCTTTATGTAAGACTGGCATAAATTAAAACTTCTATCTGCAGGAATATTTTTCATACCAACAGATAGAAGTTTTTTGTCACACATTCCGTTTATAATTTTTTGTACCATCATATGAATACAGTATTGGCTTTCCATCCACATATGTTTCTAAATGAACAGGACGACCCCATAGCTGATAAATATATGGCAAAACGTTTTCTAAATAGCGTGGGTCTAGCTCCATTCCCTCATACCCATGCAATAAATAGAGCTCTCCGTTACGGAGGTAATCCCCATTTTTAACAACGATATATGGGAACCCCCCGTTTACGCGCATCGATATGAGCTGATCTCGTACCATTTCATGATCCTTTTCTGTAATACGATACTCATTGCCCTTCTTCTGGAACAAATAAAGATCCTCTTGCTTTGTTAAATCCTTCGTTAAATAGTTGCGAATAAAGGAGATATCCGACTCTATCTCTCTTACCTCAAACATTTTCTCTCGACCTGAGTTTGGTTGAACCCCTAACTTTATCATCTCTTCCGTTGGATGATTATAGCGATGTTCAATATCCTCAAAAATTTTCACGCCAAGGTAATAAGGATTAATGGATGTTTTTGAAGGCTGCACAACACCTGCATTTAATTTTGCATATTCAATCGTCTCCGCTGTTGTTAGCTTAAGCTCACGCATTATACGTTGGTGCCAAAAGGAAGCCCAGCCCTCATTCATAATTTTCGTCTCTAATTGTGGCCAAAAATAAAGCATTTCCTCACGCATCATCGTTAATATATCTCGCTGCCAGTCCTCCAGTTCTCGACTATGCTCCTCTAAAAATAACAACAAATCTTTTTCGGGCCTTGGCGGGAAGTTCTTTATTTTTCGCCTTATCAATTTATACTCTTTTTCCTTATCATCTAAACGCCATAGATCATCATACGGTGATCTTGCTGGAAGAATTTCTTCATCAAATTCTACCTCCGTATTCCAGGACAATTTTGGTCGTAAAAGGGATGGATCGATATGCTCCTGAATCGCTAAAACTGCGTCTAAAAACTGTTCGACCTCATCCTTTCCATATTCCCTCTCGTACCCAGCTATCCGTTCAGCTGTTGCAGTCATGCTCTCCACCATATCTCTTCTAGTATTGGAGAAGCGTACATTATTTTTAAAGAAATCACAGTGCGCCAATACATGTGCAATAATTAACTTATTTTGTGTTAACGTATTTGTATCAAGTAAAAATGCATAGCATGGATTTGAGTTAATGACTAGCTCATAGATTTGGCTTAGCCCTAAATCATATTGAAGCTTCATTTTATGAAATTGTTTGCCAAAGCTCCAATGCGAAAATCGAGTAGGCATACCATATGCGCCAAATGTATAAATAATATCTGCTGGACAAATTTCATAGCGCATTGGAAAGAAATCTAAGCCAAAGCTTGAGGCAATTTCTGTAATTTCATCAATCGCTCGTTGAAGCTCTTTCATTTCCATTTTTCCGCCCCCTCCCTTGAACATGATTACTTACCATAATTCAACTTCGGTCACCATTTAAGATTCACTTTTTTTGAAAAAGCTCTTTAAGGCATCGTAAACATCGCCTTTTTTCCTCAAAATATGATACCTAAATTTAGGGTCATCTATTTTTTTGTATGTGTACATAAGTGTAGAAAAGCGGTTATGCTGATTGACTTCACCATACCCGAACATGCTCGATACGTCCATTAACTCTCCGACTAGCTTCAAGCACTTTTCATTGTCCATTGAAATATTTTCACCATCAGAAAAATGTACTGGATAAATATTGTAGCGAGAAGGATTATACTTTTCCCGAATTAGGTCTAATGCTTTTATATAGGCAGATGAGCAAATGGTTCCTCCGCTTTCTCCCTTCGTGAAAAATTCATCTTCTGTCACTACTTTCGCCTCTGTATGATGGGCAATAAACTCAATTTCTACAGTTCCATACTTTGAGCGTAAAAATTTCGTCATCCAGAAGAAGAAGCTTCTAGCACAATATTTTTCGAAGGAGCCCATCGAGCCACTTGTATCCATCATCGCAAGAACCACTGCCTTCGATTCAGGTTTCTCCACTTCATCCCAAGTTTTAAAACGTAGATCCTCATTATGAATCGGCGTAATTTCTGGTTTACCCTGCATCGCATTACGCTTTATCGCATTAAGGATTGTGCTCTTTTTATCAACATTCCCCATCAGACCTTTTTTCCGGATATCGTTAAACTCAATTTTTTCCGTTTTAATATCTGCTTTTTCTTTCTGTTGTAAGTTTGGTAGTTCAAGCTCATTAAATAGCACATTCTGAATTTCTTCCATGCTTACTTCAGCTTCATAATAGTCATGACCTGGCTTGTCACCAGCTTCTTTTCCTTGACCATTAGCCTGATTGCCTCTGCTGGCATCACGTGCAATCACATCACCTACATTACTATCTCCTTGTCCTTGCCCAACATGCTTGGAATTATCATAGTTATATCGAATTTTATATTCATCAAGTGAACGTATAGGAATTTTAATAACCTCTCGACCATTGGACATCACAATACTTTCCTCGCTAACTAAATCAGGTAAATTATTCTTGATAGCATCTTTCACTTTTTCCATATGACGTTGCTGGTCCTGGTGCCCTTTACGATGGAGGGACCAATTTTCCTGAGAGATGACAAAGCGTTTATTTTCGTGTTCAGTCATTTTTATCCTCACCCATCTATCAAATTTGCTTTTTCTATACTATGCTAGTAATTCGCTTTCTTGAACTCCTTTAGTAAAATCAATTACACTTCGTTTTTTAATGAAGATAAAAGGAGTGCCCTAAAATGGGACACTCCTAATCACTCCTATCAATAGTCTTCATTTTTCCATTGAATAGGTCAAAGCCATTAACGGTTTAACAGACTACCTACATATTGCAATAAT
>Ga0213822_1000830_pt1 | contig 20448 bp, 15 predicted proteins | sample MC6MC0908MG_FD_179872 | JGI IMG/M metagenome (GOLD analysis project Ga0213822, IMG submission 179872) | Enriched soil aggregate microbial communities from Iowa State University, Ames, United States - MC6-MC0908-MG | ecosystem: Environmental > Terrestrial > Soil > Unclassified | place: USA: Iowa...
CGCGAATAAGCTTCTGGCTGGAGGCGATGTTGTCGACGGTAGCCTTGAACCCTTCCCAGACCGACACCGTGCAGTTGGCCGCCGTGAGCCCGCCTTTGCGCATGTCTTCGAACAGCTCGCGGTTCCATTTGGCAATGATCAAACCGTCGATGACGATGCTGTCGGCGTGTAATTCGGCTGGGCTCATCAGGCTGTCCCCTTTTATTGAGTTGGGTCGCGCCGAACGTTGTGCCGGCGCTTTGGGGCCAGCATATGCCTGTGCCCCGAGGCGCCCCGATGCAAAAACGACAGGGGGTTTGCCGAAAGCGTCAATGCGCGACATGAGCGCGTCTGGCGCGCCGTTCGGCGATGAGAGACAGTCTCGATAACGACCTTTTCCTGACTTTCATGAACAATTCGTCAGGGAGCTATCGCCGTGCCCCCGGCTGAGCGAGAATCCCTGCGATTCGTCAGCCTGTTGAGGAGATAAGGGATGAAATCAATGGCATGGCTGGTACTGCTGGCCGTCGTGAGCGGGGCCCAGGCCGGCGAGGAAGAAAGCACGCCTTGCGACAACGTCGACAGCGACCAGCAAACATACGCCTGCGCGGCGTTCAACAAGCAGACTGCCGAGCGTGAGCTGAAGTCGGCTTACGATGACTTGATCCAGCGTATTCGCGACCAGTATGCCGACGAAGCGGACAAGGCCAATGCGTTGAGCGGGCGAATGGACGCGGCAGAGAAGCTGTGGACACAGCTGCGTGATGCCGACTGCAAGGTCGAGACGTATGCCGAACAGCCTGGCAGCAAGGCGTTCGAGGCTGCGTGGAATACCTGCGTGGCGCAGCGTAGCGACGACCGCTCGGAATACCTGCAGTCCATTGGGCAGCAGTAAGCCTGTTCCGGCCTCTTCGCGGGGGCAAGCCCGTGAAGAGGCCGGCGCTGACAACCATCAAACCGCCCTGGCCAGCCGATCTTCCCGGGGGCAGCGCTCATACCGCACCCGGTAGCACCGGGTGAAATACGACGCCGACTCGAACCCGCAGGCCACCGCCACCTCCAGCACGCTCATGTCGGTCTGACGCAACAGCTGCCGCGCCTTGTCCAGCCGCAGCCGCAGGTAAAAGCCGCTGGGCGTGTCGTCCAGATGCAAGCGGAACAGCCGCTCCAGCTGCCGCCGGGTCACCTGCACCGCATCGGCCAGCACCTGGGTATTGAGCGGCTGCTCGATATTGCGCTCCATCTCGCCGATCACCTTCACCAGCTTCTTGTTGCTGATGCCATAGCGGCTGGCAATCTGCATGCGCTGGTGGTCCTGCCGCGGGCGGATACGCCCGAGCACGAACTGCTCGGACACCTGCACCGCCAGCTCACTGCCATGCGCCTGGGCAATCAGGTCGAGCATCAGGTCGATGGATGCGGTGCCGCCCGCGCAAGTGATGCGCCGTCGGTCGATCTCGAACAGCTCCTGGGTCGCCTGCAGGCGCGGGTAGCGCTCCTTGAACGCGTCCAGCGCTTCCCAGTGCAAAGTGGCGCGGTGGCCGTCGAGCAGGCCCGCCTCGGCGAGCACCACAGGGCCGGTGTCGATGCCGCCAAGGATCACCCCTTCGTGATCGAGCCGGCGCAACACCTGCTGCACCGCCGGGCCGTAGCACGCCAGCGGCTCGAAACCGGCGACGATCAACAGGATGCCGCCGGCCTCGCCCTCGCCCACTGCGCCGTCGGCATTCACCGACATGCCATTGCTGGCCTCGACCGCGCCGCCATCCAGGCTCAGCACCCGCCAGCGGTACGACGGCCCCTTGAACCGGTTGGCCACGCGCAGCGGCTCCAGGGCACTGATGAAGCCCATGGCCGAGAACCCCGGCAACAGCAGGAAATGAATCAGTTGCGGCATTGCGTACTCCACATCGCAGGTGGTCGCTTCCGTGCAAGTGTTGGTCGCCAGGGTGCGATTTTCCACCCTGGCGCCAGCGTAGCGTATTCACACGGCCCGCAGAGGCCGCCCTCAATAACAATATGCACTGCCGATGGAGAGCCACCATGCACAGCTTGATCCGCCGCAGCCTGTTGTCCGTAGCCTTGAGCAGCATCGTTGCAACCCCGCTTTTCGCCGCCGAGCCTGCGGCCTGCAAGAACGTGCGCCTGGGCGTGGTCAACTGGACCGACGTCATCGCCACCAGCGCCATGGCCCAGGTACTGCTCGACGGCCTGGGCTACCAGACCAAACAGACCAGCGCCTCGCAGCAGATCATCTTTGCCGGCATCCGCGACAAGCGCCTGGACATGTTCCTGGGTTACTGGAACCCGATCATGACCCAGACCATCACCCCGTTCGTCGATGCCCAGCAGGTCAAGGTGCTCGACAAGCCGAGCCTGGAAGATGCCCGGGCGACCCTGGCGGTGCCGAAGTACCTGGCCGACAAGGGTTTGAAGACCTTCGCCGATATCCACAAGTTCGAGAAGGAACTGGGCGGCAAGATTTATGGCATCGAGCCGGGCTCCGGCGCCAACACCCAGATCAAGGCGATGATCGCCAAGAACCAGTTCGGCCTGGGCAAGTTCCAGTTGGTCGAGTCCAGCGAGGCCGGCATGCTCGCCGCCGTCGACCGCGCCGTGCGGCGCAAGGAGGCCGTGGTGTTCTTCGGCTGGGCACCGCACCCGATGAACGTGAACATCGACATGGCCTACCTGGGCGACAGCCAGGACGCCCTCGGCCCAGACGAAGGCCGCGCCACGGTATGGACGGTGACCGCGCCGGACTACGCCGAGCGCTGCCCCAACGCCCACCGCCTGCTGGCCAACCTGAGCTTCAGCGCCGAGGACGAGAGCCGCATGATGCAGCCGCTGCTCGACCACAAGGACGCGCTGGCGTCGGCCCGCCAGTGGCTCAAGGACCACCCCGAGGACAAGGCCCGCTGGCTTGAAGGCGTGACCACCTTCGACGGCAAGCCTGCGGCCGAGAACCTCAAGCTCACCGCCAACTGACAGGGCCTCTTCGCGGGTGAACCCGCTCCCACAGGATCTCCACCGAACCAGGGCACTGCGCGAACCCTGTGGGAGCGGGCTTGCCCGCGAAAAGGCCACCACCGACAGCACAAGGAACCACCATGAACCACGACGTCATCATCACCTGCGCCCTCACCGGCGCCGGCGACACGGTCGCCAAGAGCCACTTGGTCCCGGTCACCCCCAAGCAGATCGCCGAAGCCGCCGTTGAAGCCGCCAAGGCCGGCGCCACCGTGGTCCACTGCCACGTCCGCGACCCGCAAACCGGCCGTTTCAGCCGCGACGTCAACCTCTACCGCGAAGTCATGGAGCGCATCCGCGAAGCCGACGTGGACATCATCGTCAACCTCACCGCCGGCATGGGCGGCGACCTGGAAATCGGCCCGGGCGAAGCGCCCATGGAATTCGGCCCGGGCACCGACCTGATCGGTCCGCTGGAGCGCCTGGCCCACATCGAAGCGCTGCTGCCGGAAATCTGCACCCTCGACTGCGGCACCCTCAACTTTGGCGACGGCAACGCCATCTATGTCTCCACGCCTGCGCAGTTGCGCGCTGGCGCCAAGCGCATCACCGAGCTGGGCGTAAAGGCCGAGCTGGAAATCTTCGACACCGGCCACCTGTGGTTCGCCAAGCAGATGATGAAAGAAGGCCTGCTCGAGGACCCACTGTTCCAGCTGTGCCTGGGCATCCCGTGGGGCGCGCCGGCCGATACCACCACCATGAAAGCCATGGTCGACAACCTGCCCGCCAACGTCACCTGGGCCGGGTTCGGTATCGGCCGCATGCAGATGCCCATGGCAGCGCAAGCCATGCTGCTGGGCGGCAACGTGCGGGTCGGCCTGGAAGACAACCTGTACCTGGACCGCGGCGTGCTGGCCAGCAACGGCCAACTGGTTGAGCGCGCGAGCGAGATCATCACGCGCCTGGGTGGCCGCGTGCTCACTCCGGCAGAAGGCCGGGAAAAAATGAACCTCAAGCGCCGCTGATCCTTTCAGGAGACCGATATGCCCTTCATCACCAAAATCAACACCTTCGCCGCCCTGGGTAGCGGCGTGATCGGCAGCGGCTGGGTCGCCCGCGCCCTGGCACATGGCCTGGACGTGGTCGCCTGGGACCCGGCGCCGGGCGCCGAGCAGGCCCTGCGCCAACGTATCGCCAACGCCTGGCCGGCGCTTGAAAAACAAGGCCTGGCACCCGGTGCCGCGCAGGGCCGGCTGACCTTCGTCAGCACCATCGAAGCCTGCGTGCGCGACGCCGACTTCATCCAGGAGAGCGCTCCAGAGCGCCTGGACCTCAAGCTCGACCTGCACGCCAAGATCAGCGCCGCTGCCATGCCTGACGCGATCATCGCTTCGAGCACCTCGGGCCTGCTGCCCAGCGAATTCTACGAGTCGTCCACGCACCCGGAGCGCTGCGTGGTCGGCCACCCGTTCAACCCGGTGTATTTGCTGCCACTGGTCGAAATTGTCGGCGGCAGCCGCACGTCCCCTGACGCCATCGAAGCTGCGAAAACCATCTACACCGCGCTGGGCATGCGCCCCCTGCACGTGCGCAAGGAAGTCCCAGGCTTCATTGCCGACCGCCTGCTCGAAGCGCTGTGGCGCGAGGCGCTGCACCTGGTCAATGACGGCGTGGCGACCACTGGCGAGATCGACGACGCCATCCGCTTTGGCGCCGGCCTGCGCTGGTCGTTCATGGGCACCTTCCTCACGTACACCCTGGCCGGTGGCGATGCCGGCATGCGCCACTTCATGTCGCAGTTCGGCCCCGCCTTGAAACTGCCCTGGACCTACCTGCCGGCACCGGAGCTGACCGACAAGCTGATCGACGATGTGGTGGACGGCACCGCCGAACAACTGGGCGAACGCAGCATCGCTGCGCTGGAGCGCTACCGTGATGACACGCTGCTGGCGGTGCTGGAAGCGGTGAAGGCCAGCAAAGCCAACCATGGCCTGTCGTTCAGCGATTGAGGAGGCCACGATGCCTGCATTGATCACCTACCGCACCCCGGTCCAGGAGGACTGGGTCGATTACAACGGGCACCTGCGCGATGCCTTCTACCTGCTGATCTTCAGCTACGCCACCGATGCGCTGATGGCGCGCATCGGCCTGGATGCCGACAGCCGTGGGCAGAGTGGCCACTCATTGTTCACCCTGGAGGCGCACATCAATTACCTGCACGAGGTGAAGCTGGGAACCGAGGTGTGGGTGCAGACGCAGATCGTCGGCTTCGACAGCAAGCGCCTGCAGGTCTACCACAGCCTGCACCGGGCAGGGTTCGACGAGGCGCTGGCGGCCAGCGAGCAGATGCTGCTGCATGTGGACCTGGCAGGGCCGAAGGCGGCGCCGTTCAACGAGCGCAGTGTGGGGTTGCTGCAAGGCCTGGTGGACGAACAACGTCATCTTCCAGCGCCCATCTATGTGGGGCGTGTCATTGGGCTGCCCAAAAAATAACCCCGCAAAGCCGTGAGCTAGCGGGGCCAAGAGCGAGCAACATCCACTGTGCATGATTAAGGGTGACCAAACCCTCGAGTACCGTGAATGGGGCCAGTGTGCTGAGTTCCCGGCACGAGGAATTAGCCGGGAACGACCTGTTCTTAGCCAAAGCAGTCATTGCGACATACAACCCTTGCGGGCATGTCGCCATGGACACAGAATCGGTCGTAAATCACAGCAGCACTCTCTTAGCGATAAAAGGGACAACAGCCATGATGCATGCGGATTTGATTGATCAGGACGACCTCGCCGGCCACCTGCGCGCGCGCGGTTTCGATATCCCCGCCGGGGCCAGTGCCGAACAGGCGTGCGAGGCGGTGGTGCGCGGGCTGACCGAGCCCAATGCGCGGGCGCTGAAGGGCATGGTCGAGCAGATGTATACCGGTAGCGCGACGATTTTGCCGGCGGTGCGCCAGGCGATCGACAAGCAGCTGTTGCCGGCGTTGGCGAGCTTCAGCAAGCGGGCTTGAATGATTATTCCTGCACCGGCCCCATCGCCGGCAAGCCGGCTCCCACAAGTACCTCGCTGTTCTTGAGCGCAGTGCTATTTCTGTGGGAGCCGGCTTGCCGGCGATGGGGCCAGCACTGATTCACAGAGCCTCCAGTTCCACTGTTTTCCCGAACACCGTGGCCAACCCCTCCTGGTGCGTCACCGCCACCACCGTACACCCCGGCAACTCACGCTTGAGCATCTCCAGCAAACTCCGCGCACTGCCGATATCCAACTGGCTGGTCGCCTCATCCAGGTACAAGGTATCCGGCTGGTACAACAACGCCCGCGCCAGGCTCACCCGCTGCTGCTCGCCGCCGGAAAGCACGCGTTCCCACTCGGCCTGCTTGTCCAGTTGCCCGATCAGCCCGCCTAACCCCACCTTGCCCAGCACATCGACCAGCAGCACATCGTCGATCGGCCGCTCCTGTGGATACGCCAGCAACCCGCGCAAGCTCATGTGCGGCATATAAGGCTTCTGCGGCAACAACAGGCTGCGCCCCGGTGGTAACTGCCAGTCGCCCTGGCAGTATGGCCACAGCCCTTGCAGGGTGCGCAGCAAGGTCGACTTGCCCAGCCCGCTGCGCCCGCCCAGGCGCACCCACTGCCCCTGCCCCACTTGCACGTCGAGATCACTCAGGATCGCACTGCCATCCGGCCGGCAAAGCGTCAGCCCGCACATGCGCAGGCAGTCACCGCGTGCTGCCGGGGTGGCCTGCTCGCGGCTGGCGGCAATCGCCTGCTCGAACTGCTCCAGCCGCTGCAACGCCGCACTCCAGCGCACCAGCTTGTTGTACAGCTTGATGAACCAGCTGAGCGAACCGTGCACGGCGTTGAAGGCACTGCGGATCTGCATCAGGCCACCCAGGGTGATGGTCTTGGCCATGAATGCCGGCAAGGCGGCAAACACCGGAATGATCAGGCTCAAGCGTTCGTAGGACACGGTGAACAAGCTGAGGTTACGCTCGCGCCCCATCAACTGCCGCCAGTTGTCGGCAATGGCACGAAAGCGCTCGGCCAGGTGCTCACGCTCCACGGCCTCGCCCCGGTACAGCGCAATCTGCTCGGCATGGTCGCGCTTGCGCAGCAGGCTGGCACGAAAGTCCGCCTCACGGTGCTCGCGCTCGTAGTTGAGCGCATGCAGCGGCTTGCCGATCAGGTGGGTGAACAGGCTGCCGAGCAAGGTGTAGGCCAGCACGATCCACACCAGGTAGCCATGCACCGTGAAGGTCTCGCCGAACAGGCTGAAGGTCTGCACCCCCGACAGGTTCCACAGGATCACTACAAAGGCGCCGACCTGCGCCAGGTTGATCACCAGCGAAGCCACCAGCTCGATGCTCAGGCCGACCATCAGGTCGACGTCCTGGGCGATGCGCTGGTCCGGGTTGTCCGGCTCGCCGGTCAGCCCCAGGCGGTAGAAGGCCTGATCGGCCAGCCAGGCTTCGGTCAGGCGCCTAGTCATCGCTTGGCGCCAGCGCAGCTCCAGACCTTTGCGGATGTAGTCCATGGCCACGACGATCAGCACATAGCTGCCCAGGTAGAGCGCGTATTCGACCACCAGGCCGTACAGCCCCGAAGTGTCGAAGGCGGCCAGCGTGTCGTAGAACGTCTTGCTCCAGCTGTTGATCAGCACATTGATCTGCACCACCAGCAGCCCCAGCCCGATCACTGCCGCCATCATCAGCCAGGCCCGCCATTGCCGGCGGTCGCGCCAGAACGGGCGGCTCAGGCGGTAGAACGTGCGCAAGGTGTTCACAGGGCCTGCTCCAGCGTGGCGGGCGATGGCAGCAGGCGCAATTGCACCTGGTTGGCGGCGGGGAACAGCTGCCGCGCCAGTTGCTGCATGGCCGGCAAGGTCAGCGCCTCGGGCAGTTGCGCCTGCTGGCTGAGGTAACGCGGGTCCTGCCACTGCCGTTCGCTGAGGATCAAGCGCTTGAACTGGGTTTGCGGGTCTTCGCGGCGTTTGGCTTCCTGGCGCGCCAGTTCGCGACGCTGCGACTGCAGCCACTGTTCATCCACGCTCAGCCCGGCCAGGGTCTTTTGCGCCAGTGCCCATAGCTCATCCACGCGTGCCGGGTCACAGGTGAAGCTCAGGGTGCTTTCGATGCGCTGCGCATCGGGGTCGAGCTGCGCGTCGAAACTCAGGCGATACACCCCCGAAGCCTCGCCGCGCAGCTGCTGTTTGAGCCGTTGGTTGGCGAGGTCGCGCAGCAGCGCCACGCGCATGGCCGCCTGTGGTTGCCAGGCTTGGGGTTGGTAGCTGCTGGCCTGCAGAACGGCCCGCGGCTCTAGCGCGATGGCCAGGTCACTGCGGCGCTGGCCTGGCTGCTGCACGGCCGCTTGCGCGTTTGGCGCGGCACCGCGCGGCAGGTTGGCCAGGTAGCCGCGCACCAGCGGTTCGAGCTGCTCTGCGGCCACATCGGCCATCAGGTAGTACGTCACGGGCGCACTGGCAAGGCGCTGCCAGTCGGCCTGCAACTGCTCGCGATCCAGCTGTTGCAACGCCGACTGATCAGGGGTTTGCCAATGATCAGCGCCGTACTTGAGTACCCGCTGCTCGCTTTCCTGGCGTGAACGCACATCTGCGGGGCTGCTGCGTACCCGCTGCAGCAGGTCGCTGCGCGCCTCGTCGAACAAGGTTGGGTCGATGGCCGCCAACTGGCTCAGGCGATAACTGTGCAGCAAGGCCGGCAGTTGCGCGGGAACACCGCTGAGGTTCAACTGCAGGCGCTGCGGCTGATGCTCCAGGCCGAGCGTGGCCCGTTGTGCCTGGCGCCACGCTTGAGCGCCGTGCGGCCCGCTGCGCACCGCCAGTTGCGCAGCCATCTGCAGGCGCCAGGCTGGCGCATCGGCAAGGCGGTAGCCTGCGGATGATTCGGCCTGTAGCAGCCAATTGCCGTCCGGGCCGTTGCGGCGCAGCCATACCAGCTTGTCACCGTTGCCCAGGGCCCAGTGTTCGACGTGCTCAGCAGCGAACGCCTTGCGGCCGACGATTCGCCCGGCTGGGCCTGGTGCATCGGGTTTGTAGGTGGCCACAGCGGGGGCTTCAGTTGGCTGCTGCGCAGGTGCGGACAGGGCCTGGCCGGCAATCTGCGCCTGCAATGCCTCGACCGCTTCAACGCTTGGCACTTCGACCTCAGACTGCCTGGGCACGGTGAATTGCAGCACGCGGTCGGCACTGCCGAGCCAATGCCTCAGCCTGTCGTTGAGGTCGTCAAGGTCGATGCCTGGCAACACCTGCAGATAACGACGCGCTGCAGCATGGCGCTCGACCACACTGCCTTCTGGCGCCGTGGCGTTAGTGAGCTGCTCGACCCACTGCTGGAATGTGCGTGGCGTGTGGTTGGCCAAGGTCTTGTCGCCCAGGGCGCGGATATGGGCACGCTCGTGTTCGAAGTCCTGCTCGCTGAAGCCGTGCTGGCGCAGGCGCTCGACCTCGGTCAGCAACTGGCGCAGCGCTTGTTGGTGCTGCAGGCCTTCTACGCCAGCCGCGATGCCCAGCACCGTCGATTGGCTGCCGATCAGGGTTTTCTGCGCGGTCAAACTGCGCACACCGGCCTGCCTGGGCTGGCGACGCAAGTTGTCGACCAGCGCCGCCAGGGCCATGCGGTCGATCAACCGCTCGCGCATGGCCGCGCGGGTGGTGCCGCGGCTGTCCGGTTCGTGCAGGCGCAGCAGCAGCGATACCTGGCTGCTGCCGGACTGTGGGTCCTGCAGGCGGAAGACCTTCAGCTGGTCATCCAACGGCAGGTCGCGATGCCCGCGCGGCGGTATCGCGCTGCCTCGCGCGCTGCCAAAGGCAGTTTCGATCTGTGCCAGCATCGCTTCAGGCTCGAAATCGCCCACGGCTGAGATGACCATGTTGGACGGCTGGTACCAGGTGGCCTGGAACGCCTGCAGGTTGGCCAGGCTGGCCTCTCGGATAGCCGTTTCGTTGCCGATGGTGCGGTGCAGCGGGTAGCGCGAGCCGACCCGTTGCGAGGCCGCGCGCTGATCGTTCATGCGCTGCGCCACACCCAGCCCACCCCGCCATTCTTCGATGACGATCGGCCGCTCGCGCTCGAGATCCGCCGCGCTGTAGTCACGGGCGAAGGCCATGTCGGCGAGCACCTGCAGGGCCTGCGGTGCCTGGCGCATGCCTGACGGCGGGCTGAGCATGTACTGGGTGCGCTCGTAGTTGGTCATGGCGTTGAAGTGCCGGCCTTGCACCCAGCCCAGGCCGACCATGCGTGCGCGCACGTTTTCCGCCTGCCCGGCGCGGCTGTGGAACACCAGGTGTTCGACCAGGTGGGCGACGCCGACCTGGTCGTCGGCCTCGTCCACCGCGCCTGCATTGACGGTCATGCGCAGGTCGAGCCTGCCGGGTTGGGCAGCCTCGCGCACCAGGCGGTATTGCACGCCGTTGGCCAGGGTGCCCTGGGTCACCTGGGCATCCCAGGGCAACGGTGAGTCAGGTTCGGGCAGCGACGCGCAGGCGCCGAGCAGCAGCGGGCCGAGCAGGCCCGCGAGGAGCTTTTTCATCAGGGTGTCCACGGTTTTTATAGGGGGTCAGAAGCGGTAACCGACTTCGAGCCAGTACTGGCGGCCGACTTCGTAGGTGGTGCGGGCGGTGCTGCTGTTGCTGACGATGGGGTTGACCTTGTCGGTGACGTTGGTCACATCCACGGCCACGAACAGCGACTGCTCCCGGGCTGTGGGGATCTCCCACTTGACGCGCATGTCCCAGGTCGGCGCGGCGGCCACCGAGGCCGTGTCGTAGATACGCAGGGCTTCGCCATCGACGTCCTGGTAGAGACCGGTATCGATGATCTGCTCGTAGGCGCCGCGGTAGCGGAAGAAGTTGCTGATGCTCAGGTGCCAGCTGGGGATTTCGGTGATGGTGGTCAGCCGCGCTGTCCATGGGCGGTTGAAGTCGCTGGCCGGCAGCTCGCTGTAGGCCAGGCGCTTGCCGTCGTAGATCACGTCGTCGTCGGCGTACTCCTCTTCGCTGAAGCCGCTTTCGTAAGTGCTATAGGCGTTCTTGCTACGCGACCAGTCCAGCGCCAGCTGCAGGCTGGTGATGCTGCCTAGCACACGGAACGACTGGTTTGGGGTGATCGTCAGGGAGACGTTGTCGCTTTCGCTGGAACCGGCGTTGACGTAGGTGTAGTAGAGGCTCTGGTAGCCATCGACAGGGTCAAGGCCGAGCGTGCGCGACGAGGTGCGTACCACCTGGTCGTTGCCCTTGCGGTGCACGTACTTCAGGCGGAAGTCGGTGTTCAGCCAGCGCTGCTCCAGGCCCAGCATCAATTCGTCGTCGTAGGGGATGTTCATGTCCGAAAAGCGGTTGGTGTTGAGCACCTGGCGCCCCACCCACTCGCTATCCTGGGTGCTGCGGGTGTAGGTGGTGTTCAGGCCCTGGCGGCCGTCGGCAAGTCGGTACTTGAACAGGTTGCGCCCGTAGTAGCGGTTGGCGCCGAATACCAGCACGGTGCTGCGGTCGCCGAAGAAGTCGTAGTCACCGGCAAAGCGCGGCGAAACGGTTTTCTGCTTCATGTAGTCGTCGCCCTCGAAGCGCAGGCCGGGGCGCAGGCTGAGCTTGCCGATCTGCATCTGGTCGTCGATGAAGAAGGCGTAGGCGTTTTCGGTCAGGTCGATCTTGCCGGCGTTGTACTGTGTGCGGGTTTTACCCCACTGACGAGTGTTGCCGTTGAGCAACGGGCTGACCGAACACCAGGGGTCGCTGCCGGCGCAGCGGGTGCCATTGTCGCGGGTGAACGTGGTGACACCCTGCCCGGTTTCCTCACGTTCCCATACGGCGTGTTGCTGGGACAACTCCAGGCCGGTGGTAAAACCGTGGCTGATACCAGCGAAGTCGAAGGTCTGCCACTCGCCCTTGAGGGTGTAGTCGACGCCACGTTGGGTCTGGTCGAGGTTGCCGAACGCGCCCTCACCGCTGCGGGCGGTGTTGCTGCTGGGGTTGCCCCAGTTCTTGGCTTCGGAGTAGTACCAGAACACGGTGTCTTTTTCTTCGGACTCGCGCGAGCTGTACAGGTTGGTCAGCGCCAGGGTGTGGGTCCAGCGCGCCTGGTCGCCTTCCCAGATCGCCTTCAGCGAGCCCTGCCAGCCACCGTTCTTGTTGGTGAACTCGGAGTTTAGGAAGTTTTGGCGGAAGAACACGTTCTCCTGGGGCGCCTGGATGAACGAGCTTTCCACGGTCAGCCGATCGTTGACGTCCCAGTAAGTCTTGAGCATGTAGTTGTCGAGCTGCCGGGTCTGGTCTTCGCGGCTGTCGGCATTGGGGCTGGTGTAACCGTTCTCGTAGCGGTTGAGCGGGATCACCGAACGGCGCTGGGAAAAACTCAGGATCGCGCCGAAGTTGTCGGTCAGGTGGCCTTCGAGCATGCCGCGCAGGGTGGTTTTCTCGAACTCCGGCTGATACTGCTCGGAGGACGAGTTGGCAAAGCTTTCCTGGTCCTGCTCGGTGATGTGGTAGCGCGTCCATTCAGAGCGGCTGATGCCGTAGGAGAACTTGCCGTGCAAGCCCTTGCTCGGGCGGCGGGTGATGGCGTCGATCACACCGCCATTGAAGCCGCCGTACTCGGCCGGCACGTTGCTGTCGTAGACTTTCACTTCCTGCAGCAGGTCGGCGTCCAGGGCGATGCCGTGGGGGTTGCTGGGCGCGGCGTCGAACTGGCGGTTCTCGCTGTAGCCGTGGGCGCCGGGGTCCAGGTCGTTGTTGATCGAGATGCCGTCGATCATGAAGTTGTTCTGGTAGAACTTGGCGCCATTGATGCTGATGTCGGCAGGGTCGATCTCGCCTGGGGTGTTGGAGCTTTTCTGCGCGCCGGAAAACTGCACGCTGGGGTGCATCTGCAGCAGCGTGGTGATGTCGCCGTTGGCACCGGGGAAGGCACGGATGGCCTTGCCGCTGATGACCGTGGCGCCCATGTAGCCGTTGCCTTCGGTGTCGCCCAGCACCAAGGTGTCATGCAGCTCCAGCGGGCCGGCGTCGGCTTCGCTGTGCAGCAGGCGCAGGCTGATTACATCACCGTCCGTGTCCCAGGTCAGGCCGCTACCTGAGAGCAGGCGCGACAGTGCCGCCTCGCTGCTGAAGTTTCCCTGCACCGGGTTGCCCAGGGCGCCTTCGAGCAATTGCGCGTCTGCGCTGACCTGCAGCCCGCTCTGCTGGCCGAAGGCGATCAGCGCGCCAGCCAGTTGCTGCGCCGGGATGTCGAAGGCATGTACCTGCGCCAACTGTGCGGGCGCCTCGGCGGCCCACAGCAGCGGCGCCGACATTGCCCCACCCAGGCCCAGCAGCCCACTGCCCAACACGCATTTCAGGCGCAACGACCAACCCCGCGCGCTGCGCGGCTTCCGGCTTATTGTTTGAGTCATGCCACATCCCCGCCCCGGGCAGTTGCCGGAACCAAAATTGAATACGAATCGATATCAGTTGTTGCGCGCGGGGGAGAAGACGGGGCAGTACGCGGATTTTTCAGAAAATTCAGGAAATATTTTTGCAGGGGGGGCGCTGAGCAGCGGCCCGGCGGCTCAAGGCTTGCTCAGTACCAGAAGCCAAGGCCCGTAGCTGTGCACGTCACCGCCATGGGGACGAAGCACAGCCCGCAAGGCAGCCTCAGGCTTGCGCAGGTCATACACACCGGTAACACGCTTGTCGCCCAGTGCATCATCGCGCAGCAACACCTTACCCGGCAGGTACCGCGCCAGCTCCTGCACCACTTCGGCGACACGCTGGTTATCGGCGATCAACTGCCCCTGGCGCCAAGCCGCCGCCTGCGATGGCACCAAGGTGTTCACCTGTACGAGGCCATCGACATAACGCAGCCGTTCACCGGCCGTGAGCGCATCCGACAGCACATGCCCATCGACGGCATCCTCGACCCTCACCGAGCCATGCTGCACATCCACCCCCGCCCTGCCCGGCCGTAGCGCGACGTTGAAGGCAGTGCCGGTCACCGTCACTTTTATCGCATCGGCGCGTACGTGGAATGGCTTGGCCTTGTCGGGCATTACCTCGAAGAACGCCTGGCCCGTCAGCAGTTTCACGTCGCGATGATCGCCGGAGTAGTCCACGGCAATAGCGGTGTCGCTGTCCAGCTGCACCACGCTGCCATCGGCCAACGTCACATCGCGGGTCTCGCCTTGGGCGGTGCGGTAGTCGGCCTGCAGGCGCAGGCTCAGCGAAGGTGCTGCGGCCACCATCAGGCAGGCCGCCACCGCCGCGCCCAACCACCAGCGCCGGGTCGGTTTTTTCCTGGGCAGCGGCACCACCGTAGCCGTCGCAGGTGGTTCGGGCCACTGCTCGGCGGTGGCAGGCGCCAGCTGGCCGGTCAGGCGCCACACCCGCTCGGCCTTGCCGTAGGCCTGGGCATTGGCCACATCGCTGGCGCACCACTGCGCCAGCTCGGCACGCAGTTGCGCATCGTGCGGCGCCTGCTGGATGCGCAGGAGCCAGTCGAGGGCTTGGTCGCGGCGGCTGGATACGCGGTCTGCTGACGTCATGTCCGGCAAGTCTCCAGGGGGCTCGGGGGCGCGAAGGGTCGCACAGAGTCGGCCCATTGAGCAAAGGACGCGCCAGCAGCAGGCATTTTCACAGGTCGTCCTCCAGCTGTGCCATGCAATGGCGCAAGGCATCGTGGACCAACTGGTGCACCAGGCTCACCGAGACGTTCAGGTGGGCCGCCACCTGCTGCAAGGTGAAGCCACCGAGGCGGTGCATTTCGAAGGCCAGGCGGGTGCGCTCAGGCAACGCCTCGAGGGCACGGTTGATGGCGGCGAGCTCGTCCTGCTGGGTGATGGTCTGCTCAGGCGAGGCGGTGCTGGAAGGCAACTCGGCAAGCATCTCGTCGCCACCGGGCTGGGCCTTTTCGGTTGCCGTGCGGCGGGTCTGGTCCAACGACAGGTTACGGACGATGCGATAGAGATAGCTGGCCGGGTGGCGGATATCGGCATCGCTGTCCTGGCGGCTGAAGCGCAGCCAGGCTTCCTGTACCACGTCTTCGGCACGGGCGCGGCAACCCACGATTGGCGCGGAATAGTCGACCAATGCTGCCCGGTGGGCGAGGTAGAGCTGCAGTTTGTCGTCCGCCACGGGGTGGTATGCCAAGCGATTTCGGGGGCGGCGATGTTACCTGTAGTCGAGAATCATTATCAACCAATGATACAGCGTTGCCCTCTTGACCCTCATCGCCGGCAAGCCGGCTCCCACAGGTACCGCTCCGATCTCACGCCTTGCGGCGAATGTGTGGGAGCCGGCTTGCCGGCGATTGGGCTGCAAAGCAGCCCCGAAGCCTCAAAGCCTCACACTGGCAAACGTCGACTCATTACGCGCCTGGCTCAGTGCAGCCATCGGCCCGCTGTGCGGCGACAGGGTCATGGCCTGCGGAATCGGCATCATTGCCACCTGCTGCGCGGTATTGGAGCCTACGCGCTCATCCCGCGGCGGAATGCCGAAGTACTCGCGGTAACACTTGGAGAAGTGCGGCGTGGAAACGAAGCCGCACACCGACGCCACTTCGATGATCGACATCGGCGTCTGCTTGAGCAGCTGCCGTGCGCGGATCAGGCGCAGCTTCAGGTAATAGCGCGATGGCGAGCAGTGCAGGTACTTCTGGAACAAGCGCTCGAGCTGGCGCCGCGACACGGCTACATACACCGCCAGTTCGTCCAGGTCGATCGGCTCCTCCAGGTTGGCCTCCATCAGCGCGACGATTTCCTGCAGCTTCGGCTGGTTGGTGCCAAGCATGTGCTTGAGCGGCACGCGCTGGTGGTCCTGTTCGTTGCGAATGCGCTCGTAGACGAACATCTCGGAGATCGCCGCCGACAGCTCGCGGCCATGATCGCGGCTGATCAGGTGCAGCATCATGTCCAGCGGCGCGGTGCCGCCGGAGCTGGTGAAGCGGTTGCGGTCGAGGGTGAACAGGCGCGTGCTCATGTTCACCCGCGGGAAGGCCTCCTGCATCGCCGCCAGGCACTCCCAGTGCACGCTGCAATCGAAGCCGTCGAGCAGGCCGGCGCAGGCCAATGCCCAGCTGCCGGTGCACACCGCACCCAAGCGGCGCGACTGGCGGGCCTGGGCCTGCAGCCAGGTAACGTGCTCACGGGTAACGGTGCGCTGGATGCCCACGCCGCCGCAGACGATCACGGTGTCGATTGGCGGCGCGCTGTGCATGGCGGCGTCGGGGGTGATCTGCAAGCCGTCGCTGGCCCATACCTGGCCGCCATCCACGGTCAGCGTGTGCCAACGGTACAGCTCACGGCCGGACAGCTGGTTGGCCATGCGCAGCGGCTCGACGGCCGACGCCAGGGAAATAAGGGTGAAATTGTCCAGTAGGAGAAAACCGATGGACTGGGGTGCTGTGCGGTTCTGGGTTGGGTTCCCGGAGGTGTACGACGTCATCGCGATTTCTCCTCACACAAATGCAGGGTGTGCCTCAGGCGGGCACTGATTTCTTGTTATGACCCCCCGGTCAGTTTCCGAGGGGTAGGTTGCCAATCTCAACGCAAACGCCGTGCCGGAAGTTGAACAGCCATTCGAAAACTCCTGAAAACGACGCCTTTGCTGAGCAATTCAGGGGCTTGCGATGCGTTTGCCAGTCGGCGCAAACCGGCGAGCTAGCGCCTCTCGTGTAACCGTTGAGCACTTTGGTGACACGCGCAGTGTAGGTTTCCCAGAAACGACACTCTTGAGTGTCACCGACAATGCCCACACTGATCACGACACCCGACGATCGGTAGATGCACAAACGCCCCATAACGGGGCGTCGTGTCGAGAATAGCGCGAGATCAGCGCATCAACATTCGATGGCGCTGACCGCCAGCCCACCGCGCGAAGTCTCTTTGTATTTGTCGTGCATGTCCGCTCCGGTATCGCGCATGGTGCGGATGACCTGGTCGAGCGATATGAAGTGTTCGCCGTCACCACGCAGGGCCATCTGCACGGCGTTGATGGCTTTGACTGCAGCAATCGCATTGCGCTCGATGCACGGCACCTGCACCAGGCCACCGACCGGGTCGCAGGTCAGGCCAAGGTTGTGCTCCAGAGCGATCTCGGCCGCGTTCTCCACCTGCCCCGGCGTGCCGCCCAATACTTCGGCAAGGCCCGCCGCCGCCATGGCGCACGCTGACCCGACTTCACCCTGGCAGCCGACTTCGGCACCGGAAATCGAAGCGTTCTTCTTGCACAGGATGCCCACCGCCGCGGCGCCGAGGAAGAAGTCGACCACGCTGGACTCATCGACCTCGTCACTGAAGCGCATGTAGTAGTGCAGCACCGCCGGGATGATGCCGGCGGCGCCGTTGGTGGGCGCGGTGACCATGCGCCCGCCGGCGGCGTTCTCTTCGTTGACCGCCAGCGCGAACAGGTTGACCCACTCCATGGCGCTCATGGTCGAGCCAATCACATTAGGCTTGCCGATCTCCTGCAGGCTGCGGTGCAACTTGGCGGCACGGCGGCGCACGTTCAGCCCGCCGGGCAGTGTGCCCTCGTACTTGAGGCCGTTGTTGACGCACTCCTGCATGGCTTCCCAGAGCTTGTGCAGGCCCGCGCGGATTTCCGCCTCGCTGCGCCAGACCTTCTCGTTGGCCATCATCAATTGCGACACGCTGAGGTCGTTTTGCTTGCACAGGCGCAGCAGCTCGGCGGCGCTGTTGAAATCGTACGGCAGCACCGTCTGGTCGGCGTCCAGCACGCCGCTGGCAGCCTGCTGCGCATCGACCACGAAGCCGCCGCCCACCGAGTAGTAGGTGTCACGGTGCAGCTCGCCTTGCTCGCCTTCGGCGATCAGGGTCATGGCGTTGGGGTGGTACGGCAGGTTTTCGTCCAGCAGCAGCATGTCGCGGGCCCACACGAATTCGATGGGCAGGCGGTTATCCAGCTTGAGGATGTTGGTTTCGCGCAGGTCGGCGATGCGCGGGACGATCTGGGTCGGGTCGATGGCGTCGGGCCAATCGCCCATCAAACCCATGATGGTGGCGTTGTCGGTGCCGTGGCCAATACCTGTGGCCGACAGCGAACCGTACAGCCGCACCTCGATACGTTTCACCTGCGCCAGCTCCCCGCGTTCACGCAGGCCCTGAACGAACAAGGCACCCGCACGCATGGGGCCGACGGTATGCGAGCTGGAGGGCCCGACACCGATCTTGAACAGGTCGAACACGCTGATGGCCATTGTCGCTTCACCTCTTGCTGGGCTTGTCTCTGCGCGCCATGCGCAGGGCGGGGCAACTGCTAGGCTGAAGCTGCGAGCCGCCACGAATGCACGCATCATCGGGCTTTTACGCACCACCTCGCCGTCTGCAACCGACGTACTTTTGTCCAGCAGCGCCGTGCTGTTTTGGCCATTTGTGCGCCGCTTTCCGGCGCTTGGATGACGGAAAAATGCGCCGCCGAGGGTGGATAAACCCATAAGCGACATCGCCCGTACTGGATACGACCCGTTGCGTACTGGATACGACCCCACCAGTAGGCGATTGCCCGGCGCTGGAGGATTATCGAAAGCGACTCGTATTGCACGGCCTCGCATCCTGCCCTCTGCAGGCCTGGTCGACCGGACCCTGAGAAAGCCCGGCGGCCCTCGCGAACCCGAAGATAAAATCACAGGAGTCCATCCATGAAAGGTTCACCCTCGCTGTTGCTGGTCGCGTTGCTGTCCGCACCGTTACTGGCCCAGGCTGCAGAACCCGAGCAGTGTCAGACGGTGCGTTTCTCCGATGTCGGCTGGACCGACATCACGGTCACCACCGCGACCACCAGCGTTGTGCTCGAAGCACTGGGCTACAAGACCAAAACCACCATGATCTCGGTACCGGTGACCTACAAGTCGCTGGCCGCCGGCAAGGACCTGGACGTGTTTCTCGGCAACTGGATGCCGACCATGGAGAACGACATCAAGCAGTACCGCGATGCCGGTACGGTAGAAACCGTGCGCGCCAACCTGGAAAACGCCAAGTACACCTTGGCGGTGCCACAGGCGTTGTACGACAAGGGCCTCAAGGACTTTGCCGATATTCCCAAGTTCAAGCAGGAGCTGGACGGCAAGATCTACGGCATCGAGCCCGGCAACGATGGCAACCGCACCATCCAGAGCATGATCGACAAGAACGCCTTCGGCCTCAAGGACGCCGGTTTCAAGATCGTGCAGTCGAGCGAGGCCGGCATGCTGTCGCAGGTCGACCGGGCACAGAAGCGCGGTGAACCGATCGTGTTCCTGGGCTGGGAACCGCACCCGATGAACACCCGCTTCAAGATGCAGTACCTGACTGGCGGGGATGAGTTTTTCGGCCCCGACTTCGGCAAGGCGACCGTGCTGACCAACACCCGCAAAGGCTATGCACAGGAGTGCAGCAACGTTGGCCAGCTGCTGAAGAACCTGTCGTTCGAGCTCAAGGATGAAAGCACCATGATGGGCTATGTCCTGGACGACAAGATGAAGCCCGAGGCGGCCGCACAGAAGTGGCTCAAGGACAACCCAGGCAAGCTGGACGCCTGGCTGGCCGGGGTGACCACCGTGGATGGCAAACCCGGCCTCGAGGCGGCCAAAGCCAAACTGACGCAATAACGCAAGACGCTCAAGCAACACCGCGGGGCGGGACCGTGCTCGCCCCGGACTGATTTCAATCTTTGCAGGTGGAAGCTCGCTATCATGCTTATCGATCAGAAAATACCCCTGGGCCAGTACATCGCGTCGTTCGTCGAATGGCTGACCCAGAATGGCGCCGCTTACTTCGACGCCATCGCCCAAGGCCTGGAATTCATGATCCATGGGGTTACCAGCACCCTGACCTGGTTCAACCCATTCGTCCTCATCGCCCTGTTCGCAGGCTTGGCGCACTTGATCCAGCGCAAATGGGCGCTGACCGTGTTCGTCGCGTTGTCGTTCCTGCTGATCCTCAACCTAGGGTACTGGCAGGAAACCATGGAAACCCTGGCGCAGGTCACCTTCGCCACGGTGGTGTGCGTGGCCATCGGCGTGCCGCTGGGCATCGTCGCCGCGCACAAGCCGATGTTCTATACCGCCATGCGGCCGGTCCTCGACCTGATGCAGACGGTGCCGACCTTCGTTTACCTGATCCCTACCCTGACCCTGTTCGGCCTGGGCGTGGTACCGGGGCTGATCTCCACGGTGGTGTTCGCCATCGCCGCGCCGATTCGCCTGACTTACCTGGGCATCTGCGACGTGCCGCAAGAGCTGCTCGACGCCGGCAAGGCCTTTGGCTGCTCGCGCCGCCAGCTGCTGACGCGCATCGAACTGCCGCACGCCATGCCGAGCATCGCCGCCGGCGTCACCCAGTGCATCATGCTGTCGCTGTCGATGGTGGTGATCGCCGCGCTGGTGGGCGCCGATGGCCTGGGCAAACCCGTGGTCAACGCACTGAACACCGCCGATATCTCCCTGGGCTTCGAAGCGGGCCTGGCGATCGTGCTGCTGGCGATCATGCTCGACCGTATCTGCAAGCAACCGGAAGTCACG
>Ga0213822_1000831_pt1 | contig 20435 bp, 11 predicted proteins | sample MC6MC0908MG_FD_179872 | JGI IMG/M metagenome (GOLD analysis project Ga0213822, IMG submission 179872) | Enriched soil aggregate microbial communities from Iowa State University, Ames, United States - MC6-MC0908-MG | ecosystem: Environmental > Terrestrial > Soil > Unclassified | place: USA: Iowa...
ACTTAGAGAAGAGAAACGTACATTTACCTTTGCAACATTTGCACAATTACCATTAATTCTAGCATTCATTGTAATATTGCCTTTGCGTAATGTGACAGTCGTTTCTTCAAATAAATCTTCAGGATTTACGCAACTTGAAGACGATGTTTTATATAAAATTGAATCAATAATTTTTTGGAATACTTGATGTAATTGTAAATTATCAATCGCGTGATAATAAGCGCCACCAGTTTCAGCAGCCAACTGCGTTAAAATTACATCATTCACTTGTGATTTTTTGCCCATACTCACTGTATAAACTTTAACGCCTTGCTTCTTGGCATCGTTCAGCACTTTTGTCATCTTCGATTTACTTGTCTTACCATCTGATACGACAATGATAGCTTTCGAAGTTTTCGTATCATTTGAGAATTTAGACAGTGCTAGTTCTACACCTGCAAAAATATCTGTAGCACCCTTCTCTTTCGATGCTTTATAAAGATCTTTTTTCAACACATTTTCTGTACTACCTTCTCCAAGTACAGTAGCTTTTGTATTTGTTTCAATAACAATATTGTTTTTAGCTTTGAGTTGATCGATGACGTCAATCATTTTCTTACCACGGTAATTTGACTGATCAATAGCTTTCATAGACGCAGAGTAATCAACTACGTATGCGATCTCCGTTGCTAAAGAAGAAGAATTTTTACTGAAGTAAGGGTTAGTGAAGATTTCCTTAGTAAATGTTTTATCTTTTAAATCTTTCAATATTGTTGCATAACGAGGATCAATTTTATTCACTAATGTTGCTTCAACTTTAGATTTCCCATAAATAACTGAGTCGAAGTAAGCTACAGCTGTTCCTGGTCCCCCTGTTTTATCTAGATAATCCGAGGTATTTGTAACAAATGAAGCTGTTTTCTCAACACCGTTAAATTTAATTTTTACTGTTCCTTGATAGTCAGTAATAGGTTCTCCACCTGGTCTTACTAATGTAACCATTACTTTTGTATAACGATCTTTACCAGATGGTCTTGACGCCGCATCCGCACTTTCCTTTAATGCTTCCACTCGTTTTTTATAGGCTTCTACTTGACCGAGCAATTTACCACCTTGGTATTTTAATAATACTGTTCGATCATAATTACTCAAACTTGTTAAAATAGCATAGATTTTCATCACACTATCATAATGCTCTAGCGTCAGTTGTTTTTCCTCTGGCATATAGCTCATAAGTTGAATAATAGAACCAACTGGGTTAATGTTCTCAACCTGTGAGGCAATCGCATCATCAATTCCTTGAATACGATAAATTGGACGCCCATCCTCTGAAATCATATACATAATTTCTATCGTCTTTTTATCATTAACAGAATCTTTTAAGCGTTTTTGAATAATCGTTTCAAATAGCCAGACTGAAATATTGTAGTTTTCAAATTGTAAAATGGCATTTTTATAACCTAATGCAGGATATTTTTTATCACTACCACCATATTGTAAATAAACATTTTCAACTTTTCCTAAAGCATTCGTTACATTTGTTTGTTGTCCAATACTAAATAGCTTTTCTTCAGGATTAATCCAATGGACATTAATTATATTTTCTGTAAAGAACTCCGGTAATTTTTCAAACGGTACATATGGAGGCGTTACACTTCCATTATCATCAGTATTTGCCGGATCATACACTTGGTAATCAATGCGCATTTCTGGCTGAGGCGAATAATGTACTTGTGCATTTAGTTTTTCACCCTCAAGACATTTCATAGCAGGGTCTGTGTTGTTAATAAGCTCAAACGAAATTGTATCACGTACAGATTTTGTTAGTTTTGGTGCAATAACAATTGCAGATACAGTTGAGCCGTCTGATTGTACATTACGAACAGCTTCACCTGATGTGTCAACGATTTTTGCACCATATGATGAAGTTACACGGAATGTGTAAGACTTATCATCAGGAATTGGATCTCCTTTACAAGTCTTTAAAGATACAGTAATTAGCGTTGAATCTTGGTCATTTGCGATTAAATCTGGTTTTTCAATATCGATACTTTGTAGTGCATTATTGACATACTTTGGTCCAGTAAAATCGTTAGAGTTGTCCTTCGGCTCTTCAAAGTCGGCATTATTTGAGCCCATGAAGCCTGCAGGTAAAGTGACTTTATCGTTATCACGGCCTGCTGCAGTACGTTTTAATCCTTGTACAGCAAAGTTGCCGCTTTGCACAGCACGATATAAAAATTCAGCAATATCTCCACGAGTTAGCTTTGTAGAAGGATTAAAATCGGCAAATGTCTTTTTACCAGTGCTTCCTGTTGAAATATCGTTTGTGTATAAATATTGAACTGCCTGAGGCTCATCTAAATCTAAGCCTTTAAAGGCAGCATATATACGTGCAAACTGTCCGCGTGTAACAGCTTTTGAACGATTGCCTGTAGTATAGGCGCCATTAAAAGGTAAATAAAAATCACTATAAAAATTATAAGCTACACTGTCGTTATATGTTAATGCATAGTTTCGATCAAGCTTTGCAAACATTACGACAAGCTCTCGCTCAGTGATCTGTTCATTAGGTAAAAAGTTATTAGCGCTATTTAATGAAAGTAAATCATTATCGACTGCCCATGAAATAGCTTTGTATTTACTATTATTTGTTGGTACATCATTAATTGTCGTAGCTGCCTGAGTAACCGCTGGAGTTGCTGTCACAAAGACTAGTACGAAACAAAGCAATGATAGAAATGCTTTTTTAGCATATGTCATTTGTTTCAGTCCTTTCTTTAATTAAAGAACAAGATGTCGTCGCGATAGTTTTGTTTTAAGTCGTTTTCTAAATAATTTAAGAAACGTTCTAGTACTAAAGATGCTTGTGCTCGTGTTAACGGTTGGTTTGGATTAAAACGACCTGTTACAGGATCACCAGTCATTAAACCTAATTCATTTGCAATGTAAATACCGTCTTTAGCGTACGATGGGATTTGCGCATCATCCGTAAATTTTGTTACATAACCTGGGTCAGGTGCTTTGTTTTCAAGCCCTAATGCACGCACAAAAATCGTAGCAGCTTGGGCACGTGTAATTGGATTATCTGGTTTAAAATACTCTGGCGTCACACCTTTAATAATTCCCTTTTTAACCGCAGATTCAATATAGGCATAATCTTTTGAAGAAGGTTTCACATCTTTAAAGATACTTGTAGCCGTTGTTTTTTTCGATTTTTTTTCTTCCATAACGCGCAAGTCAACTGCCTTACCAATGGCTGTTGTAAAATCAATTCGCTTCATTGGTGTATTTGGCGAGAAGAAGTTACTTGCATCAGAGTAAATACCTAATGAGTATAATTTTTCAATAGCTCCCTTAGCGTAATGATTTGTTAAATCACGGAACTTAGGAATGATTAAACGTTCAATTGTTGGCATATATTCTTTGTCTAAGTCAACGGTACCTTTTTGTCCAGAGGATAAATCATACGCATATTCAGAAATTACATCCTTGTTACTGACAACTGCATAGCCTCCATCAAAGCTACCTAAACTCCCTAGATTTTCCTCGTAGTTTAGTACACGTGATTTACTTGTAGATAATCGATTTTTAACATGACTTGTCTTACCATCACTATAATTATATACAGATTCTGTAATTTGCGTTTCTGTTGCTCCCCAGAAGTTTTCATAGCCCGCATGTCGACTATCCGTATCAATCGTTACAGTATTTTTGACTGTATTTTTCCCAGTCCCAGTCTGATAAGCATATGTTTTTCTCGAAATCACATTCCCTGAGTAATAATCAGAGGCTGCACGATTGTCCGTTACCGTACCTTGAGAAAATTGGTAATCTACCAATGTGTATGTTATTTTCCCAACAACAATTTTTTCTGTATACTTTTTCACTACACCATTCGATGTTTTTTGACCAATCGAAGCATGATCTACCACATCAGATTCATATGCAATATTTCGTGTCAGTGTAGCACCATTACTTGCTGTAAGCTTTAAACTATGTGTTTCAGTTACCTTACCTTTAGATTCTTTTTGTGAAATTTTAATGTCTTTACTAGTGCCTTTAAATATAATAGGTGTTCCTGTAATAAAAACAGCTTCCTCATATGTATACTCATTTTTTACTGCACCTGTTGTTTCTAATGTAGCAGCTGATGCATTTACTGGGATCGTAACTCCAATAACTACAAAAGCAAGAACAACTAACATTAATTTAGATAAATGTTTTCGCATTCGTTTTTGTGTCCCTCTCTTTCATTCAAATGCATACTTCATATATGAAGTTGTCAAATTTGTTATTTAAATGGCTCATCACCATAACGTGTGGTTGATTTCCGTTCCGACTGGGCGCTTTGCCGCTGACGCTTCGCTTTCGCGCAGAGCAGAGCTTCCTGGGGGCGTCCGATGAGCCGCTTCACTCGCGTTGCTCGCTCCAGGGTCTCGGGCCAACATGATGTTGGTCACGAAGGCGTTATCACAGGACGTGATGCTCTTAGCCTTCGTTCCTCTATCGCTGATCCCCAAGGAGTCGCCCAGTCTCCACTCCAATCAACTTATATACAAGGCATACGTCTTAACAAATGTCACCCACAACTTTGGGTGATGAGCCATTTAAATCAAGCTTAAAATCTGCTCATCTTCTGCAAGTATGCTCTTACGTTTCACATTACTAAAATAAAGAATACTATTTGCAGAAGATTTGCAGATTCTATTTTATTAATCAACTAATATAAAATGAGCTTTGCCAAAACGATCTGATAATACTACTAAACGATCAGCTGGTTTTAAATCAGATGGTTGAATAACTTTACCAGCTTTAATAAGCGTAGCTTGGTTAATATTCATATCCACCATTTCCCCTGCTTCATACCATCGACCATTTTGCCATTGACTAACGCTCTTCACATTAATCGTAGCTGGATATGTCGATTTTACTGACTGTAGTTTACCAGTTAACATCAATGGTGCAACAGGCTTAGCTTTATTCAGAATATGAAGGGCCTGTACATGTCCATCTTTCACATAGAAATAACCATATTCACCTTCAGATAAATGAAGCTCAATATCAGGGACTACACTATATGTTTTGTTGCCATCATCGACCATTGCCTTCGTTGAATTACTAACTGACAGTACAGTACGATCTGTTTTCTTGAAAACATTTGACTCGATCTTCATTGCGTCATCAATTTCAATTAAATAGCCGTCCGCTTGTGATAAACGTCCATAATATAATTCATGCCCTGCTAAGTTTGGTGACATAAAGCTGTCACTTGTTACTTGTACAACTTGTGCATAATGATCACGCGCAGCGCCATCTGAAATAACAAACGCCGTACCATAAGCCATCAATCCAGTAGGCTCAATTAAACGACCATTTCGAATTAATATCGTTCCATCGTGGAAGTACAATGTACCTGCCGATTTAAGTTTTAATAATTTATATTCTGTATCTACAGAAAGCATAGGCTCATAATAAGTACGCTCGTTATTTTTCAAAACAACAATCTTCTCAATGACTTCTTTGCCGAATTGTTTAACGGTCGCATAGTATGCTTCACTGCCAATATAATTTTTCAGTTGGCCTTTTTCAATCTTTGTATTTCCAACATAAATCGGTACCTTTGATGTAAAATCCATCGTTGATAAAGCTGTTGTTGTGCTTGAGCCAAATTGCCAATTTACAAATGCATGTTGATTTTTTACAGTTAACTTATTTGTATTGGCATTAACTGCTTGTATTTCACCTTTATATAGGTTTTCAACTAATGTACCTGTCTCACTAATTTCTATTTTTGTGACAATGGATGTGTTTTGGTTTTTAAGATTAAGCTTTACACGATCCCCTACGTACAGTGCACTAATATCGACAGCTGAAGAGTTCTTTTGATAGCTTGTATCTTTATTGATATAGTAGGTTGTTTCCTCCCCAATATCTGGCTTCAGCGTAATGAATAACCCATTTGGATCGATACTTGTCACTACTCCAGCAAGTTTTTTAGTATTTTGTACACCTGGTGTAGATTCTGTTTCTTTTTCTTTTTCTGTTGTGGTATTGGAAGTACCTCGTAGCTCAACAACACTTCGAAGGGAAATATCCGCTTCTACTTTCATACCCATCTTAAATCCTTCAATTGTTGTTACTGTATTATTAATATACAGACGGGCATTATCATTTATATTGTATGTAACTGTACGACCGCTATCATTTTGCAAAGTAATTTTACTAAGCTTTTTTTCTATTACTCCATTAGAATTTGCATATTCTGAAAATGTTACATCAACAAAAGTCCCAGTTACCATTTGCGCAGCATGAGCTGTTTGATTTGATGAAAATCCGAGAATCGTTAGTAATACAATCAGTAGTATGTATGGAATTTTCTTCAACAAATCCCGCCTCCTTTAAAAGTTGTTATTTATAATAGTATATCGTATTATTGGTAGTTTTTCCTATTTAAAAAGTTACAAATTAGCATATTGTCCTTTTTTTATAACAGCTACCATTAGATATAAAGATAGAGGTAGCTTCTCACTTCAAGCTACCTTTTCCTTCATCACACTTGAATGTCAATTGTATGTCCAGATGTCGGATGTGGAGCATCTAACATTTCAACTAACTGTTCAGAATTTTGTTGCTGCATGTCCATAGCTTGCTTTGTTACAGCTAGCGATACATTTTGCATTAAAGTCGCTTGATTCATTGCAATTGATAAAGCCGCGATATCCATATAGTCCACCTCCTATCTGATTTATCGGTCAAATGTTTCAATCATCAAGCGATTTCCCCTTTTTTCTACATAATTTTCTGTTGCTCTCGCTACTGGGAACCTCCACAGCTTTCGTAACATAAAAAAACATCTACTGTCCTAAATATTAGACGCAATAGATGTTTTTTTTATCTTCATTCAGCAGATCTTTTCTGTGCGAAAGCGAAGCGACAGCAACAAGATCTTTTCTGTGCGAAAGCGAAGCGACAGCAACAAAATGTTTTAGTAGCAAAAGAAAACGTCAGTTACAGAGGACTCCTACCTTTAAAGGTGGTAAGTTGAAATGCTGATGTAGTTCCTTTTTCAGTGGGTGTCCAAACACTACCGAATGAAGATAAATATCCTCTGGAGGATGTCATTACATTTTATTTTCGATAGTACGCCAAGCTTCTTCAAAGCCAATTCCTTTTTCTGAAGAAAAAACAATAATTGGATCATTTTTCTCCATATCTAGCGTTTCTTTCACGATTTTTTTATGCTTATCCCATTTACCTTTTGGAATTTTATCTGCCTTTGTTGCAATGACAATACAAGGAATATTGTAATGCTTTAAAAAATCATACATCAAACGATCATCAGCTGTAGGGGGATGACGTAAATCAACAATTTGTACGACTGCCTTTAATTCATTGCGCCCTGTAAAATAGCGCTCGATCATTTTTCCCCATGCTTCACGCTCAGTCTTTGAAACCTTTGCATAACCATAGCCCGGAACATCTACGAAAAACAACTGTTCTTCGATTTTGTAAAAATTAAGCGTTTGTGTTTTTCCGGGTTTAGAAGAAATACGTGCTAAAGCTTTACGACCGATCATTCGGTTAATGAAGGAAGATTTCCCTACATTTGAACGACCGGCTAGTGCAAATTCTGGCAGTCCATCTTCTGGATATTGGTCTGGTCTTACAGCACTTATGACCATTTCGACATTATGGACTTTCATGTTCTTAAAAACCTCCGTCCAGTGCATGGGCCAATACTTCGTCAGCCGATGACACTAGTTTAAATGTTAGTTGTTCGCGTACACTTTCAGGAATATCTTCAATATCTCGCTCATTATCTTTTGGACAAATAATTGTTGTTAATCCTGCTCGATGCGCACTAAGTGTTTTTTCCTTTAAGCCACCAATTGGCAGTACACGACCACGTAATGTAATTTCACCTGTCATGCCAACCTCGCGGCGTATTGGACGATGTAAAATTGCGGAAACAATTGCGGTTGCCATTGTAATACCTGCTGAAGGTCCATCTTTTGGCACAGCTCCTTCAGGAACATGAATATGAATATCTTGTGTTTCAAAATATTCAGCATCCACTTTGAGCTCGTCCGTCTTTGTACGAACATATGATAAAGCCGTTTGAGCAGACTCCTTCATGACATCTCCTAGCTTCCCAGTTAGCTGCAATTTCCCTTTACCAGGTGTTAATGATACCTCAATTTGCAATGTATCACCACCCACAGTTGTATAAGCAAGCCCAGTAGCTACACCGACTTGATTTTCTTTCTCTGCTTGTCCATAACGGAAGCGATGTTTGCCAAGTAACTCTTCTAGTGACTTTGAGCTAACTGTTACTCGTTTCTTCTCACCAGAAACGATGATCTTAGCAATTTTACGACATAGTGTTGCGATTTGACGCTCTAGTCCTCGGACACCCGCTTCACGTGAATAATAACGAATAATATCTATTACCGCTTCATCTTTAATAATAACTTGTGTTTTTTTCAAGCCATGCTCTTTTAATTGTTTTGGTATTAAATGATTTATTGTTATTTGGACCTTTTCAATTTCTGTATAGCCAGCAATTGAAATTACTTCCATACGATCTAGTAACGGTCCAGGAATTGTACTTAAATCATTGGCAGTTGCAATAAATAATACATTTGATAAATCGTAAGGTTCTTCGATGTAATGATCGCTAAATGTATTATTTTGGGCTGGATCTAAAACTTCAAGCATTGCTGCTGCAGGATCTCCCCTAAAATCATTAGACATTTTATCAATTTCGTCTAGTAAGAACACGGGATTAATCGTCCCGGCCTTTTTCATACCTTGGATAATACGACCTGGCATTGCCCCAACATACGTACGACGATGACCACGAATTTCTGATTCATCACGTACCCCACCTAATGAAATACGGATAAATTTACGATCCAAGCTTTCCGCAATAGATCGAGCTAGCGACGTTTTACCGACACCTGGAGGGCCAGCTAAACATAATATTGGTCCACGTAACGAGTTTTTCAACTGTCGTACAGCCAAATATTCCAATACACGTTCTTTTACTTTTTCTAATCCATCATGATCACGATTTAAAATGTTTTCTGCATGTTCGATATTCATACGATCCTCAGTCGCATTTGTCCATGGTAGCGCTACAATCCAATCAATGTAGTTTCGGATTACGCCACTTTCTGCACTAGCTCCTGGTAACTTTTCATAGCGATCTAACTCTTTAAGCACTGCTTCTCTCGTTGATTCAGGCATTCCTGTTTCGTCAATACGCTTACGTAATTCAGCTACTTCGCCAGTTTTTCCTTCACGATCCCCTAGCTCTGTTTGAATAGCTTTCATTTGTTCACGTAAATAATATTCTTTTTGCGTACGTTCCATAGATTGCTTAACTTTTGTATTAATTTTCTTCTCAAGATCAAGCACTTCTTGCTCGTCGTGCAAACGAATAATTAAATGATCTAGACGTTTTTTGACACTGAGCATCTCCAATACTTCTTGTTTATCAGCAATCTTAATTGGCAAATGTGATGCAATGATGTCTGCTAAACGACCCGGCTCTTCAATGTCTACCACAGTATTAATGGTTTCAGTTGTAATCTTATTAGAGGCTTTCGCGTATTTTTCGAAATACGTTAACAACGTGCGCATTAAAGCCTGTGTTTCAACATCCTTATCGATTGGTTCATCCTTAACATCGATGTCTACAACCGTATATTTTTCCAACGCTTGATAGTTACTCCACGAAGCACGGGCTACACCTTCCACTAAAATACGTAGTGTTCCATTTGGTAATTTTAGCATCTGCTTAACATATGCAATCGTGCCAATTGTATATAAATCTTGTTCATCAGGCTGTTCATCATGCATTTCTTTTTGTGTTACCAATAATATCAATTGGTCCTCTAACATTGCCTGTTCTAGCGCTGCTACAGAACGATTTCTACCCACATCAATATGTAACACCATCGACGGGTATACTAAAAGTCCACGTAAAGGCAATAATGGTACATTTGTTGTTTTTTGTATTGTCACCATGCGGGTATTCACCTCCGTCAAAATTTTCTTATTCACATCCCGCGCTACTAGTATGTGTCTAAAAAGCCGATTCACACTAGTTTATCAAGCGAGCCAGAAATTTCATTTTTTATAGCCGGCTTTATGTATGAATGAATAAAAAGCTGACTATCGATATGTGCGAATATTGCACAATCGAAGTCAGCTAAATTACTCTTTATCTCATAACAATAGACAGCCACGCTGTTCGTTATGCTGAAGTTTTTGTGTCGCTACCTTCATCGAGTTCCGTGCCATCTTCAAGAAGCAATTTCGGTTTTTCTTTATCCGTAATTGTTTTTGCAGTAATGATACATTTTTTCACGTCTTCACGTGAAGGTAATTCGTACATTACCTCAAGCATTGTTGACTCAATAATTGAACGAAGACCACGTGCACCCGTTTTACGTTCAATTGCTTCTTTTGCAATTTCCGCAAGGGCACCTTCATCAAACTCAAGCTCAACACCATCGAGTTCAAGCATTTTTTGATATTGCTTAGCTAGTGCATTTTTAGGCTCTGTTAAAATTTGAACAAGCGCAGCCTCGTTTAATTGCTCTAGACTTGCAAGTACTGGTAATCGACCGATGAATTCTGGTATAAGACCAAATTTCAACAAATCCTCTGGAATCAGCTTTGCCATTATTGAGCCTTCATCCACATCGATTTTGTTTGGATCTGAACCAAAGCCAATTACTTTTTCACCCTGACGACGTTTAATAATGGATTCTATTCCATCAAACGCTCCACCCACAATGAATAAGATGTTTGTAGTATCGATTTGTAAAAACTCTTGGTGAGGGTGCTTACGTCCGCCTTGTGGTGGGACACTCGCAACTGTTCCTTCTAAAATTTTAAGAAGGGCTTGTTGTACACCTTCACCTGATACATCACGTGTAATAGATGGATTTTCAGATTTACGCGCAACTTTATCGATTTCATCAATATAGATGATTCCTTTTTCAGCACGCTCAATATCGTAATCTGCCGATTGAATTAATTTTAATAAGATATTTTCAACGTCCTCACCTACATAGCCAGCCTCTGTTAGAGAAGTAGCATCCGCAATAGCAAAAGGAACGTTTAATATACGCGCCAATGTTTGAGCTAATAAAGTTTTACCGCTACCAGTTGGGCCGATTAACACAATGTTCGATTTTGCTAATTCTACATCATCAATTTTACTATTCGTATTAATGCGTTTGTAGTGATTGTAAACCGCAACTGCTAAAGCTTTTTTAGCACGTTCTTGTCCAATTACATACTCATCTAAAATCGATAAGATTTCTTTCGGTTTCGGAATATCTTGGAATTCGATTTCCTCTTCAACGCCCAGTTCCTCTACAACGATTTCTGAACAAAGCTCGATACATTCATCACAAATATAAACACCAGGACCTGCAACTAATTTACGCACCTGTTCTTGTGGCTTTCCACAGAATGAGCATTTTAAATTGCCTTTTTCATCATTAAATTTGAACAATATGTTTCACCCCTATTCAAGCAACAATCTTACAAGATTATTGAATCTTTATCAAATAAATTGTCTGCACCCATTTACACCACGGCGTTTATGGTTCGAGATTTTAAAATATGTTTACGACATGCAAAGTGCGGAAACACTGATATTTACCGTAAAGCTAGTAATTATTTAACTTGATGAATTTACAATTATACCTTTTATTTCCACACATGTGTAACAATTCGTTCTTCAGAAACTCTTAGCAACCAAAGAACTTACGCTTTTCTTAAAATCTTTTACATTTGCCAGAGGCTTAACTTCATTCAGAAGAGGATGTTATTTGCTATAGTGTTTAAAACTTCAGAGCATTGTTTCTCAATTGGAAGAGTGAGACATTTTTTATCTTCATTCAGTAGATGTTTGGACATCCACTGAATGAAGATAAAAAACTAAGCTCTGCTCTGCTGAATGAAGTTAAAATTTAGCATCGTGTGAAAAGTCAAACAATACTATGTATAAGAGAAGTGTAAAGGCTCTGCTTATCCCCTCTTCAAAAAAGTACTTCCTTTGGGAGAATGCTTTTTGCGGTGAAAATAGTCGTAACATCCATTAACTATGTCCAACCAAACCTATGGGGAATCTGGCTTAACCTAAACAAAATATATGTGATAAAACAAGGCACGGTTTAATGCCGTACCTTGTTTTCATTTATCTATCCAGTTACAAAAAAATCCTATTCAGTAATTTTAGCGTTTTCTACTAAAAATTCAACTGTTTTTTGAATTTTAATGTCGTTTTCAAGAACTGTAGTACCACCTAAAGCTCCTGTAATTTGCTCTTTTGTCATGTTGAATTGAGCAGCCATTTTTTCTAATTCAGCTTCGATATCAGCTTCAGTTGCTTCAATTTTTTCTGCTTCAGCAATTGCTTCAAGTGTTAAAGATACACGTACACGGCTTACTGCTTCTTCTTTCATTTGTCCACGTAAATCTTCTTCTGATTGACCTGAGAATTGATAGTAAAGGTCTAAGTTCATACCTTGCATTTGTAAACGTTGACCAAATTCTTGTAACATACGATCAGTTTCAGAGTTAATCATACCAGCTGGCACTTCGAATTCTGCATTTTCAGCAGCTTTTTCTACTAATTCATCACGAAGAGTTGCATCTGATTCTGATTGTTTTTGGTTAGCAGTTTGCTCTTTGATTTTAGCACGTAAAGCTTCAACGCCATCAACTTCTGGGTCTACTTCTTTAGCGAACTCGTCGTTTAATTCTGGAAGAACTTTTGTTTTAACTTCTTTTACAGTTACTTTGAAAGTAGCTTCTTTACCAGCTAATTCAGCTGCATGGTATTCTTCTGGGAAAGTAACAACTACGTCTTTTGATTCGCCAGTTTTCACACCTACAAGTTGCTCTTCAAAGCCTGGGATGAATGAACCTGAACCAATTTCTAGTGGGTAGTCTTCACCTTTACCACCTTCAAATGCTTCTTCACCTACGAAACCTTCAAAGTCGATAACAGCTGTATCGCCTTCTACGATTGCTTCGTCTTCTTTAATTTCAAGCTCTGCTTTACGAGCTAATTGTTCTTGAATTTGCGCTTCTACTTCTTCATCAGTAACTTCTACTGCTAGTTTCGCAACTTCTAAACCTTTGTACTCACCAAGTTTTGGCTCTGGTTTAACAGTTACTTGAGCAGTAAATGCGAAATCTTTACCATGTACAAAGTTTTCTGTACCAGAAATCTCTGGGTAATCAACTGGCATAATACCAGCTTCATCGATAGCTTTTGCATAAGCATCAGGAACGATGATTTCTAATGCATCTTGGTATAAAGATTCGATACCAAAGCGTTGTTCAAACATTTTACGAGGCATTTTACCTTTACGGAAACCTGGTACGTTAATTTGTTTTACAACTTTTTTGAATGCTTGATCCATTGCTGCGTCTACTTCTGCAGCTGGTACCTCGATTGTAAGAGTACCGATATTACCTTCTTGTTTTTCCCATTTTGCTGACATGTATAAATACCTCCAAATAAATAATCAAGTTTAAAATGTTAGACAATTCATTCGTAACTACGATTTTGACAACCATTTTAGTATAACATAGATGCGTATAGTTTCAACTTATTTCATACTTCATGTAGTTCCGTTAGTTTTTCTAACATTTGTAAAAAGTCGATGATTTCATAGTCCATTTCCTGCACTTTTCCAAGCATGGATTGTACAAAATCAATATAACCATAGGCAATATCATCGGCTTCGAATGAGTGCCATTCATACGGATACGTCACAATGGCATGCTTTGCCATTAAATATTGTACCATTTCCTGCGTCGATGGGTCTTGCTCTAATTTACTTTCAATTATTTTTTTTACTTCCCCATACTGTGGCAATTGATTTGGTAGTACTAAATTAATAGGATTAATAGTCATTGTTTTATTAAACTTTGAAACAGTAATCTCAATTGAGACTTCTTGTTCCACTAATAATATTAGTGCTAAGCTCTGGACGAATGGATGGATCGTTGGACATTCAATAATAGCTTTCAATGCCGTTTTTAATTGTCGTACATTCGTATCCATTAAGCGATGTAATCGAATAGATTGTTCGTCTGGTGTTAATGCACTAAATTCCGACAGTTCGAATTCTTGCTCTTCTAACAATCGTTGTGCATCCTCTTTTTTTTGGAGATTCTTAGCTACTTCTTGATTCAAGCTTCTCAAACGTTCAAATTTCTCTAGCTGATCTATAGGAAATGCATTTTCTTCAATTAATGTCGTAATTAACGACTCTACTTGATGGAATTCCTTTAGCTGCATACATACAGTAACATACAGTTCCATTACTTCCACATATAATGTCGTTCCCATAGCAAGCAATTGCTCACAAACATTTTTAACTTTATCGTATGCCTTTAATTCGTATAAAGCATATGCATAGGCACTTAATGCTAATTCATCCCCATCTTCATATAAAAATGCTTTTTCAAAGCTTGCCACTGCCTCTTCATATTGATAATTTTCCGCATACATATGTGCTTCACGTATTAATGTTTGAAAAGCACCAGGAAATACAACAATATTGTCATGTTTTACAACATGTCGTTTTCGTTTTGTCATTCCCCTCACCTCTTTACTACTATTTTCTTATAAGGTCTTATACTAGCTCATCACCTTAACGTAGGGTTGATTGACTCAAAGAGTCACAAACTCTTCACTCCAATCAACTTACACGGCATTCATTTTAACAAATGTCATCTTCAACTTTCGGTGATCAATCTAACCCCTGTTTATTTTTAACGAAAAGTCATTGCTCTAAGTATCGACAAAAAGATATGCAACAAATCATACAGCACTATTAACCGAATCTTCATTATAGTAAATGGCTGTTCAGTATAAAGTCAGCCGTTATATTGTAACCAGGATGAGACATACTTAAATAGGTATGTCTTGCTATTGTGCAATCCTTCGTAAGTCTATCCCTTTTTGTTGCTTTTCTATCATATCAACTTTATATAGATTCTGGAATTCCGATTATAAATATACTCCTTTATCACTAGAAAACTTCACAATTCAGCAAACTTGTCTTTGAAAGGCTATAATGAAAAGACTTAGCTCCATAGTAAGCAATTTTAAAAAAAGTAGTTGCAAAGACAAGTGATCTTTAAGGAACACGTAATAAAAATTGCTCTTATAGAGAACCTAACTTAACTTTCGGGGGAATTATATATGAATATCAAAAATGCATTACAATCATTTTCAACTATGACACATTCAGCACGCCACCAATTTATGTTACAAGAAGGCGATTGGTTGTTACAAGAAATGTTAACGCACATCGGTTCACCAGATGCAGAACTACGAGACCAATTAATTTATCGTACTTTTATTGATTTACTCAGTGACAATTTACTGAGCACCCAACAGCTACAAAATTTATTTGATACAACGACAAGCGACGATTTTTTATATAGAAACATAGGCGAAGAAATGACAGATAGTGTCTTTACACGTTCGTTTTCTGCTTTACTTGTAGCAAATCTTCTTGCAAAGGATGCCGAACTACTGATTTTAAATGATGATCGTCTACAAATTTTCTTCCAAAAGATTGGTCGTTATTTATTATTGGAAAAAGATACGAGAGGTCATGTTCAAGACAAGGGGTGGGCGCATAGTATTGCACATGGTGCCGATTTAGCAGCAATGACAATTAAACATCCGAAGTTTGATTTACAGCATGCACCTTCAATCTTACATGCATTGAAACTTGTTTCGTGGAAAGGTACTGTCTTTGTCAACGATGAAGAGGAACGCTTAGTTAATATAGTTGAAGCGTTATTGACTTGTGACTACTCCGAGGAAGCATTAATAGAATTTATCGAGCAAGTATTCGATAAATTTGAATTTCATTTAATGACACAAGGCTATAACGAATCCTTTTTTAGTGGACGTACATGCACATTAAATTTAATGAAAACATTGTATTTTGCCTTAAAAATGAATAACCTAGCCCCAAAACTTCAAAATACTATCTATGGACAAGTAGCAAAATGGCTAAAGCTAGGGGCATAGAAATTCACTTTCTTTCTGCTTAGAACATCTATTTTCGTCCTCATAACCTAAATTTAGCAAACTAGGAATATTCTTAGTTTGCTTTTTTATCTTAATACATTTTTTCACTTTTCAGATAAAACATATCACCCCTAATATATGGTATTAAGTAGTTATATTAACATAATTAATACCAGTTTCCAAAAACCCCCTTTACAATCATTCCTTTCATTGAGAATATATCCTGATATACCCTTTTTATCGCCTTTCATCTACCCCTTTTTTTTAGAAAACGCAACAAAAAAGCATTCAATCCCTTAAACTAGCGGTGATTTTATTACAAATTGACGTCTAAAATGTGAAATGATATTTTCACAAAAAAAACTATTTACTTAGTTAAAGATGATAAACTCAGTATTTTCAACGTTTTAACAGTGTTTATTTTATAAAACACAATAATACCAATATTGAAATAACATTTTTTGTTCAAAAAATGTTCATATTCATCCCCTGTTTGCTATTAATTCGATAACAAAATAATTTTTTTTCTTCGAAACGAGGCGTATAATCACTGTTGCAAACATCAACATTTGTGTCTCTCGATTTTGACAACATAGTCTAAAAATCGTTGCACAGATTAATAACTTTGCGAACGCTTGCACTAGACCAATCAAATACTAGATTCAATGTTTCATATTGAACCATATCATTGTAAGTATTTCTGATTATTCGATTGGTACAACTACTTAAAAGAGGTGACCTTATTACCCACTATTTGTAAATTCGAAATCTATATTCAAACACATGCAATTTATGAATAGCCGTTTTATAGAAAGGAGTCAAACATGAAGAAAAAGTTAAGCTTAATGTTTATTGCATTTGGTGCGTTAGCAATTCTTACTGGCTGTGAACCATTAACAGTCTTTGATACAAAAGGACCGAATGCCAAAACATTATCAGACACAATTATTTTATCCATTATTACAATGGCCTTTATATTACTAGTCGTGTATGTGCTTTTAGCATTTATGCTAACTAAATACCGTGCTTCAAAGGCACCAGCCGATTACGAGCCTCCTCACGAAGAGGGTAGTCATCTACTTGAAATTACATGGACAGTTATTCCGATTATCATCGTAGCATTCTTAGCTGTTGTTACTGTAAAAACAACAAGTACAGTAGAGTCTCAACCTGAAGGTTATGACAATAAAGAGCCACTTGTTATTTATGCATCGTCTTCTAACTGGAAATGGCACTTTAGCTATCCAGAGCAAGGGATCGAAACTGTTAACTATGTTAATATGCCTATCGACCGTCCAATTGAGTTCAAACTTTACTCATTCGGACCAATCACAAGTTTCTGGATTCCTCAGTTAGCTGGTCAAAAATATGCGATGAGTGACATGTTAAATACTATTCACCTTGCAGCAGATGACATTGGCTCATTCATGGGTCGTAACTCTAACTTCAGTGGTCGTGGTTTTGCTGAAATGGAATTTGAAGCACAAACGATGACACAAGAAGACTTCGATAAATGGGCTGCCGATGTAAAGGCAAACGAAAAACCATTAACAGAAGAAAAATTTGATGAACTATTAAAAGCAGAACATGTTGGTCGTTCAAGCTATTCATCTACACACTTAGAATTTAGCCCTGCTCCAATGGAACACAGTGAGCACATGAAAATGGGCGATATGGATCACAGTGACATGGACATGTCTGAAGATGAAATGGATCACTCTGAAATGAATCATGAGGATCATTCACAAGAAAAATCTGAAGAAACACATTCACATTAATTTTTAAACTTGAAAGGAGCGCATCCAATGAGCATGGAAGAAATTTTCCATCCCCTAAAAGAACCGATGATTTTGGGAGCAGCTATTAGTATTATAGTTGGAGCAGTGGTTATCGCAGTTGGCCTTACTTATTTCAAAAAATGGGGCTATTTCTACAAAAACTGGCTATCAACTGTTGACCATAAAAAAATCGGTATTATGTATATCGCCACAGCACTTTTGATGCTATTCCGCGGTGGTATCGATGCATTGTTAATGCGTGCACAAACGGCAGTTCCTGATAATGGACTTCTTGATGCACAACACTATAATGAGATTTTCACAACACACGGTATAGTCATGATTTTATTCATGGCAATGCCATTCGTAATTGGTTTAATGAACATTGTTATCCCACTGCAAATTGGTGCACGTGACGTTGCCTTCCCACGTCTGAATGCAGTCAGCTTCTGGTTATTTGCAGCTGGTTGCGGTTTACTAAACCTATCATTTATCATTGGTGGTTCACCAGATTCTGGTTGGACAGCCTACTTCCCACTAGCAGGGACAGAATTTAGTCCGACTGTTGGGAACAACTACTATTCTTTAGCTTTACAATTATCAGGGATTGGTACGTTATTGACTGGTGTTAACTTCATCACGACAATCATTAAAATGCGTGCACCTGGTATGACATTAATGAAAATGCCAATGTTTAGTTGGTCAATTTTAATTACAAACGTTATTATCGTATTCGCGTTCCCAGTGTTAACTGTAGCGCTTGCATTAATGATGTTTGACCGTCAATTCGGAACACAATTCTTTGCAATGCAAAATGGTGGTATGGACATGCTTTGGGCCAACCTATTCTGGGTTTGGGGACATCCTGAAGTTTATATCGTTATCCTACCTGCTTTCGGTATCTTCTCAGAAATCATTGCGACATTTGCACGTAAAAACTTATACGGCTATAAATCAATGGTTATGAGTATGGTTGTTATTTCGTTACTATCATTCTTAGTATGGGCCCACCACTTCTATACAATGGGTCACGGCGTTATGGTAAACAGTTTCTTCTCTATTACAACAATGGCGATCGCTGTTCCAACAGGGGTTAAAATATTTAACTGGTTGCTCACAATGAGGCACGGTAAAATTCAATTTACAACTCCGATGCTTTATGCACTTGGATTTATTCCAATCTTTACAATTGGTGGGGTTACAGGGGTAATGCTAGCAATGTCTAGTGCGGACTATCAATATCATAATACGATGTTCTTAGTTGCCCACTTCCACTATGTATTAATTCCAGGTACAGTATTCGGTGTACTTGCAGGTTACCACTACTGGTGGCCAAAAATGTTCGGTTTCCGATTAAATGAAAAACTAGGGAAAGCTGGTTTCTGGTTTATCGCAATTAGCTTCAACGTAGCTTTCTTCCCTCTATTTATTTTAGGTTTAGATGGTTACGCTCGTCGTATGTACACTTACTCTGAGTCAACTGGCTATGGTCCATTGAGCATGGTATCGTTCATCGGTGCACTTGGTCTTGCTGTCGGCTTCGCGTTAATTGTTTATAACATTTACTACAGCTGGAAACATATGCCACGCAACGAAAAAGCAGATGTTTGGGATGGTCGTTCGTTAGAATGGGCTACTCATTCTCCAGTACCTGAATACAACTTTGCAGTAGTTCCGACTGTTTCACGTTTAGACGAATTCTGGTTCGCTAAAAAAGAAGGTCGCGATATTACAGCAGGTAAGATCGAAAAAATTCATATGCCTAACAACACTGGCGCACCTTTCTGGATGAGTGGATTCTTCTTCCTTGCAGCATTCTTCGCTGTATTTAGTCTATGGACTCCAGCCATCATTAGTATGCTTTGTGTATTTGGCTTTATGATACATCGTTCATTTGAAGACGATCATGGTCGTTACATTTCAGTTGAAGAAGTTATGGCAACTGAAAAAAGCTTGAGAGGTGATAAATAAAATGAAAATCGATTCTTCACTTCCATTAGAATATAGTACAGAGGAAAATCGCCTGAAAATCTTTGGTTTCTGGATTTTCCTTGGTGCCGAAATCATGTTATTCGCCACACTATTTACAGTGTATTTCACACTTGAAACACGTACTGGTAGCGGCCCAACTGGCTCAGAAATTTTTGAATTAACTCCAGTATTATGGGAAACATTCTTATTATTATCAAGTAGTTTCACAATTGGTCTTGGTGTTCATGCAATGCGCCTTGGCAATAAAAAAGCTATGATGACATTTTTCATCATCACGCTTATTTTAGGTCTTGGCTTCTTAGGCATTGAGATTGATGAGTTTGTCACTTATGTTCATGAAGGTGCTACAATTCAAACTAGCGCATTCTTATCTGCATTAATGACTTTACTTGGTACGCACGGTGCCCACGTAACATTTGGTTTCTTCTGGGGCGTTGCAATTTTAATCCAAGTAGCAAAACGTGGTTTAAACCCACAAACGGCTAACAAAGCGTTTATCTTCTCACTGTACTGGCACTTCCTAGACGTTGTTTGGATTTTCATCTTCAGCTTCGTCTACTTGAAAGGACTGATTAGCTGATGAAGGAATTATT
>Ga0213822_1000835_pt1 | contig 20328 bp, 8 predicted proteins | sample MC6MC0908MG_FD_179872 | JGI IMG/M metagenome (GOLD analysis project Ga0213822, IMG submission 179872) | Enriched soil aggregate microbial communities from Iowa State University, Ames, United States - MC6-MC0908-MG | ecosystem: Environmental > Terrestrial > Soil > Unclassified | place: USA: Iowa...
AGGCGTTCGCGCATGGCGTAGCCGACTTCGTCCTTGCCCAGTCGCCCGCCACCGCCGGCGCGCAGCACCGGGTCGCAGACCATCGGCAGATGGGGGTGCGCCTGGAGCAGTTCGACCACCGTGTCGACCATTTCCAACGAACCAAGCATTCCCAGCTTGACCGCCGCGACCGGCGAATCGTTGAGCACGGCGTTGGCTTGCGCCAGCACCCACTCCCGATCGAGTACGCGAAAATCACTGACATTGACCGTGTCTTGGACGGTCAGCGCGGTAACGGCCGGGGCGGCATGGCAACCCTGGGCGAGCAGGGCTTCGATATCTGCCTGCAAACCGGCGCCGCCACTGGGGTCGTGGCCGGAGAGACAGAGGACAACGGGGCGAGAGCTGTAGATATTCATGGTGCGCGAGCTTACCACCAAACCCTTTCGATCGGCGCACGCCTGTAGTGACGGGGCTATCTGCAGGCAGGATTTATTTGTGGCGAGGGGATTTATCCCCGCTGGGCTGCGAAGCAGCCCCAGTAACTGTCGCCTCGGTATATCAGACAATTTGAATGGGGGCGCTTCGCACCCCAGCGGGGATAAATCCCCTCGCCACAGAACCCTGTGCCAGGTCAAACAATTGAGCTTGGCTCCAAGGCTGTATTGCAATCTGACCAAAGCAACAGCTCTATCTCAATGCTTCGCGCTGGAACGCCCGTTCTAGAGCCTTCTGCAGGAAAGATTTCAATGGTGCAAATTGGCCATCAACGGCTATGCTAGAGATGGATCCAACTCATAACAGGTAATGCCGGTTTTACGTCTACTCAGGGAATGGGGGGCTTCCTGACTCAACCGGACAGGCCACGCTGGGGCTTAAATGCGCTATTTGCTGATATTGCTGCTGTGCTTGCCCCCCTTGGCAAGTGCCCTTGAGTTCGATGAATTCACCCAAAGCCTACCCTTGGGCCATGCCCTGCAAGTGTTCGAAGACGCGAACGGCACGGCTTCCATCGACGATGTCCGCGCCCAGGCGGCCGCAGGTGGTTTCAAACCCCATGACAAAGCCACGCTGAACGCCGGTTATTCACGTTCTGCGTTCTGGCTGAAAGTGGATTTGCATTACCGCCCCGGCAATCCGGACGCCCAGCGCACCTGGTTGCTGGAGCTGGCGTATCCACCGCTGGACCACCTCGACTTGTATCTGCCCGACGCCACCGGGGCGTATCGCCTGGTTCGCCAGACCGGCGATGCCTTGCCGTTCGCCAGTCGGGAAATTCGCCAGAACAACTACCTGTTCAGTCTGGATTTCAAACCTGAGCAGCAGCAGACCCTGTTCCTGCGCCTGCAAAGCCAGGGTTCGATCCAGGCACCGCTGACGCTGTGGTCGAGCACCGCTTATCTCGAACAACAGCCGTTGCGCTTGTATGTGCTGGGGATCATCTACGGCGTGCTGCTGGGCATGTTGGTCTACAACCTGTTCATCTACTTGAGCGTGCGGGACACCAGTTACCTTTATTACATCGTCTATATCGCTTCGTTCGGCCTGTATCAGTTGTCGGTCAACGGCGCGGCGGTGGAGTATTTCTGGCCGGACAATCCCTGGTGGGCCAATGCCGCGACGCCCTTTTTTATTGGCTGCGCGGGCCTGTTTGGCAGCCAGTTCGCCCGCAGCTTCCTGCAAACGGCGCAACACAGTCGCTGGCTTGACCGCCTGCTGCTGGCGCTGATCGCCTACAGCGCAGTGGTGGTCGGCTTGTCGCTGATGACCAGCTACGCCCTGGCGCTGCGCCTGGCGACAGCGCTGGCGCTGGTATTCACCGTGGTGATCTTTGCCGCCGGACTGTTTGCCTGGTGGCGCGGCCTGCGGGTGGCGCGTTATTTCATCATCGCCTGGTCGGCCTTTCTGCTGGGCGGCGTCGTCAACACGATGATGGTGCTCGGCTATCTGCCGAACATCTTCCTGACCATGTACGCCAGCCAGATCGGCTCGGCCATCGAAGTGGCGCTGTTGTCCCTGGCCCTGGCCGATCGCATCAATGCGCTGCGCGAGCAGCAGGCCCAGACCCTGTTCGACGCCGGGCAGAAACTTGAAGTGCTCAACCAGCAGTTGGCCCACGGCAACAAGCTCAAGGACGAATTCCTCGCCACGTTGACCCATGAACTGCGCACGCCGATGAATGGCGTGATCGGCTCCCTGGAGTTGATGGAAACCGTCGAGATGGACGAGGAGCTGACTCAGTACCAACAAACCGCCGCCGGCTCGGCGCGGGACATGATGCGCATGGTCAACGGCATCCTCACCCTCACCGAATTGCAGGCCGGCAAGCTCAAGGTCTATCCGGCACCGTTCAGCCTGCGCGGTGTGATTGACGCCTTGCAGGTGCAGTTCGCGGCCAATGCCGCGGCCAAAGGGCTGGATTTCAAGGTTGAAGTGGCCCCGGGGCTGGCGGACCGGCTGCTCGGCGACAGCGGCAAACTGGCCCAATGCCTGGAATGCCTGCTGGACAATGCCATCAAGTTCACCCGGGTGGGCGGCCTGGCGTTGCGGGTCTGTGGCAAGCCGACGGAGCTTGATCGCCTGGTGTTGTCTTTCGCCGTGATCGACACCGGCATCGGCTTCACCGACCTTGGGGAGGCGACCCTGTACCAGCGTTTTTTCCAGCTCGACGGGTCAATGACCCGCGAATATGGCGGCCTCGGTGTGGGCCTGGCGATCTGTCGGCAATTGGTGGAACTGCTGGGTGGGCGCCTGACCCACACCTCCGAGCCCGGTCGCGGCAGTCGTTTTCAGCTGGACGTCGAGTTCGAACTGGCACTGCCCGCGGCTGCCCCCGCGACGTTTCCGTTCGGTGTTCGCCAAGGCTCACGCCTGCCCCAGGAGTGCACGGTGCTGTTGGCGGATGACAACACCATTGACCAACTGGTGATGCGCGGCATGTTGCTCAAGCTCGGTTACCGGGTGCGCACTGTCGACAGCGGTCGTGCCGCCTTGGATTTGCTGCAGGGCGACAGCTTTGACGCGGTGCTGCTCGATTGCCAGTCATCGCCGCTGGACGGCGTGTCGGTCTGCTGCCAGATCCGGGCGCTGTCCGGTTGTGAGGATTTGCCGGTGCTGGTGGTCAGTCCGAACCTGGATCAGGAGCGTTGTCCGGCGGGCGCCTTGATTGACTACCTGAGCAAACCGGTGAAGTTCGAGGCATTGCAGGCGGTGTTGCAGCGACGGGTGCTGTGTCCGAAACAGGGTGAAAGCGCCGACATTTAGGCGGGTATGACACTTTGTTCGGCCTGGGGGGCGGTGCTTAACTGAACCTGCTGGCCGACCGAGGAGCCCTGTCATGAACCTGCATCAGTTCGCCGAAACCCACGATGTCACCAATCAGCCGCCATCCCTGGACGGCGCCAACCTGTATCGCATCGACCTGCCGCTGCAGCAGTGGTCGCAGCGTTTCGGCGCGGGCTGGGCGCAGGCGCGGATCGACGCGTACGGGGCGCTGGCCGGCGGGCCGCTGATGGAGGCAGGGTTCCTGGCCAACCAGAACAAACCGGTATTCTCCAGCCATGACCGTTACGGCCATCGCATCGATCTGGTGGAGTTTCATCCCGCTTATCACCAGTTGATGCGCACCGCCGTCGAGCATGGCCTGCCCAGTCTGCCTTGGGCGCATCCGCAACCCGGCGCCCATGTCGCCCGGGCCTCGCTGACTTATTTGCACAGCCAGGCCGAAGCCGGCACTGGCTGTCCGCTGACCATGACCTTCGCCAGCGTGCCGGCGTTGCGTGTGCAGCCGGACCTGGCCGAGCAATGGCTGCCGAAGGTTCTCGCCACCGAATACGACCCGCGCAATGTCGGCATGGCGCACAAGGCCGGGGTCACCCTGGGCATGGCGATGACCGAAAAACAGGGCGGCACCGATGTCCGGGCCAACACCACCAAGGCCTACCCGGTGGGCGCCAGTGGCCCGGGCCAAGCCTATGAGTTGGTGGGGCACAAGTGGTTCTGTTCGGCACCGATGTGCGACGCCTTCCTCACGCTGGCCCAGACCGACAAGGGCCTGACCTGTTTTCTGCTGCCGCGCCATCGACCGGACGACACCCGCAATCAGTTCTACATCCAACGGCTCAAGAACAAGCTGGGCAACTGTTCCAACGCCTCCAGCGAAGTTGAGTTCCGCGGCGCCCTGGCCTGGATGATCGGTGAAGAAGGGCGCGGGGTGCCGACGATCATCGAGATGGTCGCCATGACGCGCTTCGATTGCATGGTCGGCTCCAGCGCGCTGATGCGCCAGGCGCTGACCCAGGCCAGTCATCACTGCGCACACCGCAAGGTCGGCGGCAAGCTGTTGAGCGAGCAGCCGCTGATGCAAAACGTCCTGGCTGACCTGGCGCTGGAAAGTGAGTCGGCATTGGCCCTGAGCCTGCGCATGGGCCGTGCGCTGGATCACTTGAGTGACGAGCACGAGGCCAAATTTGCACGACTGGTGACGGCCGTGGGCAAATACTGGATCTGCAAGCGCGCCCCCGCGATGATCAACGAAGCCGCCGAATGCATGGGCGGCGCTGGCTACGTCGAAGACAGCATCCTGCCGCGCTTGTACCGGGAGGCGCCGGTCAATTCGACGTGGGAGGGCTCTGGCAACGTGCAGTGCCTGGATGTGTTGCGGGCCCTGTCCAAGGAGCCGGGTGTACTGGAGGTATTGTTCAATGAATTGGGCGACGGCCACGGCGACAAGCGCCTGGCCGGTCACATCCAACAGTTGCAGGCAGCGTTCAAGGACACCGATGACATCCAGTACCGCGCCCGGCAATTGACCGAAGACATCGCCGTCGGCCTGCAAGCCAAGCTGTTGCTGGAGGCGGGCAACAGCGATGTCAGCGATGCCTTCATCGCCAGCCGCCTCGGCTCGGCAGGCCGGGTGTACGGGGCCTTGCCTCGGGGGTTGAATGTCGAGGCTATTGTGGCGCGCTCGACCCCGCATGGATTCTAGGCAGGCTACGGCCAACACAGAGTCCTGTGGGAGCGGGCAAGCCCGCTCCCACAGGTTTTCATGACTCCGAGAATACCCAATACGCCACTGTTCCCGTCGGGCGGCGATGCAGGCAAGATGAAGGCCTGCAAGTCAGAACACAGGAAGCTGATCGTGACCGAAGCGTTTATTGTCGTTCAAACCGCCGAGCAAGCCGTGGATCGGCTGGCTGCCCTGCACGAGCGTGCGACCACCTCGTTGAACCAGGCGCTCATGCGTTACCTCAAGGACCGCGTCGAGCCGGACGCCGAGCAGCGGGCGTTGTTTCGCTATCCCGCCTTGCGCCTGACCTACCACTGCCACGGCGAAGTCCCACAAACCACCCGCGCTTACGCCAAGGTCCAGCTGCCGGGCACCTACAGTGTCACCGTCACCCATCCCGCCGCGTTCCGTAAGTACCTGCTGGAGCAGTTGGTCCCACTGATGCATGACTTTACCGTCACCGTGGAAGTGGGCGTCAGCGAGCAGAATATTCCGTACCCGTACGTGGTGGAGCAGGGCGATGAACTGGCCGGTTCCGGCGTGACTGCGGCGGTGCTGGCGCGCGTGTTCCCCAGCACCGACCTGTCGGCCGCCACCGATGGCATCGCCGACGGCCTCTATGACTGGGAAAACACCGACCCGCTGCCCCTGGCGCTGTTCGATGCCGCCCGGGTGGATTTCTCCCTGCGCCGATTGGTGCACTACACCGGCAGCGACTGGCGCCATGTGCAGCCGTGGATCCTGCTGACCAACTATCACCGCTATGTCGACCAGTTCATCGTCCATGGCCTGGAGCAGTTGCGCAGCGACCCGCGCTTTGTGCGCATGGTCCTGCCGGGCAACGTGATCATCGACAAGAACATGGACCATGGCGAAGCGTCGGCCATCGCTGCCGGCGTGGTCTGGCACCGTTACCAGATGCCGGCTTATCACCTGCAGACCAACGATGGCCACGGTGTGACCCTGGTGAATATCGGCGTCGGCCCGTCCAACGCCAAGAACATCACCGACCACCTGGCCGTGCTGCGGCCCCATTGCTGGCTGATGATCGGCCACTGCGGCGGGCTGCGGCAGTCCCAGACCATTGGTGACTACGTGCTGGCCCACGCCTACATGCGCCGCGACGGGATCCTCGACCGCGTGGTGCCGCCGAACATTCCGATTCCGGCCCTGGCCGAAGTGCAGATGGCCTTGCAGCAAGCGGCGGCCAACGTCACCGGCGAAAAGGGCGACGAGCTGAAGAAACGCCTGCGCACCGGCACCGTGCTGACCTACGACGACCGTAACTGGGAATTGCGCTGGGCCCAGGAGCGTCCATTGATCAACCTGTCCCGCGCCGTGGCGGTGGACATGGAAAGCGGCACCATCGCTGCCCAGGGTTATCGCCTGCGGGTGCCCTATGGCACGTTGCTGTGCGTTTCGGACAAGCCGCTGCACAGTGAAATCAAGCTGCCGGGTTCGGCCAACGCGTTCTATGAGCGGGCGGTCAACCAGCACCTGAAGATCGGCATCGCGGCGCTGGATCTGTTGCGTACCGAGCTCAACTCGTTGCACTCGCGCAAGTTGCGCAGCTTCGACGAGCCGCCGTTCCGCTGATACGGCGGTGGTTATTTAGCGGTCAGGCCACTAGCATGGGCGGTCCTGACCGCTAGATGCCGTGCCACCATGCCCCGTCCTCCACGCCCCGCTTCCCGCCGCCCTGGCGCGAAGCCTCAAACAATCGCCCCGCGCCGTGTGGCCAAGGCCCCGCCGGCCGAGCCGAAGCTGATCCTGTTCAACAAACCCTTTGATGTGCTGACCCAATTCAGCGATGGCGAAGGGCGGGCGACGCTCAAGGATTTTATCGACGTGCCGGGCATTTACCCGGCCGGGCGGCTGGATCGCGACAGCGAAGGCTTGCTGTTGCTGACCAATGACGGACAACTGCAAGCGCGCATTGCCGACCCCAGGCACAAGCTGGCCAAGACCTATTGGGTGCAGGTGGAAGGCGAGCCGAGTGCCGAACAGTTGCAGCGTTTGCGCGATGGGGTGGAGTTGAACGACGGCATGACCTTGCCAGCCGAGGCGCGACAATTGGACGAACCGCAATTATGGCCGCGCAACCCGCCGGTGCGTTTTCGTAAAAGCGTGCCCACGAGTTGGTTGGAGCTGGTGATCCGCGAAGGGCGCAACCGCCAGGTACGGCGCATGACCGCCGCGGTGGGCCTGCCGACACTGCGCCTGGTGCGGGTCAGGATCGGCGACTGGACCCTCGATGGGCTCGATCAGGGCCAGTGGAAGGAAGTGCCGGCGCGTTTATAACGTCCCGGACTCGATCAGGCCGATCACCACGCTCTTGATCACGAACGCCGCCACGCCCAGCCCCAGCACAAAAAACAGAATGAACGAGCCGAAACGCCCGGCCTTGGACTTCTTCGCCAGATCCCAGACGATGAAACCCATGAAAATAATCAGGATGCTGACCAGGCCGGTCATCATCCACTCTTCGAAAACGGCAGGATCCATCGGGGCACTCCGGCGTGGGCGGGGTTGGAAAGGCGCGGCGAGTATACGGCATGGGGAGAGGGCAGAGGATTGGCCTGCGGCGGTGTGTCGCAGCTATTCATCGGCTGGGCTGGAGATTTTGTGGAGAGGGGATAAATCCCCTCTCCACAAAAACGGTCAGCTGCGCAGGTGAGTCAACGGCAACTCGGTGCTGTTAAGCACCTGGTTCAGCACAAAGCTCGAGCGCACGCTGGTCACGCCATCGATCCGGGTCAGGTGCCCGAGCAGCAGTTTCTGGTAATGGTCCATGTCCGGCACCACCACCTTGAGCTGGTAGTCCGCGTCCATACCGGTCACCAGGCTGCATTCCAGCACTTGCGGCAGGTTGCGGATGGCCGCTTCGAAGTTTTCGAAGCGCTCGGGGGTGTGGCGGTCCATGCCGATCAGCACGTAGGCGGTCAGGCTCAGGCCCAGCATCTTGCGGTCGAGCAGGGCGACCTGACGCGTGATGTAGCCGTCGTCCTCCAATTGCTTGACCCGTCGTGAGCAAGGGGAGGGCGACAGGCCGATGCGTTCGGCCAGTTCCTGGTTGGAGATGCGTGCATCGCGCTGCAATTCCGCCAGAATGCTCAGGTCGTAACGGTCGAGTTTGCTCATCGGTCGGGCCTTTATCTGGATAATTGCGGCAGATTATCTATCCGGGGTTAAAAATTGCGCAAGTGATGTTTATTACCGCAATCTTAGCAATCATCTGTCGGCGCCCCAGGCTTATTCTTATCACCAAGATCACTGCTCGGACAAACAGTCCAGTGCGGCCCGCCCAATCAGGCCGGCTGCGGTCGCGGCACCCACCGGTGTCGGCAGACCCCCGAGCTGCACACTGTCCAGAAGACGGCGTGAGGTGAGCCGACGTCAAAAGCGTCGAGCACGGACGATATTCTCAAGGGGAGGCCGACGGGCCTCCCTTTTTTATTGGGCGCAGATTCTGCCTTGGCTAGGGCACGTCGTAACCGCAGGAGCGCAGGCGTTGGCGGGTCAGGCGTTTGTCTGGGTAGTCATCGCCCCAGTTCAGGTGCTGGTCATAGCGGGACTTGACGTGGGCACAGGCGGCTTTGATTTTTGCGTCCGCCTCGGCCAGTGCTGTATCGGACAGGCGATTGATTTTCAGGCTTTGGAAGAATGGCAGGATAAAGGCTTGATCCAGGTCGTAGCCCTTGGTGCCTTCGGGTAAGCGTTGGCCGGCACTGACCGAGAATGGTTGTTTCAGGCCGCTCTGGTTTTCCCAGCACCAGTAGGTGACGTCCTCTTCCCATTCCCCCGTTGGGCTGTGCCATATGTCGTAGAAGCGCAGGCATTGCATGCCTTGCCGGGTGACCCAATCGATTCCTTCGGGGCGTGCCTTGCTTGGGGTGAGGTCCATCAGGGCGAGTTTGTATTGCAGGAACTGCTCGGGAGAATAGAGCGTTCCTTCGTCCTTGCCATCCAGCAGGCTTTCGACGGTTATCCAGCGCGATGAGGCCAGCACGATGAGGTCATCGGAGCGAAAGCCGCCGGCAGCACTCGCTGACTGAATGTCGCGTACCTTGTCATAGTTGAAGCCGCTTTTGATCGTGCCGCACGGCGTGCGCCGCAATGGCCCTGGCAAGTCGTAGGAGAAGCGTGGGCTCAGGGTCACCCGTTGCTCCCCGACTTCACACAGCATTCGGCTCAGCCGCCTGTCATTTTCATGCACCAGCGGTGTGCGCCCGCAGCCCCACAGGACCACAGGCAGCAGCATCAGGGCAACGAGCCCAGGCTTCAAAGAGAGGCACCGAAGGCGTTACCGTTCTTGTCGATGAAAGTTGGCACGATGTAAATCTTTTTCGTTGTCCCGTCCTTGTTGGTCGTCGTGCCGTTCTTGAAATCCTGTTGTACTTGGTTAGTGCCTGTCTGGCACATGGATTTCACCTGGCACAAATAGTTGGAGTGCGGGCTGTCTTTACCCATGAGGCCAGGCATTGTGAACAGGGCGCCCAGGTACCGGCTGATCGGGTCGCTGGAGTTAAGGGCATTGTTGCCCAAAAAGTCGGACACGGAGTCGGTCATGGGCAACATGCCAAAGAACACTTGGCTGTCCGGGCGGTTGACCTGGAAAACTGCATTGTTTCCGTCGATATTGAAGCCCGCCTCTTGGGCGGCGTCGAAGAAGTGTTGCGCATACACAGGAGCGCCAGACAGTTGAATGCCACCTGCACTGTTGCCAAATGACACTCCATCAATCCCTCGATAGGTTATCAACGCGCCCTGACTATGTCCCACCAGGTCCAGCCTGAATCCCTGGTCAACTCCCGCCTGGTAGAACTCACTCACCTGCTGTGCGTTGCCGGATCGCTTGACGCTACCCAAGGCCACGTCCCATAAGGACTCCACTAGGTCACCCAGGAAACCGTGTTCCGGGTTATAGCCTTGCATGAAGCTGTCCTTGCCACCTTGCATGCTGCCATTTACCGCGGCCGCCTGTAATGAGTTCTGAATGCCATTGATGGCAATGACCCCTGACGCATCGGGACGCACGATCATGTCGAATTTGGTGTCTTTCAGATCCAGCAGCGGTTTGCCGTCCGGGTCCAGAATGACCTTGCCGCGGGTATCTTTCTGGTAAACCACTGTGGTGCGGTAGAAACTCATGTCACCGCTGAGCAGCACCGGCAACTGCGTCGCCACGCCACCGTGACTGATCACGCCCGGCATCAGCCCCAGAGTGCCATAGGATGTTTTGTCCATGGCGGCTTGCATCACGCCAGGAATCCATGCCAAAGGAGCGAGCCCCGGGTTTTCTTCGAGTGCTTTCTCAGTAGCCCCGGTCAACTCACCGTAAATTTTGAATAGGTCGGAACTGTTCTTGCCATAGTCCTGCAGACCCTTTTTCCACCTGTCCAAGGTTTGCATCGGGCTGCCCACCGAGTTGAGCGACGACTCGCTGATGTACAGGTCGGTGCGCTTTTCCTTGTCCCGGGTAATGTCGTACGCCTTGGATGGATCACGGTTAAGGCCACCGGTTGAGTTCTGGCCTGTGACCGCGTCGTTGCGCACGATGATGTTGCCCGCGCCGACTGTGGCGCGCACATCCTGCTCGCGGTCCTTGCGGTAGTCGTAGCCGCTCACACTCCAGCCGTTGAAGCCTTCCTTGGGCGCGCCGCTCAGGCTCTTGTCACTGGTGAAGGCCACGTCCTTGCCGCCGGTGGCCTTGGCGCCGTTGCCAGCATCCGCGCCCCAACCAAAGGCGCCACCCACGTTGACGTAGTAGCTGTGCTCCTTGTCCACGCCATTGATGTCACGGAAGCCCAGGGTGTTGGTGTCGAGCTTGAGCTTGCCGTTGTCGGCGGCGATCAGCGCACCGTCGATCTGGGTGTGTTTCTCGGTGCGGATATCCACACCGTTCTTGCCGGTGATGCTGGTTTGCTGTTCAACCCAATTGGTTTTGCCGGTGGTCTTGCCTACGCCCACCGAGCCGCTGACGCCACCGCCACCGGCCACACCGATACTGACGGTGACACTGGCGTCGAACTGTTTGCCGCTGACTTTGCCAGTGTCCGGTACTGACGACACCAGCAGGTCGCCACCTACGCGGCCCACCACTTCGTCGCCGCGCAGGTTGGCGCCGGCGATGGTGGTGTCATTGCCGCTGTTGAAGCGCAGTTGGTTGCCTGCATATAGGTAGGCGGTCTGCTGTTTCTCGGTTTCCCGTTCCAGCTTGCCCTTGCCCATGTCGACGCTGGCATAGACCGCGATGAAATCCTTGCCGCCCAGGGCGAGGCCGACTTCTCCACCACCGCTGCGCCGGGTGGATTCGCTGTCGGAGTCGTTTTGTGCGGCGCGGATGGTCAGGTCCTTGCCGGCACGCAAATCGATATCCTTGCCGGCAATCACCTGGGTCCCGATCATCGTCAGGTTCTCGGCGGCCTCGATGTTGGTGTCGCGCCCGGAGAGCAGCACGCTTGGCGTGTTGGTGCCCTGGGTCGTTTCTTCGCTGGCCACGCCATTGCTGCCGCCGATCCCTGCGCGACCACTGCCGCCACCGCTCTGGCCATTGATGCCGCCCTGGCTGCGGGTGGTCTGGCTCTCCTGGTCGATCGTGCCACGGGCCACGTCGAGGTTGACGTTCTTGCCCACCAGGGTGATGTCGCGCCCAGCCTCGAACTGACTGCCACGGACATTGAGGTCGTTACCCGCTACGGCGTTGATATCACGTCCCGCACTCAGGGTAGACGGAACGTTTTCACGTATCTGCGAACGCGAGCTGGTGCCCTGGCTGGCCGAGCCAAAGTGGGTGGCGCTGGTTGGCCCGGAGGTAAAGGAGTTGATGGCGTCCACGGTGCTGAGCACGCTGGAGGCCTTGCTGACGTTGTCCTCACCCTTGCCGGTGCCGTTGATGGCATCCATGGTGTTGCCATAGTTGTGGCTGATGTTGACGGTCAGGCCGTTGCGGTCGCGGGTCTTGCTGCGTTCCTGGATGAAGGTTTCATCGACGGCATCGACATTGATGTCGCGCGAGGCCTGCAGGCTGATATCGCGTCCGGCGTCCAGCCCTGCACCTTCGAGGGTCAGGTCGCGTCCAGCCTTGACGGTGACGTCCTGCCCGGCCACCAATTGGCTGCCAGCGGCAGTTTGCTGGGCGTCGCGGGACTTTGTCTTGGTCGCTTCGCGCCCGGCGAACGCGGTGAAGCCGTTGCGGTCGCTTTCCAGGGACAGGCCGCTCTGCTTCTGGGATTTCCAGTTGCTCTGGTCCTGGCTGTTGCTACCGGCCAACACGTTGACGTCGCGTCCGGCGCCCACTTGCAGATGACGTCCGGCCTCGGCGCTGCTGCCGATCATGTTCACGTCACGGATACTTTGTACGGTGACATCACGCCCGCCAGTGACCTGGCTGCCGACGCTTTGGGTCTGGAGGTTTTCCTGTCCGGATTTTTTCGCCGAGGCGATGGAGATGAAGTTGCCGGAGGTACTGAAGCCAACTTTGCTTTTGTACTTCTCGCTGTGGCTGGTGGACTCGTTGGCCGCGTCCATCAGGTTGACGTCGCCGTTCTTGTCGATCATCCCGGCGCGCAACTCCGCATCGCGCTTGGCGTCGATACGGCTGGCGGACACGTTGACGTTACCGCCCGCGACCACCACTGCATCGTTACCGGCATTCAGCTCGCTGCCCACCTGGGTGACGCTGCTGGAACTGCTGCTGCTACCGCTTTTACTCAGGCCGAAACTGCCCTTTTTCTTCACGCTGTAGCTGCTGTCGGCCTGCTCTTGCGCCGACATCAGGTTCACGTCGCGGGAACCGCCGACCAACAAGTCGTTACCGGCCTTGAGCTGGCTGCCGACTACGGTCACGTCGCGGCCACCATTGAGGCCGATGCGACCGTCCTTATCCTGGGTGATGTTGACGGTCAGGTCATGCCCGGCCTCGATTTGCGAAGCCACATTGGCGGTCGCCGAGTCCGCGCTCTGGGTGGTTTTGCTTTTGCCCCAGGAGCCTTTTTTCTTCTGGAAGAAGGTCGAGGACTGCTCATCCTGGCCCGCGACAATGGCCATGTCGTTGCCTGCGTTGAGGGCCATGTCATGACCAGCCTTGAGCTGGCTCGCCACGACGGCCATGTCGCGACCCGCGTTCACTTTCAGGTCTCCGCCCGTGGTGACGCTCGAGCCCAGGGTCTTCACTGTGTCATTGGTCACCAGGCCACGACGGATCGCGTTTTGGGTAAAGGTGTGATCCTGTACCGCGAGCATGTCCACGTCGCGACCGGCGTTGAGACTGGCATTGCCGTCGCTGTGGATCTGGCCTTTGTTGGTCAGGTCGCGTCCGGCACTGACATTCAATTGCTGACGGGCACTGATCAGGCTGCCCTGGTCCAGGTTGGTCCGCGAGCCGGAGCCATAAAGTACTTCCATGGCGGCGCGTTCGTTGACGATATCGCCTTTGACAGCGTTAAGGTCGACCTGATTGCCGCGCACTTCGCCACCCAGCGCGTTGCGGATACTGTTCTGGGCCATCAGGCTTACACGCTCGCTGGCTTGCGCCAGGCCACCTTGGTAAAGATTGTTCCCCGCTTCGGCCGTCAGGTTGTTGCTGGCCCGCAGGGTGCCGACGTTGGTCAGGTCGTTGCCGGCCATCAGGTTAATGTCCCGGGCTTGCACCAGGCTGCCGCCGCGCAGGTTGCGCGATTCGACCTGGGCCAGGTAGAGCACCGGCACCAGCACGTCCTGGCCCTGTACCCGGCGGGTTTCCATCCAGACGATGTCATGGGTCAACGCCGCCACTTGCTGGGAGGTCAGCGCCACGCCGACGCTCAGTTGCAACGCGTCTTTGGAGGCAATGGCATTGTCCATCAGGTACTGGTATTGGTCGTAGTCACTGGTCAGGCTGGCGGCGAGAAAGCGCTGGCCGGTCTGGGCCAGCACCGCTTCGCGGATCAGGCGGGTCTCATACAGACCGTCCCCCAGGCGACGCCAACTCCGGTCGTCGTTGTAGCCCAACTGGCCGAACATGTAGTCGGAACTCATGAACCGCGAGAGGTTGGTCAGGTTCGGGTTGGTTTCGATCAGGTAGCGACTGTCGGGATTCTGGCTGCGCACGAACAGGCCGTAGTCACCTTCCGGCAGGCGATAAGTGCCGAGCGCGGTGGGGTCGACGGCGACAAAAGGCACGCCGGCAAAGTCCACTGGCACAAAGCTCACTTGGGTGCTGCCATCGGCACTGACACGTTCGACACGACGTACATCCGCCGCCACCTGGGTGCTGCCGCCGCTGCCCAAGGCATTGACGGTGATGGTCTGGCCACCGACCAGGCCAACGGTGTTGGCCAGGTTCTGGCCGGTCAACTGAGCTTGGGCTTGTTGAGTCAAAGTGCCGTTTTCAAGGTTACCGGTGACGATGAGGTTCAACTGACGACCCGACTGCAAGGTTGAGGCGGAACCGGTTTGGGTGCCTTTCTGTACGACGCTGCTCTGGCCGATGATCGGATATTGGGTGATTGCCGTCGGAATCGGTTGCTGCTGATCTGGAGCGCTGCCGGCGTTGGCCGCGTTCCAGGCATTGGCGTTGGATTCTGCCCAACGAAAATCGCTTTGCTCCAGATCGTGGAGGAAGTAAGTGGTGCTTTCAACGCGCTGGTCGAGGGTCGCTCCACGGTTGTAGAAGTGGGTGGCGTTGACGAACGCATCGCGGTTGGCGGCAAGCAGGCTTTGCTTGTTTTCCACGGTGCCGGCATTGATCAGCAGATCACGTCCGGCAATCAGGCGTGCACCCGGAGAATCCTTGATAATTTTACCCAGGTAGGTGCTGTTGACGATAAAGGTCGAGGTGTGGTGCTTGCCGGAGCAATCGGTGCAGTTGATGTCGATGCGACGGCTGACCAGGGATTCGCCGATTTCGAACTCATCCTTGGTGTTTTCCAGGCTGGCGACATTGAGGTTCATGTCGCCTTCGCTTTCGATGTTCGCTGAGCGGTTGCTCAGGCTTTGCGCCTGACTGTCGTTGAGACCGGCAAAGCTCAAGTTGCCCTTGCTGTAGATGTCACCGTAGTGGTTGCTCAGGGTGGCGCCGCGCAGATTCATGTCGCCCCCGCTGTAGACCAGGGTATTGGCCGAGGTGCTGATGCCGTTGCCCGCGAAGATATCCAGCTGGCCCATGGCACCGAGGGTGCCGCGGTTGGTGACCTGGGCGGCGTGGATATTGAGGTTCTGATTGGCGATCAGTCGCCCCAGGTTGTCCAGGTTGCCGCGCAGGGTGAGGGTGGTATTGCCGGCGCTGGCGATGCGTCCGTTATTTTGAGTCAGGTTGCCCGCCGAGAGGCTGACGGCCTTGGCCGCTGACAGCAGGCCGTTGTTGTTCAAGTCGCCGCTGAGCTCCAGGTCCAGATCGCCATCACTGAGCACTTCGCCGCTGTTGTTCAGGGTGGCTGCGCTCAGGCTCAGGCGGTTGGCACTGGCGATGCGGTCACCGGCCAGCAGGTCGACGTTACCGCCTACGACCACATCCAGCGCGCCGTTGAGTTGCAGGCGCCCGATGCCATCGATCGAGCCAATGTCCACATCGCCGCTGCCCAGGCCAGTGATGCTGCCCTGATTGCCGGTCAGGCTGGTGAGGTCGATCTTGAGCAGGCCTGTCCCGGCGTGCTCGATGTTGCCGGCGAGGTTGTTCAGCGCCCCGGCCTTGAGGGTGGCGGCCTGGCTGGTGATGCCGATGGAGCCGTTCTGGTTGTTCAGGGCACCTGTGAGCAGGATCTGGCTCAGGTCGCCGCCAATGGCACGGATGCGGCCAGTACTGTTATGGAGATTCCCGCCGGTCAGCAGCAGGTTGCCGCCGGACTCGATCAGGCCGGTCTGGTTATAGGTATTGAGCGCGTTCAGGCTCAAGGTCCTGGCACTGATTTCACCGCCAACGCGGTTGTCCAGGGTCTGGCCCTGGCTGCTCAGCAGGCCTTGGGCATAGAGACGACCCGCCTGGTTGGTCAGGTTGTCGATCAGCAGTTTCAGGTCGCCGGCCTGGGCGTTGATGAGCCCGGCCTTGCCTGCCAGTGCACTGTTGTTCGCCGAGGCGGCCACCACTTCGACGCTGCTGCCTTGCAAGGCTCCGCCCTGGTTGTCCAGCGTGCCCTGATTGAGTTGCAAGTCAGCGTGACCGGCCTGCGCCAGTACCAGGCCTGCGCTGTTATCCACGCGGGTAGCGGTAATTTTCAAACCATCGACGCCAGACAGCAATTGGCCCTTGCGGTTGTCCACAGCCGTGCCTTGAATGTCCAGGCGCTTGCCGGTGAGCGTGCCGCCCTGGTTGTCGATCCGGGCAGCCTGTGTCACAAGCACGGATGACTCACCGCCATCGATCAGCCCCAAGGCGTTGTTCAAGACGCCCGAAACGGCCAGTCCAATGGCGCCGCCGGTGGCTATCACCGAGCCTTGGGCGCTGTTATCCAGATGAGCCGCGTTGGCCCCGACGCTGCTGCCCAGCAGCACGCCGCCGTGGTTGTCGATGTCGCTGCCGTTGACCTGTAAATGGCCGTCGCTCTGCACGCGGCCCTGGGTGTTGAGCAACTGCCCAGGCGTCAAGCCTTGATCCTTCAGCGTCAGCAGTGCACCGCCAGTGCCGGCCAACAGCAAGCCGTTGGCGCTGTTATCGATGCGTCCGGCGACGAGGGTCAACTGATCGCCCACTACGCGGCCGCCACGGTTGTCCAGCAAACCGCTTTGAGTCAGCAGCAGTTGCTTACCGACGATCACGCCTTGTTGATTGTTCAACCCGTCTGTAGTGATGTCGAGATCACCGGCCTTGGATTGCAGGTGGCCGGCACTGTTGTTCAGTTGCCGGGCCACGACCATTGTCAGCTTGCTGGTTTCGGCGCTGAGCACGCCTTGAGCATTCTGGCTGAGGCTGCCTAAGTCAGCGGTAAGCTGGCCGCCGTTGACGTTGCCCTTGAGGTTGTTCAGATCGCGCGCGGTCAGGGTCGCGGCACCAGTGCCTTGTAGCAGGCCCTCGGTGTTGTCCACGTCCTGGGCGAACACGGCCAGTTGGTCGGCGCTGATTTTGCCTTGCTGGTTGTTCAAGGCCCCTTGGCTGACAAGCGTCAGTTGCTGAGCCACCAGGACGCCACTCGTGTTGTCCGTACTCCCGGTCTTGAGCGTCAACGCGGAGCTTGCCTGGATCCGACCGCCCTGGTTGTTCAGCTCTTGGGTGACGGTCAGTTCGTTGTTGCCCAACTCGGCGCTGATCAGGCCATTGGCGCTGTTGTTCAGGCGCTCGGCGGTGAGTTTCAGGTGGTCGGCGACGAGTTTGCCGCCTTGGTTCAACACGTGGTCGGCGCTGATATCCAACAAGCTCTGCGCTTGCAGCACGCCGTTGGTGTTGTCGAGTTGGTCGCTGATCTTGATGATGGATTGGCCGACGCTGGAAGCGATCAGACCGCGCTGGTTGTCCAGGCGCTGGGCAGTCACTTGCAATTGATCGGCGATCACTGAGCCGCGCAGGTTGGTCAGTTGTTTGGCGTTGAGTGCGAGGCTGCCGCCGGCCAGTTCAAGGTGGCCGTCGGTGTTGTCCAGGCTGTCCAGGTTCAGGGTAGTGGACTGGCCGTCGCCGAAGCGAATCAGACCACCGAGGTTGACGATGGCCGGAGTCACCAGTGACAGCGCACTCATACCCAGCACCCGCGCCGTGGTGCCCTGGTTGACCAGGCGAGCGCTGCTCAGGGTGACGTTGGTGCCCTGGATAATGCCGTTCTGGTTGTCGATCAAGTCACTGGCGCCCACTTCAAGGGTGCGGCTGGCCACGACGTTGCCGGTGTTGCTCAATTTCTGGGCGGTGATGGCGACGTCGCCGCTTTGGGTGCGGGTGTTGTCCGGATTCACCCCGGCTTCGACGATGCCACTGTTGATGACTTTGCCGGCACTGGTGATGCTGATTTTGTCGCGAGCGGCAATGCTCTTGCCCACCGTCACATCACCACGGGTGTTCACGTTGACCTGGGTGCCGGCATAGACCTTGCCCTGGACGTCGAGACTTTGCCCATTGATCGCGATGGCTTGGTTGGCGCTGGCGTTGGCCATGCTGACCTTGCCACTGGCATCGATCTGGATATCTCCTGTGGTGGCGGCCATGTCACCCGCCAGGCGTACACCCACGCCCTGTTCGGTACCCACCAGCCGAATCGCCCCAGCGTACATGCCGCCCAAGGCCGAGCTGTCGATGGCCAGTTCCGGTTTGTCGCTGCCGTCGTCGGTGCGCGCGGTGGCGCTCAGGGTGTCGGCGTTGACGTCGTTGCGGCCAGTCACTACGTTGAGGTTCTTCGCATAGATGTTGGCGTTGAGCTTGGCGCTTCGGGTAATCAGGTCGAACTGGTCGACATCGCTGGCGTCCAGGCCTGCGCCTTCGATGCTGATGTCGCCACCGTCGACCTGGAAGCGGTCCAGGCGCTGGCCTTCCATGATGGGTTTACCGGTCGTCAAGGTGGCGCGGGGCGTATTAATGAAACCACAACCGCTGCAGGTGATGCCGTTGGGGTTGGCGACGATGACGCGCGCCGCTTGCCCGGCCACTTCGGTGTAGCCGGCCATATGGCTGCGGTTGCCGCTGGTGATTTCGTTGAGGATGACTTGCGCGGCCTGGCCGTTGAGGTTGCTGTTGCCGACGATGATTCCGCCCAGTTGGGTGCTCTGCGTCTTGCCTGTCGCGTTGTTGAGAATCACGCCATTTTTGTCGACGTTGTAGTCGACGAACTTGTTGTGGGACAGCCCGCTGCCATTGGTACCGTTGATGTTGATCACCGGTACGCCATTGCCCGCCGCGCCAATGGTCGTGTTGCCTCCCGCCGCCGCGTCGACCGCAAGGCCCGCCGCCGCAGCGACAATGGGATTGAGGAACACAATAGAAGCCAACGACAGAGCAATGCATTGAGACAGCGGGGTACGGACGTCCATGTGCGAGTCTTCCATGTACAAAAACGATTCGGTGTCAGAAAAACAGATCGACGCGGAAATACACCGGGCGTTCACGTTTTTCGATAATCCCCGGGCGTTCCAGTGAGCGGGCAAAGCTCACGGAAGTAGCGAGGTTTTTGCCCCTGGCGTTGAATTCCAGGGCATTGCCGCTGACGCGGCCGCGCTCATCGGGGTTCGAGGACCTGCCCTCGATGACCCCGACGTCGTAGGCGAATGCCACGCCGTACTCTTGCAGCAGTGGCTGCAGCGGTTGCCAGGTCACGGCCCGACGCCAGCGCAATTGGTTACGCCAATAACCGCCGCTATCCCCAGTTAACGTCTGGTCTTGCAGCCCTCGTACCGAACTGACACCGCCGAGGCTGATTCGTTGCGGACTGTAGAGTTCATCTTCGCTGCGCTGGCCTGTGGCAAGGCTGTCGAAGCTGAAGCTTTCACCCCACAATCGGAACGGCTGCAAGTAGCTCAGGGTCAGGCTGTATTTGTTGTAGCGTGACTGTGGTCCGTCATGAGGACTGTCCCGTTGGGCATCCAGTGCCCCGATCCCCTGTTGCCAGCCGGCATCCAGGTTGATGAACGCTGAACCGATGCGCCGACCATGGTTGAGGTTCAGTTGGGTCTCGGTGATGCTCACGCTCGACGTGTCGATGAAGTTCTCGTCAATGTAGTTGCGCGTGCGCAGCTGGCTGAGGCCGAAACTGATGCCGGTCTTGCTGACGTTGTCGCGGTGCAGCACGCGCTCGGCGCGAAGCGCATGGTTCTTGCTGGTGCCGTCATAGCCGAATGTAAAACCTTGGGCGTCGCCGCTGGCGCGATAGAAACTCTGGCTGTAGGCATAATTGAACGTCCACCAGCCGTAGGGCACGCTGTAGTACAGGCTCTGGTTGTCGGAGTGGCGCCAGTGGTCGCTGACTGCGTCCTGGTTGGCGCGCAGGCTCAACTGGTCGGCGAGGCCCAACGGGCTGTCCCAGTCCAACCCCAGGCCCATCTGTTGTTGGCCCGTGCTGCGGTCGCCGTCATTGTTGCGCGTGGCCGAGACGCGCCAGGGTTTTTCCCGCTCGCCCTTGAAGCCGATGCGGCTGCCGCCGACCTGCTCGCCTGGCGTCAGCTCAAGCTGGGCCTGGCGGGACGGCAAGCGACTGAGCTGGTCCACCAGTTGCTCCAGCTCCCGTAGGTTGAGCAACTCGCCAGTCTTGCCGGGAAACGTCATCGTCAACTCGCGAGGGCTGGCCAGGGCGGAGCTGTCGAAGCCTTCAAGACGCCCTTCGACTACCACGATTTTCAGCACTCCGCCCGACAGATCCTGTTGCGGCAGATAGGCTCGAGTGGTGACGAAACCCCGTTCAAGGTAGTGATGGGTCACGGCCTTGAGCAAGGTGTTGATCTGTAAGACCGATAGG
>Ga0213822_1000836_pt1 | contig 20323 bp, 12 predicted proteins | sample MC6MC0908MG_FD_179872 | JGI IMG/M metagenome (GOLD analysis project Ga0213822, IMG submission 179872) | Enriched soil aggregate microbial communities from Iowa State University, Ames, United States - MC6-MC0908-MG | ecosystem: Environmental > Terrestrial > Soil > Unclassified | place: USA: Iowa...
GTTCACCCCCCTGTTCGTGATCGCCCGCACCGCCGGCTGGAGCGCGCACATCGTCGAACAGCGTATCGACGGCAAGATCATCCGCCCGAGCGCCAACTACATCGGCCCGGAAGATCGCGACTTCGTGGCCATCGACAAGCGTTCCTGATCACCGCCACTGTTGCACTGCTGCATGCATCCGGCCGGCCCCGTGCCGGCCGGATGCCGTCACCGCCGTATTGCCGGCACCCGGCCCGCCACGAGCATTCCGCCAGCCCATGAATACCGATTACCGCAAGACCCTCCCCGGCGCCTCGCTGGACTATTTCGATGCATGCGCCGCCGTCGACGCGATCCAGCCCGGTGCCTACGCCACGCTGCCGTACACCTCGCGCGTGCTGGCCGAAAACCTGGTGCGTCGCTGCGACCCGGCCACGCTGACCGACTCGCTGAAGCAGTTGATCGAGCGCCGTCGTGACCTGGATTTCCCGTGGTTCCCGGCGCGCGTGGTATGCCATGACATCCTCGGCCAGACCGCACTGGTCGATCTGGCGGGCCTGCGCGATGCGATCGCCGACAAGGGCGGTGATCCGGCCAAGGTCAACCCGGTGGTGCCGGTGCAGCTGATCGTCGATCACTCGCTGGCAGTGGAGTGCGGTGGTTTCGATCCGCAGGCGTTCGAGAAGAACCGCGCCATCGAGGACCGCCGCAACGAGGACCGCTTCCACTTCATCGACTGGACCAAGCTGGCCTTCGAGAACGTGGACGTGATTCCGCCGGGCAACGGCATCATGCATCAGATCAACCTGGAGAAAATGTCGCCGGTGATCTACGTGCAGGACGGCGTCGCCTTCCCCGATACCTGCGTGGGCACCGACAGCCACACCCCGCACGTGGATGCGCTGGGCGTGATCGCCATCGGCGTGGGTGGCCTGGAAGCAGAGAACGTGATGCTGGGCCGTGCGTCGTGGATGCGCCTGCCGGACATCATCGGTGTCGAGCTGACCGGCCGGCCGCAGCCGGATATCACTGCCACCGACGTGGTGCTGGCCTTGACCGAGTTCCTGCGCAAGGAACGCGTGGTCGGCGCCTGGCTTGAATTCTTCGGCGAAGGTGCTGCTGCACTCACCATCGGTGATCGCGCCACCATCTCCAACATGTGCCCCGAATACGGCGCAACCGCCGCGATGTTCTACATCGACGGCCAGACCATCGACTACCTGCGCCTGACCGGTCGCGAGGAAAAGCAGGTCGCACTGGTTGAAAACTACGCGCGCAGCACCGGCCTGTGGGCCGATGACCTGGCCACTGCGGAATACGAGCGCGTGCTGCGCTTCGATCTGTCGACGGTGGTGCGCAACATGGCCGGCCCGAGCAATCCGCATCGTCGCCTGCCGGTATCGGAACTGGTCGAGCGCGGCATCGCCGATGCCGCCAAGCTGGAAGCCGGCAAGGCCGAGCAGGCACAGGGCCTGATGCCCGATGGCGCGGTGATCATTGCTGCCATCACCAGCTGCACCAATACCTCCAACCCGCGCAACGTGATCGCCGCCGGCCTGCTGGCACGCAAGGCCAACGAGCGCGGCCTGCTGCGCAAGCCTTGGGTGAAGTCGTCGCTGGCACCCGGTTCCAAGGCAGTGCAGCTGTACCTGGAAGAAGCGGGCCTGCTGCCGGACCTGGAGAAGCTGGGCTTCGGCATCGTCGCCTTCGCCTGCACCACCTGCAATGGCATGAGCGGCGCGCTGGATCCGAAGATCCAGCAGGAAATCATCGACCGTGACCTGTACGCCACGGCGGTACTGTCGGGCAACCGCAACTTCGACGGCCGCATCCATCCGTATGCGAAGCAGGCGTTCCTGGCCTCGCCGCCACTGGTGATCGCCTACGCCATCGCCGGCACCATCCGCTTTGACATCGAGAAGGATGTGCTGGGCGTGGACACCGACGGCAACGAGGTGCGCCTGAAGGACATCTGGCCGAGTGACGCCGAGATCGATGCGGTGGTGAAGGCGGCGGTGAAGCCGGAGCAGTTCCGCAGCGTCTACAACCCGATGTTCAACGTACGCGTCGAACACGGCGCAGCGGTGAGCCCGCTGTACGACTGGCGCCCGCAGAGCACCTACATCCGTCGTCCGCCGTACTGGGAAGGTGCACTGGCCGGTGAGCGCTCGCTGGCCGGCATGCGTGCGCTGGCGGTGTTGCCCGACAACATCACCACCGACCACCTGTCGCCGTCCAACGCGATCCTGGCCTCGAGTGCGGCTGGCGAATACCTGGCGAAGATGGGCCTGCCGGAAGAGGACTTCAATTCCTACGCCACCCATCGCGGTGACCACCTGACCGCGCAGCGTGCCACCTTCGCCAACCCGAAGCTGTTCAACGAGATGGTGCGCAATGAAGATGGCAGCGTGAAACAGGGTTCGCTGGCGCGCGTCGAGCCGGAAGGCAAGGTCATGCGCATGTGGGAAGCCATCGAGACCTACATGGAGCGCAAGCAGCCGCTGATCATCATCGCCGGTGCCGACTACGGGCAGGGTTCTTCGCGTGACTGGGCCGCCAAGGGCGTGCGCCTGGCTGGCGTGGAGGCCATCGTTGCCGAAGGCTTCGAGCGCATCCACCGCACCAATCTGATCGGCATGGGCGTGCTGCCGCTGGAGTTCAAGCCGGGCACCACCCGTCTGACCCTGGGCATCGATGGCACCGAAACCTTCGACGTCATCGGTGAACGCACGCCGCGCGCCGAGTTGCGCGTGGTCATCCACCGCCGCGACGGCCAGGACGTGATCGTGCCGGTCACCTGCCGCCTGGACAGTGACGAGGAAGCGGCGATCTACGAGGCCGGCGGCGTACTGCAGCGCTTCGCCCAGGACTTCCTGGAAGGCGCCAAGGTGGCGTAAAGCATCCGACGGCCCGGCAACGGGCCGTCTTTCATTGCAAGGAACCGTTCCATGGCATTTCTCCCGCAACTCCGTATTCCCTCCACCTACATGCGCGGTGGTACCAGCAAGGGCGTGTTCTTCCGCCTGCAGGACCTGCCCGAAGCCGCGCAGGTGCCGGGCGCCGCACGCGATGCGCTGCTGATGCGCGTGATCGGCTCGCCCGACCCGTATGGCAAGCAGACCGACGGCATGGGCGGGGCTACGTCCAGCACCAGCAAGTGCGTGATCATCTCCACCGCCTCGGTGCCGGATCACGACGTGGACTACCTGTACGGCCAGGTGTCGATCGATACCGCGTTCGTGGACTGGAGCGGCAACTGCGGCAATCTCAGCACCGCCGTCGGCCCGTTCGCGATCGCCAACGGCCTGATCGATCCGGCCCGTGTGCCGCGCGATGGCCTTTGCACCGTGCGCATCTGGCAGGCCAACATCGGCAAGACCATCATCGCCCATGTGCCGATGCGCGATGGGCAGGTGCAGGAGATTGGCGATTTCGAGCTGGATGGCGTGACCTTCCCGGCTGCCGAGATCCAGCTGGAATTCCTCGATCCGTCCGACGATGGTGACGCCGGTGCGATGTTCCCCACCGGCAACCTGGTCGATAGGCTGGACGTGCCGGGCGTGGGTAGTTTCGAGGTAACGATGATCACCGCCGGCATCCCGACCATCTTCCTCAACGCCGCCGACCTCGGTTACACCGGCACCGAACTGCAGCCGGCGATCAATGAAGACAAAGCGGCGCTGGAGCGTTTCGAGAGGATCCGTGCCTACGGCGCGCTGCGCATGGGCTTGATCCAGAAACTGGAAGACGCGGCGACCCGCCAGCACACGCCGAAGGTGGCCTTCGTCGCCCCCGCGCAGGACTACGTGTCGTCCAGCGGCAAGGCGATCCCGGCCGCGGACATCGATCTGCATGCCCGCGCGCTGTCGATGGGCAAGCTGCACCACGCGATGATGGGCACCGCTGCAGTAGCGATCGGTACCGCCGCGGCGATCCCCGGCACGCTGGTCAATCGTGCTGCTGGCGGCGGCGAGCGCGAGGCCGTGACCTTCGGGCATCCGTCGGGCACGTTGCGCGTGGGTGCGCAGGCCGCACTCGTTGACGGCCAGTGGACGGTGTCCAAGGCCATCATGAGCCGCAGCGCCCGCGTGCTGATGGAAGGCAAGGTGCGCGTGCCGGCCGGGTGATGGCCTGGTAGTCGCCAACCTTGGTTGGCATGGAAGCGGCATCGCGCGGGTAAGGCCCAGCGCCAACCAAGGTTGGCGACTACCGGGTTTGTCGCAGCGTGCAACCCCACGAGGAGACCGAACAATGTCCGAAAGCCACACCCCATCCAACGCCCGTGCAGCCTGGGATGCGCTGCTGGTGGACATCGTCGACTACGTGCGTGACACGCGCATCGACTCGCCGCTGGCGTTCCAGACCGCGCATCACTGCCTGCTCGACACGTTGGGCTGCGGGTTGGAGGCGCTGTCCTTCCCCGCCTGCAGCAAGCTGCTGGGCCCGCTGGTGCCGGGTATCAGCGTGACCAACGGCGCGCGCGTCCCCGGCACCAACTTCGTGCTCGATCCGGTGCAGGCGGCTTTCAACATCGGCGCGATGGTGCGCTGGCTGGATTTCAACGACACCTGGCTGGCCGCCGAGTGGGGCCACCCCTCGGACAACCTCGGTGGCATCCTCGCCGTGGCCGACTGGCTTGGCCGCAACGCGGCCGCGTTGCGACGCCCGCCGCCGACCGTGCATGACGTGCTGCTGGCGATGATCAAGGCGCACGAGATCCAAGGCGTGCTGGCGTTACGCAACTCTTTCAACCGGGTCGGCCTGGATCACGTGCTGCTGGTCAAGGTGGCCACCACCGCCGTCGTTGCGCAGATGCTGGGTCTGGACCGCGAGCGGATGCTCAATGCGGTGTCGCTGGCCTGGGTGGATGGACAGGCGCTGCGCACCTACCGGCATGCGCCCAACACCGGTTCGCGCAAAAGCTGGGCAGCCGGTGATGCGACCAGCCGTGGCGTACGCCTGGCGCTGATGGCCGCCACCGGCGAGATGGGCTACCCCAGCGTGCTCAGTGCACCGACCTGGGGCTTCGAAGCGGTATCGATGCATGGCCAGGCGCTGACCCTCGGCCGACCCTTCGGCAGCTACGTGATGGAGAACTTGCTGTTCAAGATCAGTTTCCCGGCCGAATTCCACGGGCAGACGGCGGTGGAGGCGGCGATCATCCTGCACCAGCAGCTGCGCGCGCAGGGGCGAACGGCCGAGGACATCGAGCACATCGCGATCCGTACCCAGGAAGCCTGCATCCGCATCATCGACAAGCAGGGGCCGTTGCACAACCCGGCCGACCGCGATCACTGCGTGCAGTACATGGTGGCCATCGCGCTGCTGCATGGGCGGCTGGTGGCCGAGGATTACGAGGACGACATGGCGGCCGATCCGCGCATCGATGCGCTGCGCGCGAAGATGACCTGCCATGAAGACCCGCAGCTCAGCGCCGATTACCTGGACCCGGACAAGCGCAGCATCGCCAACGGGCTGACGGTGCGCTTCAACGACGGCAGTGCGCTGCCGGAGGTGCTGGTGGAGTACCCGCTGGGCCACGCACGCCGGCGCGCAGAGGGTATCCCGCTGCTGATGGACAAGTTCCGCCGGCACCTGGCGCACCGCTTCCCCACCGCCCAGCAGCAGCGCGTCCTGGCCGCCTCGCTGGACCCGGTGGCCTTGGCGGCGATGCCTGTGACCGACTACGTGGACCTGTACCTGCCGGGGTAGGAAGCGCTCTGGTGGGTGCCAACCTTGGTTGGCATGGGCCCAACGCCAACCAAGGTTGGCGACTACAGGGCTGCTCTGGTCGACGTCGCCCTTGGCGAAGTTTCCCTGGAGATGGTGCGATTACACGTCCGGAAAGGCTGCGCCGGATCAAACCACATACGTGGAAAGGCATCCGTAGTCTGTTCGCACCGAAATGGCGTTTTCTCCCGTCCATGCAATCTTTGCGGTACGGACCACATGATCGACGGGGAAGCGTCGAATTTCCTTCATGCCCGCGAAGTCATAGACGGCAATCTTTCCACGACGCATGACAGCCAGTCGCTTGCCATCGTTGTCCAGTGCAAAGTCAGTTCGCGTCATATCAGCGAACTCCGGCCATCCGGGGCGGGATTCTCCGGTTGCCGTGTCCAAGCACAGCAGGCGCCATTTGCCATACTGTTCCAAGGCCAACAGCCACCGCCCATCCACGCTCCACGCCATCTTGGTGATCATTTCGAAATCGCCTTGATGTTGGCGCACTGTCTTCGCCAGGGCGACATCGATGTACTCGATCTCACCCGGATTGGCACAGCAGGCGAGCGTTGCTGCATCCGGAGAGAGAGCGCCCATCATCTGCGGGGAATGACCTCCTACCATCGCAGCCTTGCGAGGCAAGTGCAGGGTGCGTTTGCCATCTGTGGGCCTCATCACCGTGATCTGCTCACCGGAATGCCACGATACATGTCCGTTGGACGTGGTGAGGAAGGAGGGCGACATGGCTGTTGCTTCACTGATTCGCTGAGGTGGTGTGCCGTCTGTGGACCAAAGATAGATTCCAGAGTCGAACTGGATCAGGAGTTGGTCTTTGTCGATGATAGATATTGCGGACCAGGCGAGGTCAGTCTTGCTTGGTCGCCAACGTTGGCTGATATCAGCACCTTCGCCAACGAGCAGAAGCACATCGGTTGCTGCACCAAGCGCGTCTTCATCCTGATGTTGATTGGTCGACACCTTTCCATTGCATCCGGCAATCATCAGGGCTCCCGTGTAACCTCCACCAATGTAACGATGCATGCTCGGTTGCCCTGCGCCAGCATCGGGGTTCACGAGTAAGAAGCCCTTTTTCAGCCGAGACCACTCCTGTTGAATGGCCCATTTCAGCGCTTCGTCCGGATTGGGAAAGTCTTTCAACTGTGACTTCAGCTTTGCGGGACTTCCGGAAATCACTTCCACGGAGTGGTCCTCCTGTCGGGTCCCCCATACCTTTGCGGTCGTTGGATCCTGAAGTAGTCGTACTCTTGTCATTACGATGGTCACTGCAATACGGGAAGCATTATGCCGATGCTACAGGCATGACCGGAGGCAGGTCGGGAGATGGCTGATTGAGGGGCATATCCGACATGCGGGGCCGGCTTCGGTCTCCTCGATGTACGACGTTGCGTGTCTTGGCGGAACCTGGGACAACGACCGTGACGGATTGACGGATTGACGGATGGCCTTGTGCTCGGGGGGCACGGGAGGTGGGCGGGTCGGACGGCCCCAGTTGCCTTTGCCGGGCGGGCCCGGCCGGGCTTCGGGTCATCGACCCCGCCGGGCATGGCCCGGCGCTACCGTTCCGATGCATTCCTGCCGAATCCGCGTCAACGCCTTGACGCGACGCGCCTATAATGGCCACCTCGATCAAGGAGTGACGACATGAGCGGTCCGGCACGGCGGATGCGGTGGGGATGGACGGCAGCATTGCTGGCAGGAGGGCTGTTGCTGGGCCTGGCCGGTTGCCGCAACGACAGCGGGCAGCTGCCAAAGGCCAGCGGCGAAGCCATCGCCACCAAGGCCGAGCAGGTGAAGGAGTTCACCCTGCTGCGTGCCTACCCGGACCAGAAGAGTGAAGGCCTGTCGCTGGCGCTGGAGTTCTCGCGCCCGCTGGTCGGCACCCAGGACTTCGACAAGCTGGTGCGCTTCGAAGAGAAGGTCGGCAACGATGACAGCAGCTGGACCCTGTCCGATGACGGCCTGACCCTGCGCTATCCCTTCGTCGAAGCCGGCAAGGAATTCAGCCTGGTGGTCTCGCCGGACCTGCTGGCCGCCGATGGCAGCCGCCTGGGCAAGGAACTGAAGCAGAAGGTCTTCAGCGGCGAGCTGAAGCCGGTGGCCGGTTTCGCCTCGCAGGGCAGCGTACTGCCGGCCAAGGACAGCCGCGGCCTGCCAGTGGTGTCGGTGAATGTGCCGGAGGTCGATGTCGAGTTCCTGCGTGTGCGCGAAAAGGATCTGCCGACCTTCTTCAGCCAGTACCAGCGCGGTGGTCGCCGCGGCAGCTGGGAACTGAGCAGCGACTACGAGCGCAGCCCGATCAACAAGCTGGCCGAACCGGTCTACGTCAACCGCTTCATCCTGGGCGGCAAGCAGAACGAGCGGGTGCTGACCTACCTGCCGACCCAGGACATCAAGGAACTGCAGGAACCGGGGCTGTATTTCGCCCTGCTCAAGCGCACCGGTGACTACGAGGGCGAGTTCGATACCGCGTTCTTCTCGGTCAGCGACATCGGCCTGCACACCCGCGCGTACAAGGACAAGCTGTTCGTCCATACCGCCGCGCTGAAGGACGGTGCATCGCTGAAGGGCATCGACCTGCGCGTGCTCGATGCCAGGGGCGAAGTGGTGCTGAAGGGCAGTACCGACAGCAATGGCAATGCGTTGCTGAACTACACCCTGGATGCCACCCACGTGCTGGTGGCCAGCAGCGGCAAGGACACCAGTTTCCTGCCCTTCAACCAGCCGGCGCTGGACCTGAGCGAGTTCGCCGTGGCCGGCCGTGACAACGCCTGGTTCGATGTCTATGCCTGGTCGGGCCGCGACCTGTACCGCCCGGGTGAGACGGTGCGCCTGTCGGCGCTGCTGCGCGACAACGACGGCAAGCCGGTCAAGAGCCAGCCGGTGTTCCTGCGCTTGAAGCAGCCCGATGGCAAGACCTTCCGCGAAACCCGCGTGCAGCCGGGTGAGCAGGGCTACATCAACTTCGAGCAGACCATTCCCGCCGAGGCGCCGACCGGGCGCTGGCAGGTGGAGTTCCGCACCGACCCGGCCAGCAAGGAAGCGATCCAGGGCATGACCCTGCGCATCGAAGAGTTCCTGCCCGAGCGCATGAAGCTGGACCTGGACAGCGCGCAGAAGACGCTGAAGCCGGGTGAAGACCTGCGCCTGCAGGCCAACGGCGCCTATCTGTACGGTGCCCCGGCCGACGGCAACCGCTTCACCGCGCGCATGGCGGTGGCCGCCGAGCAGAAGCCGGTGGAGGGCCTGCCGGGCTACTTCTTCGGCGACCCGACCCTGCAGCTGCCGCGCGAAGCCAAGGATGTCATCGACACCACGCTGCCGGCCAATGGCCAGCTGCGCGAAGACGTGTCGTTGCCGGAAGAGGCGACCAAGGCGAAGGCGCCGATCGCGGTGGTGCTGTCCGGCAGCCTGTATGAAACCGGTGGCCGCACGGTCACCCGCACCCTGAAGCGGGTGGTATGGCCGGCCGCCGCACTGGTCGGCGTGCGCCCGTTGTTCAATCCGGACGACGGCGCTGATTCCAACGGCAACGCGCGGTTTGAACTGATGCGCGTGGATGCGGCCGGCAAGCCGCAGCCGGCCAAGGGCCTGAAGATCACCCTGGTGCGCGAGCTGCGCGACTACCACTGGACCTTCAACGACAACCGCTGGGACTACGATTTCACCCGCCGCTTCGAAAACAAGGAAACCCGTACCGTCGATGCCGGCGGCAGCGCGGTGGCCTTCGACTTCCCGGTGGAGTGGGGTGAGTACCGGGTGGACGTGTTCGATCCGTCCACCGGCCTGACCAGCCGTTATCCGTTCCGCGCCGGCTGGAGCTGGGGCGATGACAACCGTGGCCTCGATGCCCGACCGGACAAGGTCAAGCTGGGCCTGGACAAGACCGGCTACAAAGCCGGCGATACCCTGGAAGTGACGGTGACCCCGCCGCACGCCGGCAAGGGCGTGCTGATGGTCGAGACCGACCGCATGCTGTACGTGCAGGATATCGACGCCAAGCCCGGTGCCACCTACAAGATCCCGGTCACCGCCGATTGGGAGCGCCACGACGTCTACATCACCGCGCTGGTGTTCCGCGGTGGCAGTGCGCCGAGCAAGATCACCCCGGCCCGCGCGGTGGGCGTGGTACACGTGCAGATGGACCGCAAGGGCCGCACCGTGGCCGTCGGCCTGGCCGCGCCCAAGCAGATGCGACCGGAGCAGGACCTGCCAGTGACGGTCAGCGCACCGCAGCTGGCCGGCAAGGTCGCGCACGTCACGGTGTCGGCCGTGGACGTGGGCATTCTCAACATCACCCGCTTCCCGGTGCCCGATGCCGGCGCGCACTTCTTCGCCCAGCGCCGCCTCGGCATCGATGCCTATGACATCTACAGCCGTGTGATCGAGAGCTTCGACGGCGGCAGCGGCAAGCTGAAGTTCGGCGGCGACATGGCGCTGCAGGCGTTGCCGCAGGCCAAGCGGCCGACCGCGCGCGTGCAGACCGTGGACCTGTTCTCCGGCCCGGTGCAGCTCGATGCCAAGGGCATTGCCCGCATCCGCCTGAAAGTGCCGGATTTCAATGGCACCCTGCGGGTGTCGGCGCTGGTCTACAGCGATGACCAGTACGGCAAGCGCGATGTGGAAACCGTGGTGCGCGCACCGATCCTGGCCGAGGCCAGCATGCCGCGCGTGCTCGCCCCGGGCGACCGCAGCACGGTGACGCTGGACGTGCAGAACTTCACCGGCAAGCCCGGTCAGTTCAACGTGCGCGTGGACAGCGAAGGCCCGCTCAGCCTGGGCGAAGGCACGCGCAGCGTGCAGCTCAATGCCGATGCCAAGACCACGTTGAGCTTCCCGTTGTCGGCGCGCGAGGGCCACAGCGTGGCCAAGGTGCGCGTGCGTGTGGATGGCAACGGCTTCAAGGCCGACCGCCGCTACGATCTGCCGGTACGCGCGGCGTGGCCGCAGGTACTGCGCTCGCAGGTGCGCACGCTCGATCCGCTGGCGGCGGTGAGCCTGGATGGCAGCCTGATGGACGGGCTGATGTCCGAATCGGTCAATGCCCGCCTGCTGGTCAGCCCGCTGCCGCCGATCCCGTTCGCCAGCGCGCTGCAGGGCGCGCTGAACTACCCGTACGGCTGTGCCGAACAGACCACCAGCAAGGGCTACGCCGCGCTGATCCTGGACCAGGCCACGTCGTCCATGCTCGGCGCTGACGGCCTGGATGCGAAGACCCGTCGCGAGCGCATGGAAGGTGCGTTCGGTCGCCTGGCATCGATGCAGGTGGCCAACGGCAACTTCTCGATGTGGGGTGACGACGGCTACGTGAACCCGTGGCTGACGCCGTACATCGCCGAGTTCCTGCTTGATGCCAAGGACGGTGGTTTCGCGGTGCCGGACAACGTGCTGCAGAAGGCGCTGAACCGCCTGAGCGAAGATCTGCTGTCCGGTGGCAACCAGTTCTACGGCCAGGAAAAACGCGAAAGCCTGAAGTTTGCCAACCAGGCGTACTCGGGTTACGTGCTGGCCCGCGTCAACCGCGCGCCGCTGGGTACCCTGCGCACGCTGTACGACAACGAACGCGGCAAGGCCGTGGGTGGCCTGTCGCTGGTGCACCTGGGCGTGGCGCTGTCGCTGCAGGGCGATGCCAAGCGCGGCCAGGCGGCCCTCGCGGCGGGCTTTGCCAAGTCCAGCAGCGAACGCCCGTCGTACTTCGGCGACTACGGCAGTGCCGTTCGTGATGATGCGCTGATGATCGCGCTGACCCACGAAAACAAGCTGGCCAAGCCGGCATGGGATGCACGCGCGGTTGATCTTGGCCGTGGCCTGGATGCGCGCCGCAACAGTGGCTGGATGTGGCTGAGCACGCAGGAACAGGTGGCCATCGCCCGTCTCGGCAAGGCGCTGGCCGCCAACCAGAAGGCGCTGGTGGCCGGTGAGCTGGTGATCGGTGGCAACAGCGAGGCCATCGGCGAGCGCAAGCTGTTTGGCCGCAACTTCGATGCAGGGCAGCTGGCCGCGGGCGTGCGCTTCACCCCGCAGGGACAGCCGCCGATGTTCGCCAGCATCGATGTGGCCGGCATTCCGCGCAGTGCACCAGCGCCGGACAACAGCGTGATCGGCGTGGAGCGCAGTTACTTCGGCACCGATGGCAAGCCGTGGTCGCCGCGTCCGCTGAAGGAAGGTGAAGCGCTGATCGTGCGGGTCACCATCACCGCCGACAGCGAGATGCCCGATGCGCTGCTGACCGACCTGCTGCCGGCAGGCCTGGAGATAGAGAACCTCAACCTGGGCGATGCCAAGCAGTGGGCCGATGTGGTGGTCGATGGCATCACCATCAGCGACCGCAGCGAAGCGGCCGATACCAAGCACGAGGAGTTCCGCGATGACCGCTACGTGGCGGCGCTGAAGCTCTCGCGTGGCAGCAAGGCCAACGTGTTCTACCTGGTGCGTGCGGTCACTCCGGGTACCTACACGGTGCCGCCGTCGCTGGTGGAGGACATGTACCGGCCGCAGCTGCGTGGCGTCGGCCGCAGCAACCCGACCACGTTGACGGTGGTACAGCCGTGACCGTGCGGACGGGCCGCGACGGCGCGGCCCGTCCCACTGGATGCCGTGGATGAAGGTGGGATTGCTGAAAACGCGGCTGCCGCGCCTGCGGCAGCGGCTGCAACCGCTGTGGCCTTGGCTGCGCTGGGGCACGGCGACCTTGCTGGCGCTGCTGCTGATACTGGATTTCGCCTTCCCGCCGCCGTTGCCCCGGCAACGCGACACCAGCACGCTGGTGGTCGCCGCTGACGGCAGCCCGATGCGGGCGTTCGCCGATGCCGAGGGCGTGTGGCGCTATCCGGCGTCGGTCGACAGCGTGTCGCCGCTGTACCTGCAGGCGCTGCTGACCTACGAGGATCGCTGGTTCTGGCAGCACCCGGGCATCAATCCGCTGGCGATCCTGCGTGCCGGTGGCCAGTTGCTGCGCGGTGGCCGCATCGTCTCCGGTGGCTCGACCCTGACCATGCAGGTGGCGCGCATTCTTGATCCGCATACGCGCACGCCCTGGGGCAAGCTGAAGCAGATGCTGCGTGCGGTGCAGCTTGAGGTGCACCTGTCCAAGCGCGAGATCCTCGCGTTGTATCTGGAGCGCGCGCCCTACGGTGGCACCATCGAAGGCGTGGAGGCGGCCAGCTGGGCCTACCTGGGTAAGCCGGCCGCGCAGCTTTCGCATGCCGAGGCCGCGTTGCTGGCGGTGCTGCCACAGGCACCCAGCCGTTTGCGCCCGGATCGTCATCCCGAAGCCGCGCAGAAGGCTCGCGACAAGGTACTGGCGCGCATGGCCGAGCTCGGCGCATGGACGCCGGAGGAAGTGGAAGATGCGCGCATCGAGAACGTGGTCGCACGCTCGCTGCGTCCACCGCTGCATGCGGCACTGCTGGCCCAGCGCCTGCACTCGGCGCATCCGGGGCAGGCGCGGATCCAGAGCAGCATCGACATCGGCCTGCAGCGCACCCTTGAAGAGCGCGTGGCCAGCTATTTCTCCACGCTGCCCGAGCGCACGTCAGCCGCACTGCTGGTGGTCGACAACCAGACCCTGCAGGCGCGTGCGTATGTCGGCACGCTGTCTTTCGGTGATCGGCAACGGCTGGGCCACGTGGACATGGTGCAGGCCTGGCGCTCGCCGGGCTCCACGCTGAAGCCGTTCCTGTATACGATGGCACTCGATGATGGCCTGATCCATTCCGAGAGCTTGCTGGTGGATGCGCCGCAGAGCTTCGGCAGCTATCGGCCGGGCAACTTCGACATGGCCTTCAACGGCCCGGTCAGTGCTGCCAGTGCGCTGCGCCTGTCGCTGAACGTGCCGTCGGTCGACCTGCTGCAACGGGTAGGTGCGGCACGCTTCGCCGCGCGCCTGTCGCACGCCGGCATCCAGTTGCGCTTCCCGCCGGGCAGTTCGCCCAATCTGTCGCTGATCCTCGGCGGCACCGGCGCGCGGCTGGAAGACCTGGTCGGTGCGTTCGCTGCGCTCAACCGCAACGGCATTGCCGGCCGCGTGCGCTACACCGGTGACGAACCGATGATCGAGCGGCGGCTGGCTTCGCCCGGTGCCAGCTGGATCGTGCGCGAGATGCTGGAATCGAATCCGCGCCCGGGATACGGCGTTGGCACGTTCGACGTTGGCGGGCGGCCGCGCGTGGCCTGGAAGACCGGAACCAGCTATGGCTACCGCGATGCGTGGGCGATCGGCAGTACCCGCCACTACACCGTGGGCGTGTGGGTGGGGCGCCCCGATGGCACGCCGTTGCCGGGGCAGTACGGAGCGGTTACCGCCTTGCCGTTGATGTTCGAGGTGGTAGACAGCCTGCCACGCCAACGCGGCGATGCGGCGGCCGCGCCGATGCCGGCCAGCGTGACCCAGGCAGACATCTGCTGGCCAACCGGGGAACTGGCCGAAGGGTTGCCAGCGGCACTCTGCCAGCGACGCCTGTCGGCCTATCTGCTGGACGGTGCGGCACCGCCGACGTTCCCCGAACGCGAGGCACGGCGATGGCAGCCTGGCCGCCAACGCTACCTGGCTGACGCGCGCACCGGACTGCGCGTATCGGCTGACTGCAGCGCGCCGCATGAGGAAGTCGCGCGGGAAATCGCGCGATGGCCGGCGCTGTTGTCACCCTGGCTGCCCAAGGCCACCCGCGATGCCTCACAGCTTCCCGCGCTGTCGCCGGACTGTCGCGATGATGGCCGCGAGGCCAGCGTGGCCCTGCATATCGATGGCCTCAACGAAGGCGCGACGCTGGCGCGTGCACCCAATGCCGAACACGGCGTACGCCTGCAGCTGCGCGCATTGGGCAGCGAACAGGCCGTGGACTGGCTGCTGGATGGTCGATGGATCGCGCAGACGCGCGGTGCGCAGCTGATGCAGCGCGAGTTCGCCGATCCGGGCGCGCATACGTTGACCGCGCTGGCTGCTGACGGCGCTTGGACGCAGGTACGGTTCAACGTGCTGCGGTAGCGCCGGGCCATGCCCGGCGGGTTGGTGCACCATGACCCGGTAGGTGCCAACCTTGGTTGGCACGCGCAGAAGCCGCCCACCAAGGAGGGCGACTACCAGGGCGTTCGCTGGCATGGCCCGGCGCTACTCCCCGATCCAGCCATCCAGCAGGTCGGCGAACTCATCGGCGTGCTCCTCCTCCTGCGCCAGGATCTCTTCCAGGATGCGCTTGGTGGTGGTGTCACTGTCGCCGATGAAGTTGATCATCTCGCGGTAGCTGTCGATGGCGATGCGCTCGGCCACCAGGTTCTCGCGGACCATGTCGCGCAGGTCGCTGCCTTCCTTGTATTCGGCGTGCGAGCGTGCGGTCAGCGTGTCCGGATTGAGGTCAGGCTCGCCGCCCAGCTGGACGATGCGCTCGGCCAGCTTGCCGGCATGTGCCTGCTCCTGCTGCGCGTGTTCGAGGAACTCGCCCTTGACTGCATCGGCCAGCATGCCCTTGGCCATGAAGTAGTGCCGGTAGTAGCGCAGCACGCATACATATTCGGTGGCCAGCGCGTCGTTGAGCAGCTTGATCACCACCTTGCGGTCGGCGCTGTAGCTGTCGGTGATCGCTCCGTCCTCGATGTTCTTCCGTGCCCGCTCGCGCAGGGTCTGACGATCGCTGATGCCAGCGACCTTGGCGGAAGGGGAGGTGTTGTTGGCTTTGGCTGGCTTGTTGGACATGGCTGGCCGGTTTCCTTTGCAGTCAGGGTTTCAGGTGGGCAGGTGATCCAGTACGTAGTCGGCTGACGACACCTCGAACTGGCCGGGTTCCTCGATCCAGGCCGCGCGTACCGTGCCGTCCACCACGTACAGGGCAAAGCGACGCGAACGAGTGCCCATGCCGGATGAACTTGCATCCAGCTCCAGGCCAAGTGCACGGGTCAGTTCGGCGTTGCCGTCGGACAACATCAGCAGGCCGTCGGGCACGTGCTGGTCGGTGGCCCAAGCTTTCATCACGAACGGGTCGTTGACCGCCACGCAGTAGACATCGATGCCGCGATGGCGGAACGCCTCGAACTTTTCCACGTACCCGGGCAGGTGGCGGGCCGAGCAGGTGGGGGTGAACGCACCGGGCACGGCGAACAGCACCACCTTACGCCCGTCGAACAGGGCGTGGGTATCGAGGGTCTCGATGCCTTCGCGGATGCGCTTGAGGGTGACTTCCGGAATACGGTCGCCGACATGGATGGTCATGGGAACTCCTTGCTGGGTGAGGGTAGGGGCCAGGAGGGGACGGACGCGTCAAGACATTGGAAAACCCATGTATACACCCCATCTCCGTCGTCCGCGGTGGGCGGTCAGCCACAGCATGGCGCCGGGCGATGGCAGGCGCATTGCGCTGGATCAGTCGGCCTCACCGTTGCCGCACGACCGGCGGCGTAGCATCGCCGGCGCGTAGAATGAACCCGGGGCGGCGCCCACCGGCGCGGCCGAAGCGAATCGAGGTAGCTGGATGGAATTCAAGGATTATTACGCCACCCTGGGGGTGGAACCGAGCGCGGGCGAGGCGGAAATCAAGACCGCCTATCGCCGGCTGGCACGCAAGTACCACCCGGACGTCAGCAAGGAGGCCGGGGCCGAGGACAAGTTCAAGGCCATCAACGAGGCCTACGAGGCGTTGCGCGATCCCGAGAAGCGCGCGGCCTATGACCAGTTGCGTGCGCAGGGCTATCGTCCGGGCGAGGAATTCAACGTGCCGCCGAACTACGGCGGTGGCGGTTTCAATTTCGAGGAAGTGTTCGGCGGCGGTGGCCCCAACGGTGGTTTCAGCGACTTCTTCGAGAGCCTGTTCGCGCGCCAGCGCGGCGGCCAGGGCGCAGGCCCCGGCCCGGGCTTCAGCAGCCATGGCCATGCGCCCAACCGCGATACCCGGGCCAAGCTGTCGGTACCGCTGGAGGCGGCCTACAACGGCGACAGCCTGCGCATCACCGTCAACGGCAAGCAGCTGGACGTGCGCGTGCCCAAGGGCATCCGTCCCGGGCAGGTGATCCGCCTGGCCGGGCAGGGCAATCACGGCGGCAACCTGCTGCTGGAAGTGGAGTACGCCGCGCATCCGCAGTTCGAGGTCGACGGCCGCAACATCCTGTACACGCTGCCGGTCACCCCGTGGCAGGCGGCGTTGGGCACCAGCATCAGCGTGCCGACCCTGGGCGGCGCAGTGGAACTGAAGATTCCGGCCGATTCCGATGCCGGTCGCAAGCTGCGGCTGCGTGGGCGCGGCCTGCCGGGCAGCCCGGAGGGTGATCAGATCGTCGAGCTGGAGATTGTCGCCCCGGCGGCGACGGACGAAGCGCAGAAGAAGGCCTATCGGAATCTGGCCAAGGCGTTTGGCGAAACGATCTGAAATCTGCTTCGGTGGGTGCGGACCTCGGTCCGCACGCCTTGCGGTAGTGCCGGCCGCTGGCCGGCAAAGGCGTGCCAACCAAGGTTGGCATCTACCAGAGCAAAGGCGTGCCAACCAAGGTTGGCACCTGCCAGAGCGGTGGGTCAGCCCTGACCGGCGAACACCCGCTCCAGCACTTCGGACAGTTCGTCTTCCGAGAACGGCTTGGTGATGTAGGCCTTGGCGCCCTGGCGCATGCCCCACATGCGGTCGGTGTCCTGGTCCTTGGTGGTCACCAGGATCACCGGAATATGCCGGGTCGCCTCATCGCGGGCGAGCGTGCGGGTCGCCTGGAAGCCATTGAGGTTGGGCATCACCACGTCCATCAGCACCAGGTCGGGCAGCTCGGCCTTGGCGGTCTCCACCCCGGCCGCACCATCGGTGGCGGTCAGGATCTGGTGCCCGAGCTTCTCGACGATGCGCTGTATCCCCAACAGCTGCGACGGTGAGTCGTCGACGATCAGAATGCGTGCCATGTTGTTCCCCATGTGATGCCGGAAGTGTAGTGCCGGCATCCTGTTGGCGGGAGGGCGACAGCTGCCGTCCGTCGCCTGCCTGCGACGTTCAGTCGATCCGCACCACCGTGCGGCCAAGCGCGCCGCCCGCCAGCATGCGATCGAACACCGCAGGCAGACCGTCCAGACCGACTTCGGCGGTGCAGATGCGGTCCAGGTGCTGCGGTTTCCACGCGTCACCCAAGCGTGCCCACACTTCTTCGCGCAGCGCGCGCGGGGCATTGGCCGACGAAACGCCGAGCAGCGAGACACCGCGCAGGATGAAGGGCATTACGGTCATGTCCAGCGTCGGGCTGGCGGCCAGTCCCGCACTGACCACGCTGCCGTAAGGCACGGTCTGGGCCAGCAGACTGGCCAGCATCGGCCCGCCGGCGTTGTCCAGGCCACCGCCGAAACGTGCCGACTGCAGCGGACCGGTGTCGGCAAGGGCGTCACGCGGCAGCACCTCGGCAGCACCGATGCCGCGCAGGAAGTCGCTCTGTTCCGGTTTGCCGCTGATCGCGTGCACGGTATAGCCGGCGCGGCTGAAGATGTCCACGGCCAGAGCACCGACCCCACCGCTGGCGCCGGTAACCGCCAGTGGCCCAAGCTCGGGCGTCTGCCGGTTGTCCTGCAGGCGCAGCAGCGCCAGCGCGGCGGTGAAGCCGGCGGTGCCCAGTACCATCCCCTCGCGTGGGCTCAAGCCCGCCGGCTGGGCGATGACCGCGCTCGATTCCAGTCGCACGTACTGGCTGTAGCCGCCATCACGGGTTTCGCTGAGGCCGCAGCCGGTGGCCAGTACCGCATCGCCCTCGCGCCAGGCCGGATCGGTGGAGGCGACCACCGTGCCGGCCACGTCGATCCCGCCCACCAGCGGGAAGCGGCGCAGGATGCGGCCTTTGCCGGTGCCGGCCAGGGCATCCTTGTAGTTGACCGAGGACCAGTGGGCGCGGATCAGCACCTGGCCGGGGTTGAGGTCGTCCAGACGCAGCGGGACCAGGCCGCTGCGGTAGCCGGCGTCGTCTTTTTCGATGCGGAAGGCGGTGAACGGGGTGGTGGGGGCCATCGGCGTTGCCTGACTTCGAGGAAAACGCCACCTTACCCGCTCCAGCCCCTTTCAATCCTGCCGGTCCGCCCCATCTTGTATGATCGGTAGTGGTTAATGGCTGGCGTTGCGGGAAGGGCCCGCGTCGCAGCCCACATCTTGATGGAGCGTGCATGGCCTGGAATACACCCGGCGGCAACAAGGGCGGACAAGGCCCCGAGGACAATCGACGCGGGCCGTTCGGGTCGCGCGGCGGTGGCAATGGTGGCGGCTGGGGCGGATTGCCCGGACCGCTGAAGGACCTGTTCGACGGCGGCATCCTGCGTTGGGTGGTGGCGGCAGTGGTCCTGCTGGTGCTGTTCTCCAGCTTCCAGCTGATCGGCGAACAGCAGCGAGGTGTGGTGCTGCGCTTCGGCCAGTTCTCGCGCGTCCTGACCCCAGGCCCGAACTTCAAGTTGCCCTGGCCGATCGAATCGGTCACCAAGGTCAACGCCACCGAGATCAAGACCTTCTCGATCCAGGTGCCGGTGCTGACCCGCGATGAGAACATCGTCAATGTCTCGTTGAACGTCCAGTACCGCATCGATGACCCGCAGCAGTACCTGTTCGGCACCGTTGATGCCAACCAGGTGCTGGAACAGTCGGCGCAGAGCGCGGTGCGCGAGGAAGTCGGTCGCGCCGACCTCAACGCCGTATTGAACAACCGTGGCCCGCTGGCCGTGGCCGCCGAAGAGCGCCTGCAGACATTGCTGCGTGCCTTCAAGACCGGTCTGACCGTGACCGGCCTGACCCTGCAGGACGCCCGTCCGCCGGAGGAGGTCAAGCCGGCCTTCGACGAGGTCAACGGTGCCCAGCAGGTCAAGGAGCGCCTGATCAACGAAGCCCAGGCCTACGCGGCCAAGGTCGTGCCTGAAGCGCGCGGCCAGGCCTCGCGTGCCCGTACCACCGCCGAGGGCTACAAGCAGGCCGTGGTGTCCAAGGCCGAGGGTGATGGTCAGCGCTTCAGCCTGCTGCAGGCTCAGTACAAGGACGCACCGGAAGTCACCCGCAAGCGCCTGTGGCTGGAAACGGTGCAGCAGGTCCTGAGCGAGAACCGCAAGGTCATTGGTGGCGATGGCCGCCAGCTGATCTACGTGCCGATGACCGGTGATACCCGTGCCAGCACCTCGGCACCGGCGCCGGTTCCGAACCCCGATGTGGTGATGCCGTCGCTGCCGGGTACCACCGCAGTGGAAGCTTCCCGTGATCCGGGCCGGCCGGTGGGCCGCCCGACCGGGCGTTCGAGCGGCCGTGAGGAGGGCAGCCGATGAGAAATTCAATCTGGATCGCCGTTGTCGTAGCGGTGCTGCTGGGCCTGCTCGGCTCGGTGTACGTGGTCCGTGAGGACCAGACCGCCATGGTCCTGAACCTGGGCAAGGTGGTGCGTTCGGACATCAAGCCGGGCCTGCACTTCAAGCTGCCGGTGGTGGAAACGGTGCGGGTGTTCGACCGCCGCTTCCAGGTGCTGGACACCGCGCCGGCCCGTTACTTCACGGCCGAGCAGAAGGACGTCAGCGTCGACTTCTTCGCCATCGGTTACATCTCCAACGTGGGTGATTACTTCCGTGCCACCGGTGGCGATCCGCGTATCGCCAACGCCCGCCTGGCACCGATCATCACCGACTCGCTGC
>Ga0213822_1000837_pt1 | contig 20267 bp, 21 predicted proteins | sample MC6MC0908MG_FD_179872 | JGI IMG/M metagenome (GOLD analysis project Ga0213822, IMG submission 179872) | Enriched soil aggregate microbial communities from Iowa State University, Ames, United States - MC6-MC0908-MG | ecosystem: Environmental > Terrestrial > Soil > Unclassified | place: USA: Iowa...
GAGCAATACGGTTACACCGCTACACGCCATCAGCGTGAGGTTGGTACAGGTTACTTTGACCAAGTATCAATGGTGATTACAGGAGGAACTTCTTCAACGACAGCATTGAAGGGTTCTACTGAGGAAGCACAATTTACCGGTTCAACTCGAAAATAATGCCGTGTGGCTTGCAGCGGATCCTTCTCTCCTCATTGGAGCGAAGGATTTTTTGTGATGGCGCGGTTTTAGGCCGACCTTGAATGTGTTACTATTGGATAAGCAGCTGATCTTTCTGTCGGATAAGTTGTATTTACTGTTGTAAAACAAACTAATTTAGCTATCACCCGTTCCTAATTTTGGAGAAAGAACACTTTTTGAGGTATTATCATACATAATAATAGCCTTTTTATGGAGTTGATTTAGTTGAAAAAACCTACCGTTGACGAGGTCTTGCAGCAAGGCATATATGGCCCTTTGGAAACAAAACCGGATGAGCGGCGCAAATACTTAGGAACAATACGAGAACGAATTATTGTTGCCCTGTACAAAAGACAGGTGGCTGAGGCTGCCGTTTATCCGCAAATTGAGCAGTCGATAAAGGAATACCCTGGGGCACAGCTTTTTCTAAATGGAAACATGAGCTATGAGGAATTATCAAAGTATGTTAAGTTAGCCACTAAAAAAAAGATTGAACATAAGATTGTCACAAACAAGGAGCACGACACGGAAATTGGGTTAATTTTGGCAATGCCCCATGCGATTGATAAAGAAGAAATTTTTATCACAAAAAAGGAACCAAACCTCGAAAAACCTCAAGACAAAAAGGGACTATTTTCAAAGATTTTTAAATGGTAAGAAAAAGTGTGTGATTCAATTATCACGAATTACACACTTTTTCTTATTGGAGACAATCTTAAGGGGAAAAACAACAATCGGATAATACATTGAGAAATGTTAGCAAATTTATAATAGAAAAAAGGTGCTTATATGATGATACAAGGTATAAACCATTTGTTATTTTCGGTTTCCAATTTGGAACGTTCGATAAAATTTTATCAGGATGTTTTTGAGGCAAAGCTGTTAGTGAAAGGGAGAAGTACAGCCTATTTTGATTTGAATGGCTTATGGCTTGCTCTTAATCTAGAAAAAGACATCCCTCGTAATGAAATAAACCAGTCATATACACATATTGCTTTTTCAATCGAAGAAGCAGATTTTTTAAAAATGTATGAGAAACTTAAGCGATTGAACGTTACGATTCTGCCTGGGCGTTCTAGAGATGAAAGGGATAAAAAATCAATCTATTTCACCGACCCGGATGGTCATAAATTTGAGTTTCATACAGGAACATTAAAGGACAGATTGGATTATTATAAACAGGAAAAAGAGCATATGGATTTTTTCAATTAAAAGGGTAATAAATATTAGGTAATTCCTTGATGTGTTTCATGAGGACATTAATCATCGAGCAAAAGCTGAAACTGTCCTCATAAGGCTTTTATAGGTGCCTGTCCATGTTTTCAGCCTAAGAAAAGAAAAAGCCGATATTCGCTTTCGAAATGCTGGAAGGAATATCGGCGTTTATTAGGTTTAAATAAAATCTGGAATTAGGATTCAGTTTGAACGAAAATCTTATTTTGAAAGCGTGATCGAGCCTACTGACTTATCTTTTGCTTGATCATTTACTAATATTTTTAGCCCGAAATGGCCGATGTTACGACCTGCATCCGGTAAGAAAGTATTATTGTAATCCTTGCTATCATTAAACAACGGAACGCCCGGTTGGCTAGCAAAGGTTAATGTTTGGGTTGGGTAAACGATATTCAAACCAGATGTAGGTAAAAGGTTAAAGGCAGCATCCGCAACATGGAAGCGCGTGATGGCTTGCCCGCCAGTATTCCATACGAGATTGGTATCATCATGTGCATCCACAACGCCAAGGAATCCGTCACCAGGGTGAATACCGGTCCAGTTATCTGTAAAGCTATTATCTACATACCAAACGACTAATCCGCCATCATAGCTCATTAATGAATTTCCGCGACGGATATGGCCAAGACCTGCGTCCACGCCTTGTTGATTACGCCATTCTAGTAAATAATATTGGTCGGTATACTTATTGCCATCGAATTTTTCGAATCCATTTAATGTAAAGGCGGAAGTTGTACCTTCGCCGCCATCTTCTACAATTGTTTTTCCATCCGCGACAACTTTAATATTGTCCGCAAAAAAGCCTGTAAATGATGAGCCCCAGTCGGTAATATTGCGTAAGCGTAATTTGATTTGTTGTCCTGCATAAGCGGATAAATCAAATTTCTCCGCCTTCCAGCCCTCCGAATTACCAGTGAAGCCCGGTAAAGACGCTAGAATGGTAGGATAGGCCTCGGCTACGGCATCCGCTCGTGTATCACCATTCGCTAATGAAGTCCAATTTGCGCCATTATCAGTCGACACTTGAACGAACGCGAAGTCCCATTGCTCTTCGATGTCATACCAAGCATCGAACGTTAATTCTGCAGAAGTTGTCCCCGTTAAGTCAACATCCGCCACCATGTTGGTATCCATTTCATCTGCTTGTCCGCCCCAATATTCATAGCTTCCGGCTGCAGGTTTGTTAACCGATGTTTTCTTTTGTGGCAGGTTTACTTGGATTGCTTGATTGTTCTTGCCATTTGGTGTGTTGGCTTGGTCTAATAAGAAGGAAATACCCTTCTTGTTAATGTCCGCAAGATCTACCTTTGTAGGGTTAGTCCATTTTCCACCCAAAGTCGTTTGGAAATAAGATTTTGCCCAAGGTGAAAATCCGGTCGGTTCTGTTCCAGGAATTTTACCAGCCCAAGAGCCTGAAGACATAATCGACCAGTATTCAATGGCATCCCCGGCACCTGAGTAAGCCGTATCATATTCATCCGGTAAGCCTAAGTCATGGCCGTATTCATGTGCGAATACCCCTGTTGCACCATCTTCCGGCATGACAGTATAGTCATAGAACCCAGGGATTCCTATGCCTAGTCCATCCGGATCAACCAATACGGCAGAGCGATGGGACCAAATGGCATTATCTCCAAGTGTGCCGCCGCCAGCTTCTTGGCCCATTCCGGAGTGAATAATTTGAAGATGATCAACTAATCCATCTGGTTCCCAGAAATTCCCGTCCCCATCGATATCATGCGGATCCTCTAAATCATAATCTTGTAATGGAATTCCAGCCGCTTTTGCTGCAGCGTAGGCATCGATTATTAGTTGCCTTGCACCGCCCGGTGTCACATTATCATGGCCGCCGGAGGCCCGATCTGCTCCGTAAAATTTGGCTGTCCCTGGAACCTTTAACCAGCCATAAGCCTTTCCTTCAATGGTGTATGTACCACCGGATTGTTGTTCATAGAATTGCTTTTGTGAAACAAAGTTTTCCCCATTTGGCCCTTTGACGCCATTGTTTCCGAAAATCATATCTTCAAAGTGCTGGGTGTTATAGTCCGTATAGTAGTTGTCCGTTTCAGTCGGTTTGATATTATTGTGTGCAAAATCGGAGTATTCCACCATCAAGGTAAGAAGCTTCCCTTTTTTCACAACCCCTGGTGAAGCGGATTCCTTCACTGGATCAGGATGTACTTTGCTGCCTTGCAGTTTGCCGTTGCTACCGCCTTTTGTAAAGTTTTTGAACTTTTCGTGTTTTGAAGATTCGGCTGCTTTCACCTTTGCGGCTAGTGGGTCCGCTTGATTATCTGTTACTACCTGTTTCCCTTTTAGCTCTAAATAATCCGTTAAAGCCTTCTGTTTCTCAACCTCGGATGCTTTAGCAGATATTTTCCCCTGCTTAATTAACGAGGCTAAAAGTTTTTCGTCATTTACTAGAGCCAGATCGAGTGTACTTTTCGTGCGAGATAGTTGCGACGTTACGGTGCTATCGCTTATCGCACTTGCAGATGCTGGTAGATTACTAGGAAACCCGGAAAATAAGGTTCCGGCAATTACCATGGTTGTGAGCCCGGATTTAATAATCTTCTTCAATGAAAAACCCCCTAAACGAATATTTTTTTGTCACATTAACATATTATTCTAAAAATTTAGTGGATGGTAGAAAAGTCGCTCATCAAATTTTGACACTATTCGGAGTTTCAATTTTAAAAAGGGGAAGGGTGTAAAAACGCAAAAAATCCTATCAAATCAGGATCGAGAGGTTTTTTTGGGGAGAAAGGGCGATGGAAAATACCGTTGAATTACCCCCTTTAATTGAAGATTATGACAGATTACGTCGTTATTTAACGAACGCATTTGTTCTTTATAACGTTGACTTGTTCTTTTAAGTTTAGTAGATTTGTCAATACAGGAGTTCGAATTTACTAGAGAAGGATGTGGTTCATTGTTTAAACGAATGAAAGTAGTCTCCTATCTTCTCTTTACTCTCGTTATTGGAAGTATTGGTTTTCTTTTATTCGTCACGATTCAGGGGCAAAACCATCCAAATCAGATTCCCACCTACTTTGGATACAAGCCACTAACGGTTTTAACAAACAGTATGGAGCCAAAGATCCATGCAGGAGACATGATTTTTATTAAGGCCAAACAGGCTTCAGAGGTAAAAAAGGGAGACATTATCACCTTTCAACTTTCTGAAAAGAAACTCATCACACATAGAGTAGTAACGGTTACAAATGAAGGGTATGTGACAAAAGGAGATAACAACAATGTGCAGGACGATTGGGTAGTCAACCCCGCCGACATAATCGGAGAGGTAACACTCATTGTCCCGAATGCCGGCTATATTGCGAAGTTTTTGTCAAGTAAAGCAGGGTTCGCCTTATTTATCCTCCTTCCTTTATTGCTATTTTTTCTCATTGAAGTGTATCAAAGAGTGTATCGATACATCGAGAAACAGGAAAGCAAGGAAGACGTCCGCGTATCCTAGATAAACATAGGTAGTAATTATTAAAATATAACACTATTTTAGGGGGAAACTGAGAATGAAAAAAGTTCAAAAAGCGTTGTTAGCAACATCATTGGCTGGGGCATTGGCGGTTAGCGCAGGATATGGTACATATTCATGGTTCACGTCAAGTACAAAAGCAAACGGTGCGATTGATAATGGTACATTATCAGTCAATAATGGTCAGGATATTTCGACTAAATTATTTAGTGCCAGCAAATTTGCTCCTTCGCAAGTGATCAAAGGCGATTTTGTCACAATCGATAACACTGGAGATATGGCTCAAACCTTAAAAGCGAACTATACTGCAACAGTGGACAAAGCACCGGCAGATCCATATAAAATCTACTATATGGCATTAAAATACAAGGTACAGCCAGACAAAGATCAAATCGAGGATTGGAGAATGGAGTGGGAGAAGGGCTTCTTTAATGGGAACCATAATGAGCGTTCTTTGCAACCTTTAGAAAAATCCCAAACTCTGCCAAAAGGGGTAGAAGTAGTGACAGGTGAAGCAACCCTTGAGGAAGCGCAAGCAATGGCTGCACTTGCGAAAACGAACAATAAGAAAACCTATAAACTTGGAAACGATGAGTTCTTTACACTGCAAGAAGACGAGTATATTGGTATTGTCTTTGACGTAAAACTTGATCAAAATGCAGGGAATGAGTATCAAGGAGCAAAATACGATGCGACCCTTTCCGTCCAGGCAAAACAAACAGATAACGGTGCAAAATACAAAGAGTAGTTGGAAGAAAGGGCGGTCGGTTCGGCTGCCCTTGTTTTTAATAGAACGTATGCATTCGGCTTAGTCTCGGAATCGATCGAGGCTGACTAAGGCGCTTGCGAAAGGAGTTAAGTATGAATACACAGGTAGAGAGAATTCGCAATCAAAGACGAAAACGATATGGAAAGATTCGTTTCTTCACCCTTTTTGTCGGAATCATTTTGTTCTCGATATTTAGTGTGATGGTACCTTCCATTCCAGGAACCTTTGCTTGGTTTACATCAGAAACCGAGGCAACAGGTATTATTCAAAATGCTACCACTGCTGATTTATTAACGATTCAGGCATCTGAAATTACATATGGAGAAAACTGTACACTCGGCAACACTCTTTCTATAAAGAATATCTCTGCCCTCGACACGACTGTCCGTGTTTCTGTCGTGACAAGCAAGGGAGAACAAATTCTAAAAGAGCAGCATGTTAATCCCAATGAAACCTTACTGACAAATCCGGAGGATCTAACAGCGATTCTACCTAATGAATGTAGTACGGATCATATTGAATATCGAATACATGCTTTTATTAATTTTGTCGATGAACCTTTTGTTGTTACAGTTGACCAAAGTAAAATGAAAGAAATGTCTTCAGCACCAGCTGTCAAGAGCGAAATAAATAATAATACGGAAAAACAACAGGAGAAAATGGAACAGGAAGAACAGCAGCCACAAAACGAGCCAGCAAATGAAGTTTAGATTAAATCCGGTGCGATGCATTAGCTGAAACTGTCCTCATGAGGCGTTCGTGAGGACAAAATTCATCGAACAAAAGCTGAAACTGTCCTCATGAATCTAAAATCCTAAATATAGTTTATCGAACGGCTACTTCCACCGTAGCTATCAGTTCAATCTCCACATTGCCTTTAACAGCGCGGCTGATCATGCAGGAAGTCTCCGCTTTTTTGGCAAGCCGTCCTGCCATTTCAACGTCTTTATCAGACGCATCTGGTTTCAATACAATACGCGGACGGTGAATAATCTTTTTATAGGTTATAACTCCCTTAGTTACATCAACAATTCCTTCAGATTCCATTGTTAACTCTTCCTTCTCAAGCCCGCTGCGTTCCATTATCGCTGCAAGAGTAATGATATAACAGGTTGCCGCCGCCCCAAGCAGCATCTCATCAGGATTGGTGCCGACACCCGGCCCATCCATTTCCGGCGGGACAGAGACTTTTGTCTTTAAGTTCCCGGCTTCAATTTCCCCGACATCATTCCGTACTCCCGGCCAGTTAGCTTTTAAGTGAAAGATATGTTCTGCCATGGTGAATTTCCTCCAATTCGAGTTTTACTCCCAAGTAATATGGAAAATATGGTATGGTTATTTTGATCCCGCATTAACAGGCAGTATGATCCCACTTCAATGCTTAGCAAAGGCAGGAAGCGTAAGTGGGGGATCAACTGCCCGTAAAAGCCCGATTGGTTCAACTAACAATCAGTGGGGGATGAAAAAACCCCCACTGATTGAAGTTTCACTTTATATGTTAAAAATGGAGCAGTGATCGATGAAAATTATTTTCAAAATTACCTTAATACTAATTCTTTGTTTGTACTTAGCGATTCTTTCAAAATTAATTTTGTTTAAATACATTCCGTTATCTGAGATTATTAATCATTTTAACTTTACTTATGATGAATACCACTGGCGGTCGAATAATTTCGTTCCATTTAAAACCATTTATTTTTATCTGTTCTTAGCCGATATCAATCTAAATATCCGGATTGAAAACCTAGCAGGAAATATCATTGGTTTTGCGCCTTTCGGATTTATTTTACCATTGCTGGCGAAAAAGTTTCAAAAGCTTAGCACCGTTGCCTTTGCCACCTTTTGCTTAAGCCTAACATTTGAATTGTTGCAGCTGGTATTTGAATTCGGCAGCTTTGATGTGGATGATTTGATTTTGAATACTATTGGTGGAATATTAGGCTACATACCTTTCAAGCTCGCTTTTCTTTTCATTGATTCGAAAAAGAAACCCATAAACAAACTGCAATTTTAGGAGGAACCATCCAGTGGGATTTTTCCGCTTCGACTATGATATCAGAAGAGAAATCATCACATTTAATTGAGTAAATGTATGTATAACGCCAAACCTTCATTTAGTGCAAATTTTAAACATGAAACACCCATTGAACCTTTAGAAGGATCCACTAGGTGTCTTTTCGCTGCTATTCACTTGAACACTATCCGCTAATAGTTGAATGTTTTTTGCTACCTTTGTGCTGTAGGTAAAATCACCATAGCAGTAGGGATATCGAAAATTATTTTTGTTGCCGCCACATGTATAGAGGTTCGGCTTTTCTTTTACCTTTAGAAGAGAAAATTCTTTCGCCAGTTCTTCAGTATGTCTGCCGCCGCGCTGTGCCACAAAATCGATATAACCGCTTCCCATGTTGTAAGCCTGGATAATCGTTGGGAAATCCACTTTCTTCTGATTCCCATAGGTTAGTACTCGCTGGAAATGCCTTACCCCGACCTCGATACTTTGCATTGGGTCTGTGATTGTGTTTCTTGCTAAACCGGCCGATTCAGAGGATTGCATCGGATCGCCTCCTTTACCGCGGCTTTCCTGCTGCATCAGGGCTACTAGGACTGGGGTGTGTTCTTCAAGATGATATTTTGTTAATTCATCGTGTATTTGTTGGCTATATTTTTTAACATCCGCAAATGGATCGTTTTCTACTATTTGAAGTGGCGAATTTTGTTTTTGAAAATAATTTTGAAACATCGCCAATCCGCAAAATAGGATAAACAGCACGAAAAAGGTTTTAAATTTCTTCCGTCTTCGTTTTTTCATGAATAAACTCTCCTAAATCAATTCTTCTTTGACCATTATAAGGGAAGGTATCATGACCTGTCAGGTATCAAAGGTATTAAAATTATGTATATTATTTGAAGTCGTCCACAATCTAAAACTCTTGTTATTTGTTAATACTGAAGAAGGAATCATTGCGGTAAAGCGGAAAAGTTTGATATTATCAATAGTAAAATAACAATGGGATTGGGGGTCAAAAAATGTCACGAATTTCAGAGGAGCAGGTGAAACATGTTGCCAATCTGGCACGCTTGGCGATCACAGAAGAAGAAGCGGAGAAGTTCACCAAACAGCTCGATGCAATTATTACGTTTGCAGAACAGTTAAATGAATTGGATACGGAAAATGTGGAGCCTACATACCATGTGCTTGATATGAAAAATGTCTTACGCGAAGATGTTCCACAACAAGGGTTACCACGTGAAGAGGTACTAAAGAATGCTCCGGAGCATCAGGACGGACAAATTAAAGTACCAAATATTATGGGGAAGGAGGATTAAAAAAGTGAGTTTATTTGATTATAAAGTTTCAGATATTCATGAGCTATTACATAAAAAAGAACTAAAAGTGACGGACCTAGTCGATGAATCGTATAAACGGATTGGCCAAGTCGAGGACAAGGTCCAGGCATTTTTAACGTTAGATGAAGAACATGCGCTGCAATCAGCGAAATTACTTGATGAAAAACTTGCAGCTGACTCTCAAAAAGGATTGCTATTTGGAATGCCGATTGGTGTGAAGGATAACATCGTGACAAAGGGCTTGCGAACAACCTGTGCGAGTAAGATTCTTGAAAACTTCGATCCAATTTACGATGCAACCGTTGTGCAAAAACTGCAGCAGGCAGAAACGGTGACAATTGGGAAACTAAACATGGACGAGTTTGCGATGGGTTCCTCGAACGAGAACTCGGCCTTTCAAAAGACTCGGAATCCGTGGGATCTTAATAGGGTACCTGGGGGATCATCTGGCGGTTCCGCAGCATCGGTAGCCGCAGGAGAAGTACTATTTTCATTAGGGTCTGATACAGGCGGTTCCATCCGCCAGCCTGCTTCTTTCTGTGGTGTTGTCGGAATGAAGCCTACTTATGGCCGTGTTTCTCGTTTCGGACTTGTGGCATTCGCTTCATCACTTGACCAAATCGGGCCAATTACGAGAACCGTTGAGGATAATGCCTATCTGTTACAAGCAATCTCTGGGCTTGATCCAATGGACTCAACATCAGCAAATGTGGATGTACCGAACTTTGCGAGCGCCTTAACAGGTGATGTGAAGGGTCTTAAAATCGCTGTACCAAAAGAATATCTTGCCGAGGGTGTCAGCGAAAACGTTCGTCAGTCAGTACTAAATGTATTAAAGGTGCTTGAGGGTCTTGGCGCAGTTTGGGAAGAGGTATCACTGCCGCATTCCAAATACGCTCTTGCAGCTTATTACTTACTTTCATCATCAGAAGCATCGGCCAACCTTGCCCGTTTTGACGGTGTGCGTTATGGTTACCGTACTAAAGATGCTGAAAGCCTAATCGATTTGTATAAAAAGACACGCGCAGAAGGCTTTGGGGATGAAGTGAAACGCCGGATTATGCTCGGAACATTTGCGTTAAGCTCAGGTTACTATGATGCTTATTACAAAAAAGCACAACAGGTTCGGACTTTAATTAAGAAGGATTTTGAAGATGTCCTTGCTAAATATGATGTAATTGTCGGGCCGACAACACCAACGCCTGCTTTTAAAATTGGCGAAAATATCGAGGACCCATTAACCATGTATGCGAATGATATTTTAACCATTCCTTTGAATCTAGCGGGCTTACCAGGAATCTCTGTTCCATGCGGTTTTGACGCTGGTCTGCCGTTGGGATTACAAGTGATCGGCAAGTATTTTGATGAAGCAACGGTTTACCGCGTTGCCCATGCGTTCGAGCAGGCAACAGACTTTCATAAACAAAAGCCGGAATTGTAGGGGGTGAAAACAATGGAATTTGAAACAGTGATTGGACTTGAAGTCCATGTCGAGTTAAAAACAGATTCAAAAATCTTCTCAGCAAGCCCAAACCATTTTGGAGCGGAGCCGAATACGAATACGAGTGTCATTGATTTAGGATACCCAGGGGTATTGCCTGTCCTTAATAAAAAAGCAGTTGAGTTCGGGATGAAAGCAGCAATGGCTTTAAACTGTGAAGTGGCGGCGCATACGAAGTTTGACCGCAAGAACTATTTTTACCCAGACAATCCAAAGGCCTACCAAATTTCGCAATTTGATAAGCCGATTGGCGAGCATGGCTGGATTGAAATTGAGGTTAATGGATATACGAAACGGATTGGAATCACGAGAATCCATTTAGAAGAGGATGCCGGAAAACTGAACCATGGCAAGGGTTATTCTTTGGTTGACTACAATCGCCAAGGGACACCGCTAGTGGAAATCGTGTCTGAGCCGGATATTCGTACCCCTGATGAAGCTTATGCTTATCTTGAAAAATTAAAGTCCATCATACAATACACAGGCGTCTCTGATTGTAAAATGGAAGAAGGCTCACTCCGTTGTGATGCCAATATTTCGATTCGTCCGGTGGGACAAGAGGAATTCGGCACGAAAACGGAATTGAAGAACCTGAACTCTTTCAATTTTGTTCGTAAAGGACTTGAATATGAAGAGAAACGTCAAAAGGAAGTTGTTTCGTCTGGCGGAGTGATTGAACAGGAAACACGCCGATTTGATGAGGCAACGGGTGCTACCTTGCTGATGAGGGTGAAGGAAGGTTCTGATGATTACCGTTACTTCCCGGAACCGGACTTACTTGATTTATTTATTGACGAGGATTGGAAAGCCCGGATTCGTGCGGAAATCCCTGAGCTTCCTGATGCGCGGCAAAAACGCTATGTAGAAGAGCTTGGTTTACCTGTTTATGACGCTAAGGTGTTGACTGTTACCAAAGAAATGGCCGATTTCTTTGAGGCAGCAGTCGGTGGCGGTGCTGATGCGAAGCTTGCTTCGAACTGGATTATGGGCGATGTTTCTGCTTATTTGAATGCAGAGTCGAAAGAGCTTGATCAGGTTGCATTAACTCCAGAAGGCTTAGCGGGAATGATTAAGCTGATTGAAAACGGGACGATTTCATCAAAAATCGCGAAAACAGTTTTTCAAGAGTTAATCGAAAACGGCGGCGATGCTGAGCAAATCGTCAAAGACAAAGGGCTTGTGCAAATTTCCGATGAGGGAACACTTCTTAAGATAATTGCAGAAGTACTCGATGCGAATCCGCAATCGATTGAGGACTTCAAGAATGGTAAAAATAAAGCAGTAGGCTTCCTTGTTGGGCAGCTAATGAAAGCAACCAAGGGACAAGCCAATCCACAAATGGTAAATAAATTATTGCAGCAGGAATTGCAAAAACGATAAAACGTATGCTGGCAGACTCGGATCTGCCAGCTATTTTATTGTGAAGAATGTCGAGCATTATTCGACATTCTTTTTTTCAATTTCCCGGGAAAAAATCAAGCATTATATGGTTTTGCCCCATTGTTAATTAAACGTTTGGTTAATAAGGAAATATGGACATACTTGTCGAAGTATGTATTATTAGCGGAAAATAGCTGTTTTTCGCTATAGATTGCGGTTTGAATTATATGATAGCTCTTATTTATCGACATGATTTTATCTATTTTCTATGTGAGAATCCTTTGTTTATAAGGCTTCAGCCCCATATTAATCAAACGATTGGTTTATTTTTTATAAACTAACCAATCGTTTGATTAAAAACGCATTAGGGCTTGATATCATGGACTTTTCTTAAAAGGACTGCTAAGAAATTTGTTGAAAAATAAATGGTAGAAAATAAGGGAAAGTAATTGAAGTTCTGTAGATTTACAAGGACTCTCAGACGGAATTTTTGTGAAAAATATGTTAATATTCAAAATAAACAAAATGGAGAGAGAGGGGGAAACATGTTCATACATAAGATTGTCGAAGAAGTATCTCTGAAGTTAATAGAATTAAAGGATGCTGAAAGAGTATTTGAAAACGGTGTTTTGGGTAATTGAAATTCAATTCGCAAATAAACAGGGGAGTTTCGAAGTAGGAGATTTTTGAAATAAACGCAAAATCTCTGAAAAAAATGAAACGGGATCATTGGGAGGAAGGTAAAGTGTCAAATGAAATAATGAGTTACATTGACTATCCGATGGTGAAAATTCCAGGGGGAGAAATAGAATTAAGAGATGATAGAATAAAAAACAAATGGAAAGCTGAAATAAGACCGTTTCTTCTTGCCAGGTATCCTGTAACTATGAATCTTTACTACGCTATTACAAATAAATCATCTAATTCTTTTTATGGCGATCTAAAACCGGTTGTGAATATTTCATGGAATGATGCAATTTCCTTTTGTAATCTACTTTCACAGAAAGAGGGACTAAAAGAGTGTTATTCTATAAGTAATGAAAGTGAAAACATTATTTGTGATTGGGAATCAAACGGCTATCGACTTCCTTCAGAAGCAGAGTGGCAATATGCATGTAAAGCAGGGACTACTGGTTATAGATACGGAGAGCTTGACAAGATTGCCTGGTATAATAAAAATTCAGGAGGCAAAATCCATGAAGTTGGAATAAAGGAACCGAATGCATGGGGTCTGTATGATATGTTGGGAAATGTTTGGGAGTGGTGTTGGGATTTATATGATGAGCAAGTGTATGGTTCCTACCGAATTTTCCGAGGAGGGAGCTGGGCTGAAGATGCCAGGGGTTGTGGGGCTTCGTGTCGTCGTCGGAGCCATCCGTCCTTTTCCATAGACGACCTTGGATTCCGTCTTGCCCGTTCTTTTTAACTTCTGCTAACATGCCGACTTTTGAGGTTTTGCAGCTTAACTACCATGAAAGAACGATTTTTTCATACATTTTCTACGGTGAAGCTCTGCTTCATGAATAGCTAAATGGGAACGATAATTCAATAAACCGCCCTTTTGTGGGCGGTTTATCTACGGTCATAATTCAACATTACATAGCCTAAAATTAAAAAGAAATCATCGCTCCGCGTTCATCAAAAATTGAAGAAGGATTCCAAGCCACTTCCCACAGATTGTTTTCTGGGTCGGCAAAATAGGCAGTGCGTCCGCCCCAAAAGGCATCACTTGGTTCGCGTAGTATTTTCCCTCCGGCTTCACGGATCTCTTCAATAGTAGCGTCAACGTGTTCTGGTTTTTCAACATTAATCGCGAAGGTCACAGGGCGAAAGGTTTCAGGGGATTGCACTAGTTCTATGCCGGCATCCTTTGCTAACTCAGCAATTGGAAACAAGGAAAGCAGGACACCAGCCGTTTTAAAGACGGCATATTGATCAGAGCTAAATTCTGTTTCTTCCCAGCCTAGCGATTTGTAAAAAGCACGAAGTACGGGTAAATCAATTGCACCTAATGTAAGCAAGCTTACTCTTTGTGGAACCATCATTCAATCCCTCCATTAAAGTTCTTGTTCCTTAACTATTCTTCAACTAATTATGATTTTCCTTTAGGAAAATCACTTAAATATAATCCGGTTTTAAACAAACGTTTGATTGATTTATAGGTTACATTGAATTCTCTTGCTCATAAAAATCCACTACACTCTTTGCCATATCATAAATCGTTTGCTTTAACTCGTTGGGCTGAATAATCCTTATCTGATTCCCGAATCCTAAAATATATTCTAATGCCTCTTGTTCCGTATCAAAACACAAGTTTGCAGAAATCCATCCATTCTCTGAAGGGGCATCAATTTGTACTATTTGAACAAACCGACCGGTAAACTTTATTCTCTGAACGATAGACGAAGAAATTTCAACATCTACTTCATATTTTGGCAGGCTTTTAATAAACTCTTGCGTTGAGTCACTCCAATACTGAGCTAAATTAAAGTCATTTGGCCGGGAGAACGTTTCTTTTGTCAATTTCACCGACTTTATTCTTGAAGCTCGATAATTTCGGACTTTCTTGTTTGAGGACGCAATTAAATACCATGTACTTCCTTTAGCAACTAATCCTAATGGGTTAACAACTCGTTCAAGATATTCCCCGTCTGCCCGTTCATATTCAATTTGCAGTGCTTTTTCATCCCAAATTGCTTCTTGCAAAATTTTAAATGACTCAATTTTTTCAGATGACTGTCTCCATGCAGTTGTATCAACATGGATTCGATTCCAAATATCATGGGAATAACTCTTTAGGGAGCTGGGAATCGACGCGAGAATTTTTTGGCGTGCTTCATGCCAATCTTTTGCCAAACCTAGATCAGTAAGCATTTGAAATGATGGTGAAATTAGTAAAGATTTTAATTCGTTGGCTTTTAACCCTGTTAAATTTGTTCGATATTGTTCAAGTAATCTCCATCCGCCAGATTTTCCTCGATCAGCTACAACAGGAATACCTGCTGCACTCAATGCTTCCATATCCCGATGTATCGTACGTCCAGTCACTTCTAATTCTTTAGCCAATTCTTTGGTTGTCAATTTTCCTTTATTTTGCAGCAATAGTAAAATAGAGATCAATCTATCCGCACGCATATTTACCACCTTTATCAACTTTTATAAAAGATATTATATATATGACAAAGGATGTCATCATTAAGTATTATACTATAGTTATCTTAAAAGTGGAGATGTGATATAAATGAAGCCTTTAGAAGGAAAAGTAGCTTTGGTAGCAGGTGGAACAAGAGGGGCAGGACGTGGAATCGCAATGGAATTAGGTGCAGCAGGCGCTACCGTTTATATTACTGGCCGTACGACACGAAATGAGATTTCCGAATATGGGCGTCCTGAAACGATTGAAGATACAGCAGATTTAGTAAATGATTTAGGTGGTATTGGAATTCCTGTTCAAGTAGACCATCTTGTACCTGAACAAGTGAAATCCTTAATAAAAAAAATCGAAAAAGAACAAGGGAGATTAGATATACTGGTCAATGACATATGGGGAGGGGAGTATTTAATAGAGTGGAATACACCTGTTTGGGAGCACTCCCTTGAAAAAGGATTAAGGATGTTACGCTTGGCTATAGATACTCATCTCACAACAAATCATTACGCACTTCCTTTATTAATAAAAAATGAAGGAGGGTTAGTGGTAGAAGTAACAGACGGTACAGAAGAATATAATAATAATAATTACCGCCTATCTTTGTTTTATGATTTAGCTAAAAGCTCAGTTAATCGCATGGCTAAGGCTTTGGCGCATGAACTTTCTTCTTATGGATGCACGGCTGTTTCTGTTGCACCAGGCTGGATGCGCTCGGAAATAATGCTTGAGCATTTTGAAATTACTGAAGAAAATTGGATGGATGCAACAAAGGCAGAACCTCACTTCATTATCTCTGAAACACCACGTTATATAGGGCGAGCCGTTGCTGCAATAGCAAAAGATCCTGATAAATACAGTTTAAATGGGCATTCACTATCAAGCGGTCAATTAGCTAAAATGTATAATTTCTTTGATGTTGATGGATCTCAGCCAGACTGTTGGAGATACTTAGTTGAAGTTCAGGAGGCAGGAAAACCTGCTAATGCAGAAGGGTATAGATAAATGGAAGGCTTCTTAACTATTACCAACAAGTACATTAACTAAGAAATATTAAACGAATTGCGCTGCAGGTCTTCAATTAAGGGAGCACATATAATACCTGACTAATATGTGCTCCCCTTAATTTTTAACGATTTTTATAATTTTGGTCCTAATAATAGGATATGATCTGTTAGTATTCTAATCACTATTCCTGTTTTAATAAGCGGACACTTTCATTAAATTCCTTCTCAATCGATTCATTTTTCTTATAAGTGATTAAGCTGACAACAACAGCTACAATCAGATTCAAAACAAACCCTGGAACGATTTCATAAAGTGATTCACCAAAATAGACTTTTCCAAGATCGCCATTTTTCCAGACAATCACAGTAACAGCACCAATGATCATGCCGAACAAGGCGCCCCAGTTCGTAATCTTTTTCCAAAATAAACTTAATAAAATAATCGGGCCAAAGGATGCTCCGAAGCCTGCCCATGCGTATGCTACGAGGTCTAATATCGTGTTGTCTTGTTTGAAGGCAAAAGCAGCCGCCGCGACAGCAACGATCAGGACTGCCATTCTTCCTAAAAATACGAGTTGTTTGTCCTTCGCATTTTTGTTCATGACCATTTTATACAAGTCTTCGACAAGTGCACTGGAAGTCACGATTAACTGTGAAGAGATGGTGCTCATAATCGCCGCTAGAATTGCCGCTAAGACAAAGCCGGCGAAGATTGGGTGAAATAAAATTTGCCCCAATTGAATGAATACAGCTTCAGGATCATCAAGTGTAAACTGTGGATTCTGTTTAAAAAAGGCAATTCCAACAAGTGCAGTAAAAATAGTCCCTAACAAAGAAATGATCATCCAGCTCATCCCGATGCGGCGAGCGCTTTTTGTTTCCTTGATTGTTTTGATGGCCATAAAGCGAACGATGATATGCGGCTGGCCAAAATAGCCAAGCCCCCATGCCATGGCTGAAATAATTCCGATAAAGGATGTTCCTTTTAATAGATCAAGTTTCGTAGCATCGATGGCGCGAATCGTATCAAATGTTTCCGCAGGACCACCGGTATGGAAAATTCCAATCGCTGGGACAAGAAGCAGGGCAACCAGCATCATTAATCCTTGAATAAAGTCGGTATAGCTAACTGCCAGGAACCCGCCAAATAAGGTGTAGGCAACGACAACGCCGCCAACGAGATAAAGACCTGTGTGGTAGCTTGTGCCAAATGAGCTTTTAAAGAATACTGCTCCCGAAACCATCCCCGAAGAAACATAGAAAGTAAAGAATAGAAGAATAACAATACCTGAAACGATGCGGAGTAGTTTCGTTTTGTCTTTAAAGCGGTTCTCAAGATAGCTTGGAATCGTGATCGAATCATTGGCAACCTGTGTGTAGGAACGCAGGCGAGGTGCGACCAAGAGCCAGTTTAGATAAGCCCCGAGCGTCAGGCCGATGGCAATCCATGCGTCAGCTAAACCGCTTACATAGATTCCCCCAGGTAAGCCCATTAATAACCAGCCGCTCATGTCGGCGGCACCAGCACTTAAGGCAGTTACAGCGGGCCCTAACGACCTTCCCCCAAGCATGTAATCGGTTAGGTTGCTGGTTTTTCGATAGGAATACCAGCCGATGAATAACATCATCGCAATGTAAACACCAATCGAAACCAGCTGAAGTGATACATTGGACATAAATTTACCCCCTTTATTATGGATAGAAAACAATGTAAATAATATTTCCTATATATAAAATATTCTATCAATTTTATTATTTTATTCCTAGTGTTAAAATATTGCTTTTTTAAAATAGGAAAATATACTTGTAGAATAATAATGATAATAAAACAAAAGCAGTTCTTTTGTAACGTATCCTGGAAACGATTATCATAAAAGAAAATGAAAGGGGTGTAGAGCAGGATGGATTTAACTGCTTGGTTTCAAAAGGGACTGACTGCGGATGAGTACATTAACTCGATGACGCAAAATAAAGAAGAAATGCTCTCAATTTATGAGCAGTTTTCTTTGAGTGCTGATGAAAAAAGCAAGCTTGAGTCTGTAAGGACACAAAACTTACGTGCGATTGTGCTAACTGAGGATTGGTGTGGAGATGCGATGCTGAACAACCCGATTTTGATGAGGGTAGCCGAAGCTGCGGGTATGGAGCTGCGTTTTGTCCTCCGTGACCAAAATCTCGAGTTAATGGATCAATACTTAACGAATGGGACATCTCGAGCAATTCCTATATTCATTTTTATAAATGAAGAGGGCAATGAGGTGGCTGTATGGGGGCCAAGGGCTGCTGAAATGCAGGCGCTTGTGATGGATAGGCGTGCCGCTCTTCCGGATAAAGATGCCGAGGATTACCAGGAGAAGCAAATGGAAATGTATAAACAGCTTAGGGAGCAGTATCAGACAGATTCGGCTATTTGGCAAACAGTTGCGAATAGTATAATCACTGCTCTTCTAAAATAAAAAAGATTCCCGGTGGAAGTTTCCGCCGGGAATCTTTTTAAAACCCACTATTTTTTGGTGGGATACGGTCGTTAATCAAGCTTTTATCATTAATTTTCGGTTCGATGCCAAGGATGAAGTTACGGATGTTTGAGCGGTGCAGATAGATTAGAAAGAATGAAAATAATAAAAAGATAAGTTCTAATTCAAGCTTAGGAGAAATAAATGCATAGACGAGCATACTCAGGCCAACTGAAATGGAACCAAAAAATACATATTTTGATAAAAAGATGACTAAAAAGAAGGTTACATATGCAATGACTAATAAGGGTAAATTTGCGATTAAAAGCGCCCCTGCGGTTGTCGCAATGGCTTTTCCACCTCTGAAGCCTGCGAAAATCGGGAAACAATGGCCGACAACAGCCATAAGTCCAAAATAAAGTGGTTCCGCATGGAGATTAAAATGGATTGGCAGGTACGCTGCCAGTGCACCTTTAGCTAAGTCGATAATAAGCACAAAGATAGCTGACTTCTTACCGAGAACCCTCAGGGTGTTGGTTGCTCCAGGATTTTTGCTGCCGTGGTCGCGGATATCGACGCCAAAGACCAGCTTGCCCACAATTAGGGCAGTGGGGATGCTTCCAATTAAGTAGGAAGCAAGAAGCAACAACCAAAACAAATGAATCACTTCCTCTCAATTATTTTTCTTTTCTAATAGCATTTTATCATAGTTGAATGGCATTATTTTGTGGATTTCTCATTATTCGGAAGGAAAGGGAGCACCAGAATGGCATGAAACAAATTGATTTTGGCCAAGTTGCTAATAGCTATGCTCGTTCAAGAGAAGATATTCCCGAGTCCTTGATGGATTAAGGAGCTGCCTCCACTCATGTTCACAAGATAGTAAGAATCGGATGGGTGAAAAGTGATTTGTATCACAGAGCAACAAGCACAGCAAACGGTAATAATAAAGAAGAGGAACAGTTTCTACATAGGGTAGATAACTTCTCTCTGGATGTAGGAAGTTGAGACTAAACGAGGGAGAGTGTTATGAATTCAGGTAATCGGATCCTTAACAGATCATTGTATTTATTTCTCTTGAAAAATGGTTTGATCAGCATGATGGTTTCACTGATCATCGTCCAATCTTTAGTATCCATGCTTCATGTAGACATTCATTATTTAGATAAATTGCCGTTATTTTTTTTCGTCTTCATCATTATTACTGTTTTTTTTATGATTATTTTTATTCAAGAGAGAAAATTACTGTCAAAACAAGAACAAATAATTGCAGTCATCAAAAATAGCACCCAAAGCATTTTCATTCTTGATAAAAATAAAAACATTATCAGTCTAAACGATGCCGGAAAGGATCTTCTTCATCTTCAGAATAAAGATGTTGTTAATTTTTGTGACGTTTGTTCCACCTTTCCAGGGACCGAGAAAATTTGTGATGTGTCCAAGTGCTTTTTGAATAATGACCAAGAAAATCCAGTAGAATTGTATATTAAATCCCATAAAGCACTTATTCCCGTACAAGCGACCATTTCATATTATACAACCCCTGAGAATGAAAAAGGGACGGTCATTGGTCTGCAAAAGATTAGTGAAAAACGAAAAGAGGAACAAAAAAAAATTGAAAAAATGATTACCCACTCTATTTTTCAAGCTCAAGAGAGAGAAAGAAAGCTCATATCAAGGGAACTCCACGATGGAATTGGGCAATCATTATTCGGAATACTCTTACAAGCAGAATTCATCAAGTCTATT
>Ga0213822_1000838_pt1 | contig 20265 bp, 17 predicted proteins | sample MC6MC0908MG_FD_179872 | JGI IMG/M metagenome (GOLD analysis project Ga0213822, IMG submission 179872) | Enriched soil aggregate microbial communities from Iowa State University, Ames, United States - MC6-MC0908-MG | ecosystem: Environmental > Terrestrial > Soil > Unclassified | place: USA: Iowa...
CTTGTCCAAGTACACCGACCTGCACATTTTTGCGAAGGCGCACCCGGAGCGCTTCTACCAGATGGGCATGGCTGAGCAACTGTTGATGAGCGCGGCGGCCGGCATGGCTCGGGAGGGGTTCGTGCCCTTTGCCACCACTTACGCGGTGTTTGCTTCGCGCCGGGCCTATGACTTCATCTGCATGGCGATTGCCGAGGAAAACCTCAACGTTAAAATTGTCTGCGGTCTACCGGGCCTGACCACCGGGTACGGCCCCAGCCACCAGGCAACGGATGATCTGGCGATCATGCGCGCCATGCCGAACCTGATGATCGTCGACCCCTGCGATGCCCTGGAAATCGAACAAGCCGTGCCCGCCATTGCCGCGCACCAAGGGCCCGTCTACATGCGGTTACTGCGCGGCAACGTACCGCTGGTGCTCGATGAATATGGCTATGAATTCGAGATCGGCAAAGCCAAGACCCTGCGTACAGGCAATGAGGTTTTAATCATTTCCACCGGTTTGATGACAATGCGCGCCCTGGAAGCAGCCAAGGAACTTCAGGCTGACGGTGTGGATGTCGCGGTACTTCACGTTCCCACGATCAAGCCTTTGGATGAGCAGACCATCCTGGCTGAGGCCAGAAAGCCGGGACGACTGGTCGTGACGGCCGAAAACCACTCCATTATCGGCGGATTGGGCGAAGCGGTGGCCGCCGTGCTGTTGCGCAATGGGGTCACGCCGACGTTCAGGCAAATAGCGCTGCCGGACGCGTTTCTCGATGCGGGTGCGCTTCCGACGTTGCACGATCGCTACGGTATTTCCACCCAGGCTGTGTGCGCGCAGATCAAGGGTTGGTTATAGGGTTTAAAACTGCAGGGGGGGAATCCCCCCTGCACGCCGTGGGGAAAGCCCCCCTTTTTACTCTCGTCGCAGGAGCGTATGGGGAGCAACGCCAAAGGCCTTGCGAAAAGCGTGGCTGAAATGAGAGAAGTCGGAGAAACCGAAATCCAGCGCCGCCTGAGAAATACTGCGGACTTGACCGCGCTCAATAGCCTCGCGGCTGGCGAGCAAGCGTGCCTTCCAGATTTCTGCGACCGGCGATTTCTGATGACGGGCGAAAGCGCGCGTCACCGTGCGTGTGGAGACATGGTGGGCTTGCGCGATGCGTTCGAGCGACAGGTCCGCCTCGGTCAAATACTGGTGGATGTACTTCATGATCCGGCCATGCAGATCCAACTCGTCATGAGTCTGCTTTAGATCCTGGAGTTCCAGGCTGACCACCAGAAGGTCGAGCAACGTGCTGGAGTAACGACTGGAGACTCCTGTGTTATGGAAGACTGAAGGCATACTCGCGGCTTGACGTAACATCTCGCGTAACGGAATCACCCCTGGGCGACGATCATCCAGAACCACAGCGGTGCAGTCCGCTATGAAGGGCAAGCGCTGACTGAGCAGTTGTCGCGGGATGCGGACAAGGTGGTTATCAGTACCACCGAAGCTGAATCTGAACGGCTGGGATGCGTCATAAAGAAACAGATCGTCCGCCGCCAGTTTCGTGCGTCGGTCAGCCTGCTCCAGTTCGCCATAACCACTCCTGGTGAAGCCCAACCACAAATCGTCATTAGGATCACTGCGCAGGTGCTGGGCGGAACGCTCCCAATAGTGCAAGGGTGCGGACAACGTGCAGATGTCCAATGAGCCCATGGCATGCACCTCCAGCGCCCCGTCAAAATCGCTCTGCGCCAGTCGTTTGCTGTCTGCGTCCAGGCAGTGGTGACAAACCACCTCTTTCCAGTAATCGAACCGGAGGGGGGCCGTAACGGCAAGCGTTGAATACTGACAGGTCTGGCTCATTGCATTCACCTCGCGGCGGCGTTTCAACAAAAAAAGCGGGGTAACGTTTTTGCGAGCCAAGCAATTAGCAGGCCATCTCCATCGCATCATTCCCGCTGTCAGACACCTTGGAAGATAGCCGCCTGCACGTTACAGAGGCCGATCCCTCCAACACTCCCCATGCCACTTCTCGGGGCACATCGCCCCCTTGTTTCACACGCCCCGCACCATTGCCGCGCGCTGACATGCCGGCCTTTTTTACCTGTCCTTTTTAACCAAACGGTTGTCCATTCGAGCCAAGCACGTTGCATCCCCCCTGGATAATTTTCACTCCACGCCGTGTCCCTACAAGCACGAATGAGGAGGTGTCCCATGCATCCACGAGAACAGCAGCGACTGTCCGATTCATCCTGGTTTTTACAGCGATGGGACATGGCACCCGAAGAGTTCGCCACTTACCTGGTGCAGCTCGGGACCTTGGTGCTGCAACGCCGATGGAGTGGTACCCACCGCAAAACAACAACATCCACTGGGATGTAGAACAGCGAACCGTCCGTTTGAGACGGAAATAAAGGAGCCCCCCATGGAATCTGCAATCGATAAACATCTCAAATGTCCGCGGACTTTGTCCCGTCGTGTCCACGACGATTACCAGCCACCCTTCCCGATGTTTGTGGGGCGGGCTGACGAAAACGTGAAGCAAGTTGTAATGGCTTACCTCGGGGTGCAATTTCGCGACGAGCAACGCGCCGCCGCCCTGCAAGCCATGCGCTACATTGACGCAAGCTTTGCCCTCGCCGATGGCCCAGGGAATCACGACCTGACCTACCACCTCGACAATCAGGGTTATGGAAACTTCATCGCCGTGGGCTACTGGCGTGATCCCGCCGCCTATCACCGATGGTTACGTTCAGCGCCCGTGGCCGATTGGTGGGGCGACGATGCGCGCCTGAACGAGGGGTTGGGGTATTTCCGCGAAGTTATCGCACCACGTGCCGAGCAGTTCGAGACGCTGTATGCATTCCAGGAGGATTTGCCAGGTGTCGGTGCGATCATGGACGGCATCAGCGGCGAGATCGAGGAGCACGGCTACTGGGGCTCGGCGCGGGATCGCTTTGCTATCTCGCAGACCGACTGGATGCAGCCGACCAGCGAACTGCAAGTCATTTCAGGCGACCCCGCCAAGGGCGGCAGGGTCGTGGTACGCGGCCACGACAACCTGACGCTGATCCGCTCCGGACAAGACTGGGTCGAAGCCGGCGACGAAGAGCGCGCGCTCTATTTCAACGAGATGCTACCGCCACTGCAAGACGGCATGAACTTCCTGCGTGACGAGGGGCAGGCGCTGGGCTGCTACAGCAACCGCTTCGTACGCAATGTCGACCTTGATGGCAATCTTCTCGACATCGCCTATGACATCGGTCACTGGCGATCCCTCGACAAACTGGAGCGCTGGGCAGAATCCCACCCCACTCACTTGCGTATTTTCACCACGTTCTTCCGAGTGATCGGGGGCCTTTCGAAGCTGCGGCTGTATCACGAGGTCTCGGTAGCGGACGGTAGCCAGCAACTGTTCGAGTACATCAACTGCCATCCGCAGACCGGGATGATGCGCGACGCGCAAGTGTCGCCCACCTGACTCCATCGCTGACTCCACTTTTAGCCCTGCGCGTCGCCTGATGGGCGCTAGCGGGGCTCTTTTTGCCCGAAAAAAGGATCGTCGATCATGAAACAGTTCCGCTACCTGTCGCTTGCCGCCCTCCTCCCCAGCCTTTCCTCTCACGCGCTCGAGGTGGATCCTGGCGATTACGAGCCGCTCCCCGTGGGAGCGACCATCGGCGTGGTCTACTACCAGCACGCCACCACGGACAGTGCCTATGCCCAGGGGCACAAGACCAGCTCCGATTTCAACCTGACTTCCGATATCGGCATTCTGCGTCTGCTGCACGTCTATCAGTTGAGCGAGCGGCTGACCATCGAGCCTCAATTCCTGTTGCCCTTCGGTCATGTCTCGGGCGGTGGTGACGCTTCTGCTCTAGGCGACGCCAGCGGCATCGGCGACCTCATTCTCACCGCGCCGCTCAAGTACCGTCTCAACGACGCCAACGACACCCTCGGTGCGACCGCCTACTTGTACGTGCCGACTGGCGACTATGACAAAGACGACGCGCTCAACATTGGCGAGAACCGTTGGAAGGTTGATCTCCAGGCCGCTTACGTCAAGCACTTCACGGAGAAGTGGGCCATCGACCTCGTCGGTGACGCTATCTGGTACGGAGACAACAACGACTTCGGCGCCAGCTCCGCCCGCCGGGAACAGGACGTTTCCTACGGCGCTCAGTTAATGGGGCGCTACATGCCCGACGAGACCACTGCGCTGGCTATCGGCTTCGGCCACAGTTGGGGTGGGGAAAACCAGATCGATGGTGTCAACCAGGACGACAGGATGGAAACCACCAACTTCCGCGTCACGGCCAGAAAGTTTTTCACCGCCAAGGACCAACTCCAAGTGCAACTTGGACGCGACCTTGCGGTGGAGAACGGCCCCAAAGAGGACTTTCGCATGAACCTGCGCTACGTCAGGGTCTTTTAGGCCCGCCCGTCTCTACCACCCGTTGTCCTTATCAACCAAGCGTGTGCCCAACAACGCGACAGTTGGCTAATGAGATGCCTCTCACCCGAAACGGAGTAACCAGACAATGACCGACCAGCAACCCACCACGGAACAACAACCCTCCCTCTATACCCGTCTTGGCGGCTATGACGTGATCTATCAGTTCGCAGGCGCAGTGTTGAGAAAGACAATGGGACACCCGGCCATCGGGCACATCTGGGCCCATATGTCGGAATCGACGTTCCAAAAGGAACACATCAATTTTGTCGATTTCCTTTCCGAGCACTGGGGTGGAAGCGCCAAATACAGGGGTCGAGACATGGTCACCGCGCATCGCGGGATGGGGCTGACCGAGGTGCACTGGCAAGCCGTGCTCGATTGTCTCGAGGCGTGCTACGACGACTACGCTCTGGCCCCGGATCTGCGCAAAGAGGTCAATGACTTCCTCATCAAGTTCAAACCGGCGGTGATCGGGAGCCCCTCCTATCGGGACGTCGTACTCGCGCACCCGGAAATGGACCCCGCCAAAGGCATGAGAAGCGTTGGGGTTGTCTGGCCAAAACCAGGGAAGTCATCTCGGAAACAGACCACGCCTGAATCCGAAGACTGATACCCCGGCATAAGCCTGAGCCACAGCAATGGAGGGCGACCGTGGAGGGGCAAGCAAGTCCCGCTCAACCAAGCGACTGTCCTCCTCAGCCAAGCGCTGCTCAATCTGTGGAGATAGCTTGATACCAGCCCCGGCCACGGCTCGCCAATCGTGCGCACCGTGCCCGGGCATCCCGAGATGACGTTTGAACAGACATTGCCAGCCCCTGCGGGTTGGCACAGGACACAGGACACCCCATGGCCATCATCCGCCCGACTCTCGAACAAGTGCAGGATCTCGCCAGCCGCCTGCACATACAGCTGACACCCGAGCAAGCCAGCGAATACCTGGCGCTCATGCAATCCAGTTTCGATGCCTACGACCTAGTCGATGAGTTGCCTGATTTCATCCCTTCAGTGCGCTACGAGCGCAGTTCCGGTTATCGCCCTTCAAGCACGGAAAACCCGCTGAACGCCTGGTACTACAGAACTGAGGTGATGGGCGCCAGTTCGGGCAAGCTCGCTGGCAAGACGGTCGCGCTCAAAGACAATATCTCCCTGGCCGGTGTCCCGATGATGAACGGCGCCGCACCACTGGAGGGTTTCGTACCGTCGTTTGATGCCACCGTGGTGACGCGTCTGCTCGATGCGGGAGCAACCATCCTCGGCAAAGCCACCTGCGAACATTACTGCCTCTCCGGTGGTAGCCATACCTCGGACCCCGCGCCTGTGCACAACCCTTTTCGCCATGGTTTCACAACAGGCGGTTCATCTTCTGGCAGCGCGGCGCTTGTGGCGACGGGCGCGGTCGACCTGGCTATCGGTGGCGACCAAGGCGGTTCCATCCGTATTCCTGCCGCATGGTGCGGCATTTATGGAATGAAACCTACCTGGGGTCTAGTGCCTTACACCGGGGTCATGGCGATCGAGTCCACCTTCGACCATGTCGGCCCCATGACGAGCAACGTACGCGATAATGCGCTCATGCTCGAAGTGATGGCCGGCGCCGACGGGCTCGACCCTCGCCAGGCCGCCCCCAAGCTCGATGCCTATTGCGATTATCTGGAACGAGGCGTGGCCGGACTCCGGATCGGGATCCTCCAGGAAGGCTTTCAACTCGCTAACCAGGATCCACGTATCGCAGAAAAGGTCCGCAGCGCTATCGCCCGGCTCGAAGCTTTGGGCGCGCGGGTCGAGGAGGTATCGGTTCCCGAACACAACCTGGCGGGATCGTTATGGAGCCCTATCGGCTGTGAAGGCCTGACCATGCAAATGATGCACGGCAATGGAGCGGGTTTTAACTGGAAGGGGCTTTACGACGTGGGCCTGTTGGACAAACAGGTCGGTTGGCGCGATCAGGCAAACGCATTGTCGCCGTCCCTCAAGCTTTGCATGTTCGTCGGCCAGTTCGGTCTGGAGCGCTACAACGGTCGCTACTACGCCAAGGCCCAGAACATAGCGCGCTTTGCCCGAGCGGCCTATGACAAGGCACTGGACAACTATGACCTGCTCGTCATGCCGACGGTGCCAATCACCGCTCAGCCGCTCCCGGAACCGGGCTCTTCAATCACCGAGACCGTCACGCGTGCGTTGGAGATGCTTGGCAATACGGCCGCTCAAGACATTACGGGGCACCCCGCCATGTCGATCCCTTGCGGCCTGGTGGACGGACTGCCCGTGGGACTGATGCTTGTCGGAAGACATTATGCCGAAGGCACCCTCTATCAGGCTGCAGCCGCATTCGAGGCCTCTGTCGATTGGCGGACGTTGTAGACCTGCGCATCGCATTGGCGAACGAACACCGGCAAGTAGCACTGAAAGTGAGTATCAACTTCAGAGGAGCCAAGACATGAGCCATACCCACGAACATCATCACGATCACACCGAGCCCCCCGAGGCCATCGCCTTGCGTGTCAAGGCGCTCGAATCCCTGTTGATCGAAAAGGGCTTGGTCGACCCAACTGCCATGGATGCTCTGGTGGACACTTACCAGCACAAGGTCGGCCCGCGCAACGGCGCTCAGGTGGTCGCCAAGGCCTGGTTCGATCCCGATTACAAACATCGGTTGCTGGAAGATGCCACCGCGGCCATTGCCGAACTGGGTTTTTCCGGCGTGCAGGGCGAAGACATGGTGGTGGTGGAGAACACCGCGACCGTGCACAACGTGACGGTCTGCACATTGTGCTCCTGCTACCCCTGGCCGACCCTGGGTCTGCCACCCGTCTGGTACAAATCCGCGCCCTATCGGTCACGGATCGTCATCGATCCGCGCAGCGTGCTGGCCGAATTCGGCTTGATCATTCCCGATGACAAGGAAGTCCGCGTCTGGGACAGCAGTGCTGAGTTGCGCTACCTGGTACTGCCGGAACGTCCGGCCGGTACTGACGGCTGGAGCGAGGAACGACTGATCGAGCTGGTGACGCGTGACGCCATGATCGGCACTGGCCTGCCGAAGACGCCGGGCGACGAAGCCTGAACCCGAGAAGGAGAAAACCATGAACGGTGTACACGACTTAGGCGGTATGCACGGTTTCGGCCCGGTGCTCACCGAAGAAAATGAACCCATCTTCCATCACGACTGGGAGCGCAGGGTCTTTCCGCTGTTCGCCTCGCTCTTCGTCGGCGGACACTTCAATGTCGACGAATTCCGACATTCCATTGAACGCATGGAACCGGCTGAATACTTGCAGTCCAGTTACTACGAGCATTGGCTGCATGCCTTCGAGAACCTGCTGCTGGAAAAAGGCGTGATCAGCACCGGCGAACTGCAGGGTACGGCCAAACCAACCCCACCGACACAGCCCGTCACGGTTTTAACACCGGACATCGTCGAGACCGTAGTGCTCGGCGGCGCCTCTTCCCGGGCAAAGGAGCCCGTCTCCGGCCGCTTCCGGGTCGGTGACCGGGTGCGGACAAAGAACCTCAACCCAACCACCCACACCCGACTGCCCCGCTACGCGCGCGGCAAGGTCGGGACCATCGAGATTGCACACGGCGCGTTTGCCACCCCGGACACGATGGCCCACGGTCTAGGCGAACAGCCCCAACAGGTCTATGCCGTTCGCTTCAGTGCGACAGAACTGTGGGGAGTGGCGCGACCGGACAGTGTTTGCATTGATCTGTGGGACAACTATCTGGAGGCCGTATGAGCGCCAGCATGCGTCACATCCCCCCAATAGCCGGCCTGTCTCTCGACGATGAAGGCCCGGTATTCGACAAACCTTGGCAGGCCCAGGCTTTTTCCCTGCTGGTACACCTGCACCAGATCGGTCTATTCCCCTGGGAGGACTGGGTGCAGGTATTCAGCGACGAGATCAAGGCTGCCCCGGCACAACCCGGAGAAAGCGTCAACGACACTTACTACCGGCAGTGGATCACAGCGTTGGAAAGAATGGTCACCACACTCGGTTTAACGGGGATGGAAGACATCAGCCGGCGCACCGAGGAATGGCAGCAGGCTTACTTGAATACCCCCCACGGACAGCCGGTGACGCTGCTCAATGCGAGTTGCCCACCGGCCCATGGAAACGGCCACGAACACCTGGCGCGGCACGAGCCGGTGGCGATCAGCCGAGCCACTCGCTGAGGCCGGAGTCGTCCTGTTTTTTTACTTTCGAGGTCGCGTAGCGGCCAAGGGGCAATCGTCATGCATATCGAACCTAACCTGGTGGAAGCTGGAAAACTCTGGCTGAGCTATGTCACTGCCGCAGGTGCCGGCGCCTACACCCTCAAACTCGCGGCCCAAGCCATGGGCGAGCGTGGTGTCTTCTCGCTGCTGGCTCGCACTGTCACTGCCACGGCCCTGGTATTCAGCTTCTTCGAGCTACTACCGCACCATCCAGTCGGCGTCTCCGAGGTCCATCTCATCCTCGGGTCAACGCTGTTTCTGCTGCTCGGCGCCGCACCTGCGGCAGTGGGTCTGGCCCTGGGGCTGCTGATCCAGGGTCTGTTCTTCGCGCCATTCGACCTGCCGCAATACGGCATGAACGTCACCACCCTTCTGGTACCGCTGTTCGCAGTTACCGCCCTGGCGAAACGCATCATCGCGCCAAACACGCCGTATGTGGAGCTGAGCTACAGACAAGCGCTGGGGCTGTCGACAGCCTTCCAGGGGGGCATTGTCGCCTGGGTTGCCTTCTGGGCCTTCTACGGACAAGGCTTCACAGCAGAAAATGCCCTGTCAATTCTGACCTTCGGCAGCGCCTACATGAGCGTCGTCATCCTCGAACCGCTGTTGGACCTGGCCGTGCTGGCCGGTGCCAAGGCAACACATCGCCTGCGTGGTAGCACGCTGCTCGAGCGCCGTCTGTACCAGGCCGCCTGAGTCGACAGACTCCAGTCCAGGCCAGACTGTCCCCGGGCATTCGAAGACCGTAATGCTCGGGGGCATCAAGAGCGAGAACCGTCCCGAAACCTCGTGAGCGAACCAGAGGTGTTTGATGTTTTTCAGAAATAGCACCCGCAAGGAATTGAAGCTGCTCGGCGACCGGCTGGAACAGCCCGACGACGAGGGAGTATCGATAGCGGTGAAGGATTCGTCACTGCGACGGGTACTGGCGGGCATCGAACGCCTGCTCGCCGATCGCACGGCGCTCCGGGCCAGCGTGGTCGACCTTAATGCTGAACTGCAACGCTTCAAGCTTCAGTTGGGTGAATACGAAACGCGGTTGCATGATCAAGAACAACTTTGGCAATTGGCGGCAAGCGGGTCGGGAGATCTGCTCTGGAAATTGCAGCTCGATGGCAGCCAACAGCCCGCGCGTGATGCAGTACTGCAATGGTTCGGCAACCTGCCCACCCAAACGGATCTCCCGCTCTATCTAGGCTCCTGGAACGATTGCCTTCACCCTGACGACCGCCAGGCCAACCTGGATGCCCTGGCTCATCACCTTGCCGATCGCAGCGGGCATGCGCCCTACCAGGTGGAGGTGCGCCTCGCGAGCCACTCGGGAGAATACCGCTGGGTCCAGATCTGCGGTGAAACGCTCCGTGACGAACGGGGGCTGCCACAGATCAGCGTCGGTATGCTGCGCGACATCCACAAACAGCGCTTGCGAGACGAAGAATTCGCGATGCTCTCGGCCCGCTTCGATATTTCCCGCGAATGCATCCAGGACGCACTCTGGGATATCAATATCATCGCAGGCGATCCAGCCAATCCCCATAACGTCATCTGGTTCTCGTCACAGATGCGTCGCATGCTCGGCTACGAAACCATCGAAGAGTTTCCCAATGTGTTCGAAAGCTGGCTGTCCCGCCTGCATCCCGAAGACAGCCAGCGTGCCGTGCAAGCCTTTGTCGAACATGTCGCCGACCGCTCCGGCCAAACACCCTTCGATGTGACTTACCGCCTCAAGCACCGCAACGACGAGTACCGTTGGTTCAGAGGCAGAGGTCAGACCCAGCGAAGCAACGACGGCACGCCCTTACGTACAGTAGGAGCGATCACAGACGTGCACTCCCATCGCGAGGAAAGCCAGTTGCGCCAGACTCAGGAACGTCAGCATCAAGCCATGCAGGAAAACCTCGCCAAGCTGACGCAGATAGTCGCCGCCATCCAAAGCATCGCCAAACAGACCAATCTACTGGCCCTGAATGCGGCCATAGAGGCGGCCAGAGCCGGTGAGGCCGGAAGGGGTTTCGCAGTGGTCGCCGACGAGGTCCGCAAGCTGGCCACCCGGACCAGCCAGGCCACCCAACAGGCGGCCGACATGATCGAGAGGTACTGAGTTCAAGCTGGGCCTCCATGCTATTCGCCCCGACTTCTCGTACAAAACCCAGGCAGTGACGCTCCTGGGTTTTCTCGAGTGAACTCGCACCTACAGTGGGTTTGGGGCGCCGTGGGATTCGCCCTGTCACACTTTGTCCAATCTTCACCAGTGCAGATGATTACGATTCTCTTTTAAGTTGAATTGTAAAGGACACCCCATGCACTCCCCTCTCCGTTTTCCAACATTGTCCCCGTGGACGCGTTTCGCCCTGGCCGCCGGTGCAGCCGGCGCGCTGTGCACGTCCGCCCAGGCTGCTGAACCGCAGACCTTGACCCTTGATGATGTGGTCGTGACCGCTTCCGGCTACGAGCAACGCGTCGAGGATGCGCCGGCCTCTGTCACGGTGATTGATGGGGAGACGCTGCGCCGCAAGTCGTATCGCGATCTGGGTGACGCGGTGCGGGATGTCGAGGGGGTAACGGTCAACGGCGGGGCCAATGAGACGGACATTTCCATTCGCGGCATGCCAGCCGATTACACGCTGATTCTGGTCGATGGCAAGCGCCAGAGTGCCCGGGAATCGCGGGTCAACGGTAACAGCGGTTACGAGCAGAGTTTCGTGCCGCCGGCGGCGGCCATCGAGCGTATCGAAGTGGTGCGTGGGCCGATGTCGTCGCTGTACGGTTCGGACGCCATTGGCGGGGTGATCAACGTGATTACCCGCAAGGTTTCGCCGCAGTGGGGCGGCTCGGTGTCCTACGATTATTCGGCGCGCCAGCACAGTGACCAAGGCAACGCCCGCCAGACGCAGTTCTACCTCAATGGTCCGTTGCACGAAGATTTTCTCGGCTTGCAGGTCTGGGGCCGTTACCTGGATCGTCAGGCCGATGACGACATCGAGCAAACCAACGGTTTCAGCCAGGCCGATCACCGCGACCTGACCGCACGCCTGGCCTTCACCCCGACCGTCGACCACGACATCCTGCTGGAGGCTGGCGCCACGCGCTTGAAGAACGGCGACGGCATCAGTGCCAATTGGGCCACCCGCGAGCAGGAGAACAATCGCGATCACTGGTCGCTGTCGCACCAGGGCCGCTGGGGTTGGGCCACGTCGGATATCGCCTTGTCCCAGGAAACCTCCAGCCGCGAAGGCAAGGCCACGCCGGCGCAAACCGATATTTACGGGCGCAAACCGGAGGTCAAGAACACCGTGTTCGACGCCAAACTGGTGGTGCCCACCACGCACAATGTCAGTACCGTGGGCATGCAATGGAATGAAAGCGAATTGACCGACTGGAACCAGGGCCTGGGCGATCGCGTCGATTACGAGTTTTCGGTGCTGCAAAAAGCCGTGTTCGCCGAAAACGAATGGTCGGTGACCGACAGCTTCGCACTGACCACCGGCTTGCGCCTGGACGACCACGAACAATATGGCACCCACGCCAGTCCGCGGATCTACGGGGTGTGGCGCGCCACCGATAACTGGACGCTCAAGGGCGGTATCGCCCGCGGTTTCAAGGCGCCCGAATTGCGCGCGGTGGTCAAGGATTACGCCTACCTGCGACGCAACCGTTTCGTGATGCTCGGCAACCCCGACCTGAAACCGGAAACCAGCACCAACTACGAGTTCTCGGCGCTGTGGTCCAACCGCGATGATCTGTCGGCGGGCGCGACGGTGTTCTACAACGACTTCCAGGACAAGTTATCGACGGTCACCACCGACGAGCGCTGGAACGGTTACATCGTCATGGATCGGGTCAACATCGATAAGGCCGTGATCCAGGGTGTGGAGCTGACCGGGCAATGGGATATCAACGCCAGTGTGTTGCTCAAGGCCAATTACACCTACACCGACTCGGAACAGAAAAGCGGCGCCAATGCCGGCGCACCACTGGCGCTGACGCCCAAGCAAAAAGCCAACCTGCGCGGCGAATGGGCGATCAATGATCGCGCGCAGGCGTGGGCGTCGGTCAGCTACTACGGGGAAGAAACCGGCAACACCATTACCGATGAAAGTGCACCAGGCTACACCACCGCCGATCTGGGCGGCTCTTATGAGCTCACCGATTCGATCACGTTGAACAGTTCGCTGAACAACATCACCGACAAGCGCCTGGACGATGAAACCTACGGCACGGTGAACTACGGTCGCACGTTGTGGATGGGCGCTACGTTGAACTTCTAAGCAGCGCGGCCGGCAGCCTGACCACGGCGCACAATCCGGCGGACGGGCGGTTTTCCAGCAGCAGTTCGCCACCGTGTGCCTGCACGCAGGCGCGGGCGATGGCCAGGCCCAGGCCGACACCGCCCTTGTGCCCATCGGCCGCTCCACCGGCGAACTGCACGAACGGCTCGAATACCCTGCTCAACCAGGCATCGGGAAGCCCTGCACCGTGGTCGAGGATGTCCAGGCGGACGGTGCCGGCGTCTTCGCGAGACAGGCTCAGCGTGGCGTCCCCGGCATGACGCAGGGCGTTGTCGATCAGGTTGGTCAGGGCCCGTTTCAGCGCCAGGGGTCGGCACGTCAGCATGATCGGCGGCGCTCCGTGCCAGGTCACAGGCTGGTTCAGCAGTTGGTAACGTTTGGCCAGGTCATCCAGCAACCCGTTCAACGAAATGGTCAGCGTCGGCTCCTGCACAGCGTCTTCGCGGACGAAGTTGAGGGTTTCGCGCACCATCAGACTCAACTCTTCGAGACTTTCCAGCATGTCCTCGCGAGCATCGCCCTCCTCCAGCAGTTCCACTTGCAGGCGCAGTTCGGTGATTGGCGTATTGAGGTCATGGCTGATCGCGGCGAGCATGCGTGTGCGGCCCTCGACATGGCGGGCGATGCTGGCCTGCATGTGGTTGAACGCTGCCGTCAGGTCCCGTGCCTCCTGCGGCCCCGTCAGCGGCAGCGGGGCAATCCACTCGCCGCGACTGACGCGCTCGGACGCCTGCACGAGGGTTTTCACAGGCTGCACCACGCGACTGATGCAGAACATGACGATCAACAGCACCGGAATGATCGTCACCGGCAGGCTGTACGTCAGGACTTTGCGCCACTCGTAAGCCCCGACCGGGTGCTGCAACGCGTTGAGGTAGCGGCCGTCGGGCAGTTCGATGCTGCTGCGCAAACGCAACGGAGCCCAGCCAGCTGGGCTGAACACCTGGTCCCGGGCATGACCGCCGGTGACCCGCTCCAGTTGCATGACCACGGCAAGGTCTGGCGCCAGTTGCAGGCGCTCGCGCAGCACATTGGCCAGGCGTTGTTCTTCGGCGCGCATGTCGAAGGGCTCGACGTCGGCGCGCCGATCAATCCAGAAATGTGCATCCGGGGTGATCATCGACGCCAGTAGCCGGGCGCCGACCTGGTTGGGTGCTTCGAGAGCCGCATGGTGCGCGGTGACCAGACGTTCCAGGCTCATGGTCCGCGACAGCGGATGGATCAACGCCCCAGTGCGCTGCAGAACCAGCATGGCAATTGCATTGGAAGCGAGCAACGCAAGCAACAGCAGCACACTGAGTTGATGAACCATCTTGCGCGGCCACAAGGCACGCAGGCGACTCATGGCGCCTGCAGCACGACATCGGACGCCAGCAGATAGCCGCCACCCCAGATGGTACGCAGCAATTCCGGTTCCCCCGGTTTATGGGCCAACTTGCGCCGCAGACGACTGACCTGACGGTCGATGGCGCGGTCTGTCACGTCTCTGTCGGTTGCGGTGGTCAAATCAATCAAGCGCTCGCGGGGCAGCAGCGTGTTGGGATGGTTGAGAAACACTTGCAGCAGCTTGCTTTCGACGGTGCTGAGCAGAATCGGCGGCTCTTGATCACGTGCCAGCGTGGCGTGACGGGCATCGTAACGCCAGTCGGCAAACAGGTAGCAGGGGCTCATTTTCACGGCGACAGGGTCGGACGCCGATATGGCCTGTTTCGCGCCGGTCGGGCGGCGTCGACGCAGTACGCTGTTGATCCGCGCCACCAATTCCCGGGGCTCGAACGGTTTGGTGACGTAGTCGTCCGCGCCCAGATCAAGACCGCGAACCCGATCGGCGCAGGTGTCGCGCGCCGTCAACAGAATCACCGGCGTATCGCTTCGCCGATAAAGACGACTGCACAACTCGAAACCATCGCCATCGGGCAGCGACACGTCGAGGATGATCACCTCAAAGCTGTGCTGCTTGAGCAACTGCCACATGCCCGCCGCATCCGCCGCCGTGCGCACCTCGAACGTGTGGCGACGCAGAAACGTCGCCAGCGGATCGCGGATCTTGCGGCTGTCATCGACGATGAGCACGCTAGGGGCTTTGCTGGAAGGAATTGGGGGCATCGCGGCTCAGGACTACCAAGGGAAACAGGCAGCGATAATACTACGAACGCTTCTCAGTTGTATTGTTTGGGCCAGCGCTTATGGGGGGTAGCGAATGGCATTACATTGAAAGTGTGGCCTGCGCGTAAATGCCCGGGCCACACTGCAATTCAAACCAATTCAGCTAAAGATGCCGGATTGAAGCCCTTCAGGCTTGCGTATTCGCCTTTTTCCACTTTGGTGGCCCAATCCGTGTCACTCAGCAGAACACGCCCTACAGCGATCAGATCAAACTCCTCGCGCTCCATGCGCTCGATGAGCCGATCCAGACCCGCAGGGGCTGATCCCTTGCCGGCGAAGGCGTTAGTGACATCATTATCCAGCCCAACCGAACCGACGCTAATGGTTGTGGCTCCAGTGACTTTCTTCGCCCAGCCTGCGCAGTTCAACCCGTTCTCACCGTCAATTTCGGGGAACTCAGGTTCCCAGAAGCGGCGCTGCGAGCAGTGCAGGACGTCGACACCGGCCTCGACCAGTGGCAACAACCAGTCCTCCATCACCGCTGGCGTTTCAGCAACGCGCACCCCGTAGTCCTGTTGCTTCCACTGGCTGACGCGCATGATGATCGGGAATTGCGGGCCAACAGCCTGGCGAACGGCAGAGACGACCTCACTGGCAAAACGCGAGCGTTCCTTGATTGTCGGGCCGCCGTAGCGGTCGGTGCGCAGATTGCTACCAGACCAGAAAAACTGATCGATCAAATAACCATGGGCTCCATGGATCTCGACGGTATCGAAGCCCAGTCGCTTGGCATCCGCTGCGGCCTTGGCGAACGCTGCCACCGTGTCGGCAATGTCCTCTTCACTCATCGCCACGCCACGCAGGTCACCTGGCGAAACAAGGCCCGACGGGCTTTCCACTGGCGCATCTGGCTCCCAGTCGTTGATGTAACGCGTGGAGCCGGTGTGCCAGATTTGCGGTGCCATGCGCCCGCCAGCCGTGTGGACAGCATTGATCACGTTCTTCCATCCAGCCAGCGCCGCTTCGCCATGAAAAAAAGGAATGCCGGCATCATTGCGCGATGCTGGGCGATCAATCACGGTGCCTTCCGACAGAATCAGGCCAACACCTCCCTCCGCCCGGCGCCGGTAATAGGCAGTGCTCGCTTCACCCGGGATACCTTCGGGTGAGAACAGACGCGTCATCGGCGCCATGACAATCCGGTTTTTCAGTTCAAGCGACCGGATGGAAAGAGGACGAAATAAAATGCTGGTATCAGGGTTCGACATTGGATGGGCTCCATTTGCTTTGGGAAGCCATATAAGTATATTTTGTAAACCAGATGTCAATTAGGCACCTAGAGTCGCCTAGGTATACACGAGGAAACTTCGATGCTGGAATTAAAGCCGCAATGTTTTTCGTCGGAGTGCCCAAGCCGGGCATTGTTCGACCAAATCGCGGATAAGTGGTCAATGATGGTTCTGGCGGTGCTTGACGACGGGCCGCATCGCTTTAATGCCATCAAACGCCGCCTGGAAGGCGTCACCCAAAAGGCACTTACACAGTGCCTGCGGCGGCTGGAACGAAATGGTCTCGTCTCGCGCCAGATCATTTCGTTCTCGCCCGTGGCAGTGCAGTACGAGATCACCCCATTGGGGCGAACTCTGCAGCAGCCATTTCGCCAATTGCATAAATGGACGCTCGACAAATTGCCTGAGGTTGAAGCGGCACGGTCGAAATTCGACGAAGCTGCGGAGGTTAAGCTGACGGTGTGATTCTGCACCCGAGCGCATCGCGATGAAGTTTATTGCAGACCGGGATATGCTAGGCAGCCCTGCGCCCGGCTGGGCTGGCTTGCGAGACATGCGTCATGGAGTTCGTGGTTCATAGTTATTGCCTCAAAGGCGCACGCCAGGAGCCTTTGCTGCCCCCTGTCAGCGTGACGCCGGCCTCGTTGACCTTGACGGTCGCCGAGCTGATTCGCCTGGCCGTTGCCGAGCAGATCGCCGCGTTGTCGATCCGGCACTGCGAGGAACAAGTGTCGGTACGTGAAGTGCTCGACCGCCAATACCTGAGCGAGCGGGAGATTCTTCAGCAAGCCAGCGAAGGCGCGGTTGTCATGCCTCAGGCCAGCGCGTCCCTAGACCTGGATGTCGGCGTTGAGGTCGAGCGAGCCTTGAACGGTTTTGAAACCCGTGCATTTCGCGTTCTGCACAACGGCGTCATGCTGCAAAGCCTGGATGAGTCAATCGAATTGAGTCCTCCTTCCACGCTCGCGTTTATCCGCCTGGTGCCGCTGATTGGCGGTTGATCCTCGTCGCTTACTTCCCTCGGATACCTTCATGCAATCACGCCGTCCTGTGCCCGAACAAGCCACGCGCCTCGCTGCGCTGCGAGCATTCTGCGATAAGGCGCTGGATGACTATCCCGAGCTCAGCCGATATGACGAATTCGAGCCCGATTTCTGGGACGGCATCGACTTGCTGCGCATCGCCGATGACTGGGTCAGGCAGCATCCCACGGATGGTCCCAAGGCACTGGCGGATGGTTTTGTGTTCCCGACCGTTTGGGACGATCTGGAAGACCGCCGCGATCAGCAGCGTTACGGCCTGCAATATCGACTCTGCGATGCGTGGATCACGGCTCACCCGGATGCCTATGGGCTGGAGCAGATCGGCGCGCGGCTGCAGCACATGCTGCAATTGGCCTTCGAGGACAGTGACTATCCATTGCCCACCGACGAAGATGGCCCGGCCTATTACCGAAGAAGACCGGAGCAGGCCTGGGCTTTCCCTGACGTTGAGGCCTGCATCAATCGCTTGAGCAATTTCCCGTGCACCCCGGTCTGGCAAACCTTCGCCGAATGGTTGCTGGACGGCAGCTGGAACCGCGTACAGCCGCCTTCCCCGCCTGACGACGAAAGGACAATCGCCGACGCGTATATCTACGTGCACAAAGACATCAAACGCATCGCTCTGGGCCTGCAGGAAGCGGGCCGCCTCGATTACCCTCACTTCGTCCAGGCAGCCGATACCTGGGGCCGCGCCATGATGTTCTACTCAGACGACAGCGGACTGTACAGCGATGATGTGGAGCTGGATCGATACACTGATGAAGCGTTCGACGAGGACGATTCAAACGACGAGGAACCGCAAGACGAAGCCGTCGATAACGAGTCGTCCCAGGGCGATGAGCCGCCCACTGAAGACCCCATTGCAGTGCCTGCTGAACTGGTGAACTTCACCGTTCGTTACGTCGAGGACGCCCTGGCTCGATTGCCCGATAACGCCACGAAGCTGGCGGACACCTTCCGCTCGGTCGAGGTGTATCAGCCCCGCTGGTTGCTGCAGGCCTTGGCGGTGATCGAACGACTGGGCATGACGCCGGATGACTTTGACAGCTTCGGCGATACGGCCGCCGTGCTCCAATGCTTCCTGCTGCTTCAGGATTTGCCAAACAACCAATCGGCAGAGCTGCTCGCGGCGCTGTCCGGCTTTTCGAGAAACACCCTGCTGACCGCCCTGCCCTATGCCGGACAAGCCAGCCGAGTGGTGCTCGACGCGCTCGGTTGGAGTGATCTGCAAGCTTTCCAGCGCGAATACCTGAACATTGCCCTGGCACCTCGCTCTGGCTGGGGCACCGACCTGCCCAATACGCTGGATGAAACCGTCGGTGTGGTGGACCGCTACCTGCTGGACAAGGCGCTGGCCGAGGCCGACCCAGACCACTTGCGCGAGTACCTCGCGGCACTCGAACCCTCGCACTGGGCGTTCCCCGAGACGCGCGTGCTGCTCGATGCCTACCAGGGCATCGGTCGACCGGCGCTGGAAAAGAAGTTGGCCCGCCACGCACAGGCGGCCATGCGCATCTATGGCGTACTCCCCGTCATGGATTCGGACGACGTACGCCAGCGTTATCTGACGCTCAAGAAACTGCACAAAGAGGTGCGAAAGTACGGCCCTCAGCGACAGGCCAATTCCCATGCAGCCGTGCAGGCAGGCCTGGAAAACCTGGCGCGTGTCGCCGGTTACCCCTCGGCGATTCGCCTGGAATGGGCCATGGAATCGGAGATCGCCGAGTCCGCCCTGACGGCCGCCACCATCGATGGCTATGACGTCAGGCTGGTGATCGACGGCTTGTCGCCCACGCTGCACATCGGCAAAGCCGGAAAGACGCTCAAGACCGCACCGCCTGCGATTCGCAAGAGCCCAGACTTCGTCGCCCTCAAAACGCAGCAAACCCAGCTCAAGGAACAGATCGCACGCTTCTGCAGCACCCTGGAAGCGATGATGAGCAGCGGCGAAACCCTGGCCCTGGACGACCTGAAGCCGCTGTTGAAAATGCCGGCGGTTCGTCTGCTGCTGGAACAACTGATCGTGCTGGCCGACGACGCTGTGCTGGGCTGGCTCGATACCGCGACGCTGACCGTGACTGACCTTGAAGGCCGCCAACACGTCGCGGCAAAGAACCTGCGGATTGCTCACCCTTTTCATCTGTTCACCGCAGGACAATTGTCGGACTGGCAGAAAGAAGTGGTAAGCCATCGCCGGGTGCAGCCGTTCAAACAGGCCTTTCGCGAGCTGTACCTGCTGACACCGGCCGAACGAGACAGCGGCCTGTGGTCCAATCGATTTGCCGGTCATCTTCTGAAAGGCAAAGTAGCCGCCCGTTTGCTGCAAGTCCGCAACTGGTCGACTTCAAGCGTCGAGGACATCTATTACGAGAGCAAAGAGCACGGCATCTACGCGATGTTCAACTTTCTGGATACCGGCCATTACCTTTCGGAAACAGAACACTTTACCTTCGACACGATTGCGTTCTACCGCGACCAGCAAGCCATTGCCCTCGAGCAAGTACCGCCGCTGCTGTTCTCAGAAATCATGCGTGACGCCGATCTGCTGGTCTCCGTGGCCCACGCCGCTGACGGCTACAACACCAGCAACGAAACCCTGCAACGGCGCGCCGAACTGGTCGGCGAGTTGATTCAAGGACTAGGGTTGCAGAACGTTAAATGTGACGGGCATTTTCTGCGAATCATCGGCCAGCGTGCGAATTACCGCGTTCATCTGGGTAGCGCAGCCATCCATATCGAACCCGGTAACTACCTGTGCGTCGTGCCCGCAGGCAGCGGCGTCACGGACTTCTACCTGCCCTTCGCCGACACCGACAAGAAAATGGCCGAGGTGCTGAGCAAGATGTTCCTGCTGCTGGACGACATGAACATCACCGACAGCATGATACTGGA
>Ga0213822_1000839_pt1 | contig 20263 bp, 22 predicted proteins | sample MC6MC0908MG_FD_179872 | JGI IMG/M metagenome (GOLD analysis project Ga0213822, IMG submission 179872) | Enriched soil aggregate microbial communities from Iowa State University, Ames, United States - MC6-MC0908-MG | ecosystem: Environmental > Terrestrial > Soil > Unclassified | place: USA: Iowa...
TGTGGGGCTCGGTAAAAATCCTCGTCACCCCAACCGAACTCAACGAAGTCGCCGTCGCTGAACGCTTCGGCCAGTGCGGGAAGCACCTGAAGTAGATCGGAGCGCGCAATGACCAACCCGGTATGCAGGCCATGATTCACTACATAGAAGGACCGCCAATCGCCACCCTTGCCCCTCGGCGGGTCCGACGCGGTAGCGCAGCCGAACAGCGTGAGGACCAGGGTCAGCACTACAATGCGCATACACAAGGGCTTGGAGGCTCGCTAACGAAACGTGGGAAAACCCAGCGGGGTTGGCGCTGTATCTCGGCCAGAAGCAACTATGGCGCTTAGACACTCAAAGCAGCAATACACCACAAGGTATCTAGAGAAAAGGGGGACCGATTTATTTCTGATTGCCCCTCTTTTCTACTTGATGAAGGAGCCTGGATGACGATCCCACTGCCCAGTATGATCAGGACGTTAAAAGAGCAGGAACTCCCATGCAGCGCGTCATGATCGTCGGCCAGCCAGGGTCAGGGAAAAGTACGCTGGCCCGGGAGATGGGCAAGCACACCGGTCTGCCGGTCATCCATATCGACACGATCCATTGGCAACCGGGGTGGGTCGAGCGAAACGCAGATGAGAAGACTCGCCTTTGTCGCGAGGTCGAGGCTCGCGGTCAATGGATTTTTGAAGGCGGTCATTCGGCCACTTGGGACAACCGTATTGGCCGAGCCGATCTCTTAATATGGATTGATCGCTCATCGGGGCTTCGGTTTTGGCGTGTGCTTCTCAGGACTTTGATCCAGCGCGGCCGCCCTCGCCCAGACCTTCCAGAGGATTGCCCAGAGCAGCTAAGGAAACTCCCGGAATTTTTCAACTTCATGTGGACTACCCGTAAATCGGCGCGTGCCAAGCTGAAGCAGCTTGCGGCAACGGCCCCATCAACCTGTCGCGTCGTCTGTCTGCGATCCAATCGCCAGACCAGGCAATTTCTATCGAGTATTGGGGAAGCGCCTTGCGTGAATTCGTCGCGAAAAGTCCAGGTTCCGACCAAACCGCTGCGTGATTAACAATTCAGTCTGCCCCCCTTCTCTTCAGCCACGAATTGGCTCGATACCGATGCGTTTGCTGGGAACGGGGTTCGCTGTTTACTGCCGCTTAGGGATTGCCTGAACCAATAGCCGGACGACCGATACACGACGCATCCCATAAGGTCATGATTTGCGTCACCGCGTCGTCTATTTGTTTGAGGGGCACACCGTCTCGGGCCAGTACCGAGATCCCCAGCAGAAAGCTGTCAAACACCGTAGCCAATGCCTCGGGCACAACCGTGGCCGGCAGCTCCCCGGATGCGATAGCACGTTCGATACACGCCACTATCCCTGCACGGTTCAAGGATCTTGCGTCAGCCAGCGGCTGGGAGATGGCTTTGCTTTCATCCGTGCAGGCACTCAGCAGACCCAGCGCCACCAGGCATCCTGGCGGGTGGTCGGGCTCACACTGCATTTTCGCGGAGCGCCGTAGCGTGAGTTCAATCGACTCTCTCGGGGAGAGGGTGGTATCAAACAGGCTATCGGTCACCCGGCCGTGGGTGTTCAGATAACGTTCCATCACTTCATTGAACAGCGCCTGCTTTGAGCCGAATGCAGCGTAGAAGCTGGGTGCGGTGATGCCGCCGCCGATATTTGCCTTGAGCAAGCTGAGGGATGTTGCGTCATAGCCGTGCTCCCAGAACAAATGCATCGCCTGAGTAATCGCCACGCCACGGTCAAAGGTGCGTGGACGTCCCATCTGTGCCATGTGAACCTCCTCGATTACTTAAATACTAATCGATATATAAGTCGTTGACCAGATGGCGGGGCACCTCCATAGTATATCGATCGGTATATATGTGAGGTGGCAAATGACTACAGATGAGCGACACAGCGGAAAGCTTCCGCTTGGGGCCTTACTTGCACTGGCGATGACGGGTTTCATTTGCATTGTCACTGAGACCTTGCCAGCAGGTTTGCTGCCCGAAATTGGCAGTGGCCTGGGTGTCTCTGCGTCTTTGGCGGGGCAGATGGTGACTGTCTATGCGTTGGGATCGTTGCTCGCGGCAATCCCGCTGACCATTGCCACGCAAAGCTGGCGCCGCAGGACGGTACTGCTGGTGACCATTGTCGGCTTCCTGGTATTCAACTCCCTCACGGCGCTGTCTTCCGATTACTGGCTGACGCTGATAGCACGGTTTTTCGCCGGGGTTTCAGCGGGGCTGGCGTGGAGCCTTATCGCAGGCTATGCACGGCGCATGGTCGTCCCTCATCTGCAGGGGCGCGCATTGGCGGTGGCGATGGTGGGTACGCCCATCGCGTTGTCACTGGGTGTGCCGATGGGAACCTGGCTGGGTGGATTCATGGGCTGGCGCATGGCCTTTGGACTGATGTCCGGCATGACCCTGGTATTGATCGCTTGGGTGCTGATCAAAGTGCCGGATTACCCTGGCCAATCATCTTCACAGCGCATGCCGTTACGTCAGGTGTTTTTCACCCCAGGCGTCCGCTCGGTATTGGCTGTCGTCTTCACCTGGATGCTGGCCCACAACATTCTTTACACCTATGTCGCGCCCTTCGTTTCCAAGGCAGGGCTGAACAGTGACGTCGATTTGGTATTGCTCACATTTGGTGTCGCGGCGCTGGCCAGTATCTGGCTCACGGGCCGACTGGTTGACCGGCACCTGCGAACAACCGTGCTGGCCAGCCTTGCAACATTTGCAGCGGTTTCGATTTTCATCGGAGTGTTCTCAGGCTCCGCCGCAGCCATTTACGTGGGTGTCTTCATTTGGGGACTGACCTTTGGTGGCGCGGCCACGCTGCTGCAAACAGCACTCGCCGACGCCGCAGGTAAGGGCTCTGACGTTGCGCTCTCCATGAACGTAGTGGTCTGGAACAGCGCTATTGCCGGCGGTGGACTGCTGGGGGGCGTGTTACTCGGCCAATGGGGAACGAGTGCATTTCCGGGCGTGTTGCTGGCGTTGCTATTGATCAGCCTGGCTATTGCATTTCGGGCACGGGCGCATGGTTTTCCGCAAGGTCAACGGCACACCACCCAGGCGATCCACGGTCATTGATCGGTGGATAGCACGCCTTTGCATGGTCGTAATTTTCAGTCATAACTCGATGGATAAATAAAATGAAAAAGCGCTTTGGATTGTCCCTCGCTGCAGTCGCAATCACCCTGGCTTTGCCATGCTTGGCTCAAGCGGCAGAGTTTCCTGTGCCAGCGGGATTCAAGAGTGAATTCAAAACCATAGACGGCGTCAGGCTCCACTATGTGAAGGGCGGTTCCGGGCCTTTGGTTTACCTGGTCCACGGATTTGGTCAAGCCTGGTATGAGTGGCACAGCTTGATGCCCGAACTCGCGAAAACTCACACCGTAGTTGCGGTGGATTTACCGGGCCTGGGCGAGTCGGAACCGCCCAAGACCAGTTACACCGGCGCTGATGTCTCGAAATATCTGTTCGCCCTCGCGACACAGCTAAGCGGGAACCAGCCGTTTGACTTGGTGGCGCATGACATCGGTATCTGGAACACCTATCCAATGGCAGTCACCCACCAAAGCCAGATAAGGAAACTGGTGTACATGGAGGCACCGATTCCCGACAAACGCATTTACGATTTCCCGGCATTCTCACCACAAGGTGAGTCGCTGGTCTGGCATTTCAGTTTCTTTGCCGCAGGCAACCAATTGGCCGAAAAGTTGATCACAGGGCATGAAAAGTTGTTCCTCTCGCACTTCATCAAAGAACACGCGACCAACAAGGATGCCTTTACGCCTGAGCTGCTCGATCTTTACGCCAAGTCATACGCCAAGCCCCATACGCTGAACGCGTCGTTCGAGTACTACCGAGCGCTTAACCAATCGGTCATTGAAAACGTCGAGCTGTCGAAGGCTCCGCTGAATATGCCCGTACTGGCAATCGGCGGTGGAGGGCACGGCGGAATGGGGCAATTTCAAGTGGACCAGATGAAACAGTACGCGACCCATGTAGAAGGCCAAGTCTTGCCCAATTGTGGGCACTGGTTGCCAGAAGAATGCTCCGCTGAATTGAATCCTCTGGTGGTCAAATTCTTGAATAACTGACGGATGTTCTTGATGCGCAAGGTGGCTGCTATTTGAAACGCGGCGGCCACCGATGTGATCCGCGGTCCGGGCTTGGCATATGTCCGCTTTTGGCCGGTTTCTGCCTGCCGTGAAGGACCGATTCGACCCAATATCGATGGCTTGTTCTCACGGGCGGAAATCGGCCTATCCGACGCGGCGTTCAAGCAACGGTGCTGTGAGTTTAATGAATGAAGGTCAACGGAGAAAACGTGGACAGACCACGATTATGAGACGGGCCGATTACAAGTGAACTCAAAATCGTAGTCTGTCCCTAGTTCCACGCTTTGTTGAGGCGCGAGGGGTATCGCATCAGAACGATGCGGCCTTAGAAAGGCCCTCGATTCAGCACAATGTGCTGCAGCTTTTCCAGTGCCTCAGAATAATGGGATGCTTTAACTCCCTCCTCAGGTGAGCCTGCCAACGTACTAGGTCCATGGGTGAAATTATTTAGCGTAGTGTTGATTTCCCCGGCCGCTCCCCCTGCCCCGGGAGTGTGCCAGAGAGTCGGGTTGCGATTTACTCGAACCACTGTCTCGAAGAGGACTGCAATGATGTCACCAGGATTCTCGACATTGAAGCCATCATCTTCAGTCAAAATAAGCTGATCAACCGAGGGCAACGGGGCTTTGTAGCGAGACTGAGCTTGAGCTCGGACCAGTTCCAGCATCTTTACCACATCGGCATCGCTCCCTGACTGAAGGTTGTAAAACCGAATCTCAGGATCGCTACAAACGCCTACTGCATAGTCAATTAATTTTTTCACTTGGTGAATCTCTCTGATTGGATCCATATGGATGAGGGCTTAATGCCATCATTTCAAGGCCTCTCGAATAAGGGGACGCATTTATTTGCTGATATCCCGTCCGCCCCCCTCGTCTTCTCAGCCAAGCTACTCAAAAGCACCGCCGCTTGATGAACACTCCCATCCCCAGAGCCACGGCAAAGATCGACAGCAACCCCAGACCTGGCTTGCAGCAACACAACCAACCGCACCCGCCGTCACCAGCACCATCCCTAGCCTTGCGCAGAGGTACGGCTTGAGAAACTGATCGAGCAGGAAGGGCAACACCAAGGCCATGACCAGTTGGGTAATTTCGGACATGTGCGTCTCCAGTCAGATTTTGATGATCAATGTCGAGAGGGTGCGTTGCGGGCCGATACCGCCGTTGACCTGCGCCTCGATACTCACCAACACGTCGCCCGCATGGTAGGTGGGAAGGATTTCATTGGCATACATGCGCACGCCGACCCCAACAGGAACACCCACCTAAGTGGAGGCCACGGCACTGGTGGCAGCAGTGAAAGCAGAGGCAGCAAGATTAGCGATCGTGGTGCGTTGGGCATTGAGGGCATCGCCCTGTTGTCGGGTCAGCGGCTTGGAGATGCCGATCATCATCACGCACGGCAGACTCTTGGCCTGCATCTTGTCGTAGACCTCGACGACCTTGCTGTTGACTTCATAGTGGGCGCTTTTCGCCTCGCCAAAATGCAGCTCGCGCAGGCGTCCGCGTTCGCTGTCGGTGAGGGTGATCTGCGAGACGTTGAAGACGATCCCGTGATTGCCCATGTATTGGAAAGTCCCTTCGATCTTTATCGCCCGCCTCCTTTTGGGTGAAGGTGGCGATTCTCTAGAAGGAGCGGATGGGATTCAAATCATTTCAGCTCGTTGGGAATAAGGGGACAGATTCATTACCAGCAAATAAACCCCCTTTTATTCTCACCAGCTTGTTGGCGCTGATGTGCTCGCGAACACGAGGTGTAGGCAGTTAATGCCAAGCCTTTAAGGTGAACGCCCAGCAAAGCTGGGCGGCAGGATCGAACTCAGAACGCGAAGCAAGAACACCCGAAGGCGCCCCAGAAGCCTTGGTGATCGCTGACCGGAACGCTGCTGCGGCGCGCGCGATCATGCTGGTGTTGATGCACGGCACAAGAACCGATGCACTGGTGGATGCTGGCGACCAGCGGCACAGAGCTTGGGCTCCAGTGTCCAGGCACGATTGCTACCGGCGACCAGTCTGGCATCACTGGTACTGTCGGCGGCGCTAGCTTGTCGAATTCATGAGTGGCATGTACCACTTTGCCGCCCACCACCGTGAGGACCGATTCGAGCCACTTAATCGCTTCTTCTTCGACGCTGAAGAAGTCCGCTGTCAGTGCGACGAGGTCGGCAAGCTGGCCCACCTTGATCTGACCCTTTTTGCCCTGCTCGCTGGAGAACCAGGCACTGCCATGGGTGAACAGCTGCAAGGCGGTGGAGCGAGGCAGGCCCTGCGGGTAGAGCGTGGTACCACCGACAGTTTTGCCGCTGACCAGCCAGTACAATGCGGTCCAGGGGTTGTAGCTGGCCACGCGGGTCGCGTCGGTACCTGCACCGACTGGCACACCTTCAGCCAACATACGCTGGATAGGCGGCGTAGCTTCGGCCGCCTTGGCACCGTAGCGGTCGATAAAGTATTCACCCTGGAAGGCCATGCGGTGCTGGATAGCGATGCCGCCACCAAGGGCGCGAACGCGCTCGATATTACGCGGGCTAATGGTCTCGGCGTGATCGAACAACCACGGCAGGCCGTTAAATGGGATGTCGCGGTCGACTTTCTCGAACACATCGAGCATGCGTGAGATGGATTCGTCATAGGTGGCGTGCAGACGGAACGGCCAGCGCTGTTCGACCAGATGGCGCACCACCGGCTCCAGCTCATCTTCCATGCTCGGCGCCAGATCCGGGCGCGGCTCGAGGAAGTCTTCGAAGTCGGCGGCAGAAAACACCAGCATCTCACCAGCACCGTTATGACGGAGAAAGTCGTCGCCCTGATGCAGCTTGACGCTACCAGTCCAGTTCTTGAAGTCGGTCAGCTCTTCCTTCGGCTTCTGAGTGAACAGGTTGTAAGCAATGCGCACGGTGAGCTGGTCCTTGTCGGCCAACTCCTGGATCACCTGATAATCGTCCGGGTAGTTCTGATAGCCACCACCGGCATCGATAGCGCTGGTCACACCCAGGCGGTTGAGCTCACGCATGAATTGGCGGGTGGAGTTGACCTGGTACTCCAGCGGCAGCTTCGGCCCTTTGGCTAGCGTCGCATAGAGAATCAAGGCATTTGGACGCGCAATAAGCATACCGGTGGGATTGCCACTGGCATCGCGCTGGATTTCACCACCCGGCGGATTGGGCGTATTGCGGTCGTATCCGACGGCACGTAGAGCGGCGCGATTGAGCAGGGCGCGGTCGTACAGGTGAAGGACAAATACTGGTGTATCCGGTGCAGCCTGATTCAGCTCCTCGATGGTAGGCAGCCGTTTCTCGGCGAACTGGAATTCGGTCCAGCCACCGACCACGCGCACCCATTGCGGTGTCGGTGTGCGGTCGGCTTGAACCTTGAGCATACGCAGGGCGTCGGCCAAGGAGGGGACACCTTCCCAACGCAATTCCAAGTTGTAATTCAGGCCACCACGGATCAGGTGCAGGTGCGAGTCGTTGAGCCCTGGGATGACGGTTCGTTTTTGCAGGTCCACCACCTTCGTGGCGCTACCACGCAAAGCCATGGCTTCGGCATCACTGCCTACGGCGATAAAACGACCATCTTTGATAGCAACGGCACTGGCCTGTGGCTTCTCAGGATCGACCGTATGCAGACGACCGTTGAAGAGGATGAGATCGGCGATCATGGCGCCTCCTTGGAAACTTGCAGAAGAAGTGCCGGCTAAAGCGGCAATGGGCAGGGCTGACCAGGCGGCTCCAATAGCACCTAGCACACCACCTGCAACGAGCATGCGGCGACGATCTGAATCGTGGCTCATGGCCGGGCTTCTTTAGGCGTCAGCCAGGCGGCAAAGACACGCGTGGCCATGGGCATGCACACGTAAACCACGAGTAAGACGATGCTCAGGGTGATCAGCGCGTTGCTCATCAAGTAGCTGGAGAGCAATGGCGCCAGGCGGAACAGCGGCTGCCACAGCTGGGGAATCAGCAAACTCAGCGGCAGGATTACAAGAAAGCTGATGACGGCTTGCTTCCAAAGCGCAGGTGGTTGCTGGGTATTGTCGGGCATGAACCAGAAGTCCTTGCCCAGTAGGATCTCGGTATTGTCGCCGGCGCTCAGCAATGGCTGCACCTCTGCGACCAACTGCTTTCGTACGTCCGAGTCCAGCCAAGCCTGCATGTGCTGAAGCTGGTCGAAACGCAGTATGCAGGTGAAATTGACGAAGTTGGCCTGACTCTCGCGTGCTACGTCTACAGCCAAGTGGCCTTGGCTCTGCCCGGCCGTGTCGATGGCCCGATGCAACCAAGTGTCATAGCGTTGCTCGTGTCGACGGTGTACTTGATGGCGCACCACTAGCGTGACGGTATCGGCTTGCGTCTGATTCATTTCGCAGTCTCCGTATCTAAAGCGAGTTAGGGAACAGCCCCCACCCAGTGGGGGCTGGCATTGGCTCAGATAGGTGCTGCGATGGGCGCCAGGGTCGGGCCGTGCTCTACGCGCTCAGGAGCCTTGTGGACCATGGTATAGGCGTAGTCGACGCCCATACCGTATGCACCGGAGTGTTCCTTGACCAGGTCCATGACGGCGTCGTAGGTCTCGCGGTTCTTCCAGTCACGCTGCCACTCCAACAGAACCTGCTGCCAGGTGACGGGTACCACACCTGCCTGGATCATGCGCTGCATCGCATAGTCGTGAGCCTCTTTGGTGGTGCCGCCGGAAGCGTCAGCAACCATGTAAATCTCGTAACCGGCATCGTGCATGGCGGAGAGTGCGAAGGTGGTGTTGCACACCTCAGTCCACAACCCGGAGACGATGATCTTGTTGCGGCCATTCTTCTTCAAGGCATCACGAACCTTCTGGTCATCCCAGGAGTTCATCGAGGTGCGCTCAAGAAGTGGAGCGTCGGGGAAGACGGCGAGGAGTTCGGGATAGGTGTGGCCGGAGAAGCTTTCGGTCTCTACCGAAGTGATGGTAGTCGGCACATTAAAGATCTTGGCGGCCTTGGCCAGGCCCACGGTGTTGTTCTTCAGAGTCTGGCGGTCGATGCTCTGTACGCCGAAAGCCATTTGAGGCTGCTGGTCGATAAAAATCAGCTGGCTGTTTTGAGGGGTCAGAACTTCGAGTTTTGGATTGTTCATTATTGTTTACCTGTCAGTTGAGTAATGGTCCGTAAATTGATCCGGACGGTCACACCTTCTTGTTATCCCAAGAAGGGGATGGCGCCATCTAAAGCGGCTACGGCCCGAATTCGAATCCAAGTTAGCCGAACGACAGGAAATTTGCGCTCGCATTAATGCGCTCTTGAAGGTGCATTAATGCGCCGGCGAGACTGTTTTTGCGCTGCTAGCATTTGCCTCCCACAACCCGGATCGTAGTTATTAACGCGGTCCATAAATCGCTAGGAGAATGCAAATGTCAGCCACTCGTCCAAATGGCCAAAAGACCGCCTATTGGGGTGTTTCCTGGGAGGAAGGCTACGGCTACCCGCAAGCAAGACAGGTAGGTAACGAGATTTATGTGTCTGGCCAATTTAATCACGATGAAGAAGGCAATCTGGTAGCCCCTGCGCCGCTGGATAGTGAAGGTAAACCCAGCGATTTCTCCGTGATGGGAGAGCAGATGCGCACCTCTTACGACAACATCGCCAAACTGCTCGCGCTCTACGGTGCAACGCTTGAGGATGTCGTTGAAGAGACGCTGTTCGTATTGGATATGGATGCGGCATTTGCCGTAGTTGGCAAGGTGCGCAAGGCCGCCTATGGCACCGAACGCCCCCAATGCGCCAGCAACATTATTGGTGTGTCGAGATTGGCGCAGCGCCCGCAGCTGATCGAGATCGCATGCAAGGCGGTAATCGGTGCGCGAGCCGACTAAGCATAAATCCCGGTTTAACTACGTAAGCGGGAGATCGAGATGCCCCTCGATGAGGGGCTTTTGATCAGCTACTGCCGCTGCGCAAAACGTCATGAACGCTTTGACTCGCCACGACTTTCGAATGTCCTGGTGGGTGAGTAGCCAAAGATCATCACTGAGCTCTGGAACAACCGGACCGACACGGACCAAGCCAGGCGTGATGTCCCCGAGCATGCAGGGAAGAAATCCGAAACCAAGCCCCGCCACGATTGCAGCACTTGCCGCAGCGACTGAATCGGTACGGTACGAAATACAGTTCGCATCCACTCGGCATTCGAGGTAGCGAGCTACCTTCAACCCGCAAAGAGCGCCGGAGTAGGACACCCACTCTTCACCGTCAACGAACGGCTTGGACGCAGGCGCGCTTTTTACACTTCCATAGGGTGCCCAGGCGATTGTCGCAAGTTTACGCCCCACCAGACTCTCAGATGGCTTATTGGTTGCTCTCACCGCGATGTCAGATTCATCTCGGGCCAGACTCAGCGTCTGGTTACCCACTAGCACCTCAATTGCTATCCCTTCGTTAACCGTCTTGAAATCAGCAATGATCGGGGTGAGGAAGTAGAGCAGCAGAGAGTCGCTGGTGGTAATTCTCAGTTTTCCGAGAGGCCCCTGACCCGCGCGCGATACGCGCCGAGCGACGCTGACAATATCAAGTTCCACTCGCTCAGCGAGCGCCCGCAACTCCGCGCCTTCGGCAGTCAGCATGTATCCAGAGCGGCGATGATCGAACAGGGCGACTCCCAGCGTTTTCTCAACCTGAGAGACACGACGCGAGACGGTGGAAACGTTGACTCCTAGCCTCTTGGCAGTGTCGGCACGATTGCCACATTCGCTAAGCGTTTTGATGATGCGCAAGTCATCCCAGGAAAGCTGGTTTACAGCATCGCTGACATCCCATTTGGCGCCGATTGATAAGCCCTGGCTTGACGAAGCATTATTCGATGACGATTTCACGCCAAGACATTCCTAATATCGTGTTCAGTCATCATACGAAAACGCTAAAGGAGAACCAAGGCAATGCCCACAAGGGGACGGACGAAAGTTTGCCTGCGGTCTTTGGCTATCTGAATCTAGCGGTCTCACTGACCGTCCGCTTTTCGCCGAAAGCAGATATTTATTAAGAAAAATTCTCTGTTAGTTCCCGGTATGTCAGACAGACCGCGTTGGCTGTTTGGGGCTGCTGCGCAGCCCAGCGGGGCGGTGCGACGTTTCGCTAAAGCCCCTCGCCACAGGGTGTGTGTGTTGGCTGGCCTTGGGACATGGTGGGCTTTTTATGAGTGCTTCGCACTCAAGCGGGAGCAAGCTCCCTCGCCACGGGGTTAATCATGTCCCCCGGTCCAAACAGGTTGTCGTCAGAAGAAGCTCAACCCCACATGCAACAGCTTCTCGACAGCGCAAATGTGCTTTTCACCAGGTTAACGCGATCACCCTTTGGAACTGGCCTGCGCCGCTTCAACAATCAACTCCGCAACTTTCCCCGGGTTGGACGTCATCACCACATGGGAGGCGCCTTGGACGGTGACGGTCTTTTTCGAGCCCGCGCGTTCGGCCATGAACTTGAGGGCGGCCTCGGGGATGTTTTTGTCCGCCGAACCGTAGATGAACCAGGACGGCAGTTTTTTCCAGGCCGGGTCGCCAGACGCTTCCTTCAAGGCAGCCTCGCTGATTGGACGTTGGGTGGCGGCCATCAGCGCGGAGTCAGCCGCTGGCACGTCGGCAGCAAACTGTTGGCCGAATTTGTCCTGCTGAATGTAGAGATCCTTATTGCCGTCGTCCAACTGCACCGGCGCGGCCAGGGTTGGCCCAAGGGTGCCGCCAGCCAAAAGGGGCAGGTTTATTTTAAGTTTTATAACTGATCCAAGTCCGCTCTGAGTGCTGCTAGAAGCTTCTGATTAAGTTCAATAGTCCGTTCACTCAGCCCAGCAGACTTTTGCTGTATGCTCTCAGGTATGGTTTTTGTGTAGCGAAATTGTTGACCGAATACATAACCAACTATCTCTTCAAGGTAGTATTTTGATTGAGTGATCGTCTTTTGCAACTCGTCCAGTAAGTCTAATATGTCTTTGGACGCGCTTAGCTTCAGCCCGTTAACTTGAGAGAAGAGTTTGGCTTCCTGGGCTCTAAGATCACCGATAATCTTGATTGATTTATCGTTGGCTTGCGCGAACAAAGGACTCGAAACACCATTATCACTGGCATACCATGCAGCAATCATTGGAGCTAGTTCGCGCTCAATGATATTGATATTCAACCCGCGAAAATCATCTAGTTCATCCATGAACGCATAATATTCACGATTTTTGGTCTCGTATTTATATTTTCGCTTCTGTATATCTATCTCGTGAATTCTTTTTTGCCTATCAAGGTCTTCGGCATTCTGTTGCTTTAGGCTTTCAATTTCTTTAGCGTGCGCCTGTTTGACTTTTTCATTTAACACACTATATTCATAAGAAACTTGCTGCTTTTCCCTCTCTATCTTTGCAACGTCTTCCATGAGTGCTCTATTTTTCCCTTTCTCTTGATGATATGAATGAAAAAACTTAACTACACAAAAGACGAGCAAACTTATAACTGCTAAAAAAGCTTGATGAGAAATGTCCATATTTATTCCTTTTGCTATTGATGATTCTCAAGAATTCGCTCAAGCCCTGAGCACATTTAACCTAATGATGTCATTTTGCCTGCCTAATTGTCCATGGAGGGGTGAGGTAGGCTTGCTTTTGTACCCTGCGGGAGCAAGCTCCCTCGCCACGGGATCATTGTCGGCTTTGAGGGCGGTGTCAGGGGTGGTGATCCGGTTTTTTGAGGAATACGGTCATTTCTTTTTCGGGTTCTCGACAGACAGTTGCTCATGAAGTTGGATACCACGATCCACTGACTTACCTGAACTCTCGCCTCATCGTAAGCAGCCAACCACCCGCGCCCTTACCTTTCCAAAACCAAGTCCGAAGGATCCCACCCTTCAGGGCGTTTCTGACCAAAAGCGTCGCGTAGCTCGACATCAACATTCTCCAACAAGAGCATCTGCCCGTGGCCGAGCTGCCAATCATAGAAGTCGGAAAAGTCTGCTTTCGCCAAGGCCCGGATCGTCTTTGCAACGAAGCCGTGGGCGACCAGCAAAACGTGTTTCGACGGGTAGCGCTTTTGTAGCTCGAGCAGCCCCTCTCGAACACGCTGAACCACCTCGCGAACCGACTCTCCATCCGTTGGCCCAACCGCCCAGCACCGCGTGATGTTTTGAGACCAAAGCTCCGGGTAACGCTCGCTTGCATCAGCCTGAGTCAGCCCTTCAAAAACACCCACACTGCGTTCGCGAAATGCATCCAGGGTTGAGGTTGGGAGGTTCAACGTGCGGTTCAGGATAACGGCGGTTTCTTGGGCTCTGCGCAAAGGGGATACAACCATCGCGTCCAAGTTGGACGGCAAGTGCTTTGCTAACGCGAGAGCCTGCTCTCTACCCCGCTGATTTAGCCCGGGATCAGTGGATCCGACGTAGCGCTTCTCAGCGTTAGGCTCGGTTTCCCCATGCCGTACTACACATAGATTCACGAGATCCATTTCCATCGCTCAGGGCAGACATTTGATAGAAAGCAGGCCTGACATACTTTCACTGCGGCTCCAGCTCTGACCATAAAGAAGTGCGTCCAATGCCGACCATCAACGTTCCGTAGTCTTCAAATTTGCCGACGTTTACTTCAGCCTGACTCTTCCACGTTGCTTCACATTCTTCGCACACCCAGAGTGAGATTTTTGTAGACCGGACACGCATTGCTCGAACGTACCCTTGGCCGCACCTTCCGCATTCAACCAGCATGTTAACAACCTCGAACAGGACTTCGCTGCAGTCCAATCCTAGCGGCCGTTCTTGGCCGGTTAGTCGACTGCTACCTGATTTTGAAAACTCTGGGGATCAAGGCTGTAGCTTTTTTACCATAGCAAAAAAAGAGGCAGCTTCTGCATTGGCGTTAATCGACTAAGACTCAAAAAGTGCTGCGCGCCGGTTTGTTGTAGAAGCTGAGCAAGACATCGTAGCGACGGGTGACGAGGGCAAAGTCGTCACTCAGTTGCTGCGGCGTCGCATGCTCGAGCCAGTGCTGCTGCAGGCTTTGCAACGCTTGCAGGTACGCGTCCGCCGACGGCGTGATGGTGTGCCAGAGGTAATTGGCAAACTCGTCCCTTGGCTTGGCGGGGTGAAGGCGCACATAGTCCTTGCCCTGCATACTCGCCTGTTGCACCGCGTCGATCAACGGCGCGAGGGTCTTTGGGGTCAAGGTGGCGAGGTGCGCCCCTTGCTCCAGCTCATCCACCGCAGTGCGGGCGGCAATCATGTAGTTGAGCAAGTGCCAGTGGGTGTCCTGGCCAAAGCGCGCCTGCAGCAGAGCCAGTTGTGCAGGGCGTAGACGCACGTCCTCGCGTTCCAGGTGTTTGCGCAATTCGGTGGAGGCGGCCATATAGGCCTCGCCCTTGATGACCATGGCTTGTGCTACCCGCCCCTGTGGCGGTTGAAAGTGTGACTGGCCCAGCCGCTGGTAGAAGTCGAACGAGTTGGTCAGCGGCGTGACATCCTGCAAGGCCAAGACGTATCGCCCGGCTGCATTGATCAACTGGCTATCGGGTTCCAGCCATTCAAGCTTGCCGGTGATGCGCTGGGCGCAGATATCGTTTTGCAGCTCACGATCCTGGGCTTCGTCGTCGCCGAACTCGTTGAGGATCCCGTTCATCTGCACGAGGGACTCGTAGGTCTGCTGGTCGAAGATGGAGGGCCTGTACCACTGCTGGTGGGTGTAGCCGTAATAGAACAGGCGCCAGTCCCGGTCTACACGGTTCATGCAGTCGATGATCGGCGCCAGGGCGCTGGCCTTGGCGGTTTCGGGGCCATCGCGCTTGTCGAGCCACAGCTGCACTTGCGCCACCTGCTTGCTGGCGCCAGCCAGGCCCAGCAACCCCAGGCCCAATGTCAGGGCGATGGGGATCAACCATTTCGGATTCATCGTTTGGCCTCCTGGCCGTACCATTGCGCCTTGGTGGCGGGGGCTTGGCACTCCTGTGCGGTGGCTGGCAGGCGGCTGCACAGCCGCTCGGTCCATTGCTGCAAACCCTGGTTGCGATTGACCTGATGTTGGCGGTCGAGCATTTTCAATCCACCGTACAACACCACACACGCGACGATGCCCAGGGTGATCATGCGGGTTGGCCATTGGGCGTTGCCGGCTGTCCACGGGGTATGGGTTTTCAGGGTGTGCCGCTTGAACAGGCCGATGGCCGCCAGCACAAGCAGCAGCGTCACACTGGCCGCCGGGCCGATTTTATAACCGGCTGCGGTCATCAGCGCGGCGCCCGGCAGCAGGTCGCGCAGCGGCAGCAGCGGCAAGCGCGTTGGGCTCAGCCACCGGGGAAGTAGGGCACTCAGGCGCTCATCCAACACACGATACCGGTGAGCCAGCGGGCGCCACACATGCCACCCCAGGAAGCCGCCCATCACGATGGGTATCGACCACAACAGGCCGATGCCGAGGGTTGGCAGCAGGTTGCCTGCCAGGGATTCGGCGTGTACCAGGGCGCCAACCATGCAGCCCACGACGGTCGCCAGCACAAGGGGCCAACTGTCGAACGTACGTTCCCAACCTTGCCAGAAGTAAGGCGTGCCGCCTGGCATCGAGGCCGCCACCGTGGGGTGGTCGGCATAAATATCGGCGCTGAGCCGTTTACAGGCGGCCCAGTCGTCTTCGTTCAAGCGCTGGGCGAAGGCACGGCGTTGGCCCAGGGTCATGGGGGCCAGCAGCAGGCGCGCGGCGCGTTGCTGCGGGGTGCCGGGAGGCTCGGCCGCCAGCTCGCGTTGTCGGACGATTAACTGCGGGCTTTGCTGACGCCGCAACAGCAGCAGCCAATCGTCCGGCGGGCAGGTATGCCAGCCCTGGCCGTCGCACACCGCGTCAAATACCGTGGGCGACCAATAGCGGCTGTCCAGCAGCAGCTTGGCCAGCCACGTGTCGAACCACTGCGCATGGGGACTCTTGTCGATCCAGGGCTGACGCAAGCGCGCCTCATAGGCGGCCAGGAACCCGGTTTCGTCCTGCTGTTCGAGGGCCAGGCGCAAGGGTTTTTGCAGTGCAGCCTTGCTTTGCGTCTCCAGGGATTGAATCAGCGCGCAGGGCAGTTCCAGGCGTTGCCAGGCGCTCAGCCACTGAAAGGTTTCAAAGGCCCATTGGCGGTCATCGAGGCTGACCTCGTGGGTATCGACGATGCGTTGCAGCAGCGTGACTTCAAACATCCGCCCGGCGCCGCTTGCCAGCGCCTGCTGATACTGCTGTTGCAGGGTCTCGGCAACGACGACAGTGGGCGCATGCTCCACGGTCGTCAGCGGCTCATCTTCCTGCTGCCATTCACACCAGCTCAACGCTTCTTCATAGGCTGCCCGCAGGCGCTGAAAACCCTCGGGGTCGTCATCCGGGCGGGTTTTCTTCAGCAGGGCGGCGTATTGGCGTTTGATTGTGCGGGCGTCGGCATCAGGGGACAGGCCGAGGACATTCCAGCAACTCATGTGCGGTGCAACTCCATGAACAACGGCATCGCCCTCCTGGTGGGCGATGCAATGGAGCGCACCTTACCTGTTCGCCGCGAATCTGTCCTCGGTACAGTGCCGGCTATTGGCCAATGACGAATAAGCGGATCAAAAGGCCTGGGTTAACGCGATCACCCTTTGGAACTGGCCTGCGCCGCTTCAATAATCAGCTCCGCAACTTTCGCCGTGCGGCGCGCCTGGATAGACGATCAGGAGGCGACCGCTGCCCGGCGCATCGACGCTTGCCTGGCTTGGCTGCGTTTGTTGGCCATGGCCAGCTTGCCGACCAGTCGGATCGCCACGGCGGCGCAGGTGAGGCCGAAAGGCAGCACGTACCAGTCACTCATAGGGATACGCTTGAAGTTGGAGAAGGCGAATACAGCGGCGATGACCCACATGCCGGTAACGTGCAATGCCTTCCAGGCCTTGGGCCCCAGCAGTCGGGCGGGCCCTTTGAATGAGGTCAGGGCCATCAGCAGGATGAAGGCGTAGGCAGTCCCGCCCGGGATGTTGTTGACCACGGTGCGGGCGGGCCAGAACTCGGTGTTGAGTTGCCCATAGGCGTAGATCAGCACGGCATGCACCAGGTGCGAGAAGGCAAAGGCGAGGCCGATGAAGCGTCTCTCGCGGACCAGTGCCTTGGCGAGCGGTGAAGGCACCAGTACGGCAAAGGCCGACGCGGTGAACGCGATCAGAAACAGTGCGAAGGAGGAGCGGGCGGTGGCACGAATGGCGCTGCGCAGGCCCTCGACAAGGTCGGGTTGTACCGCGACAGCCGCGATGCTCATCGCCACCACCAGAGCGGCGATCAGGCTGAACAGCTGCCAGCCCTGAGGGCGGTAGGATAGGGTATTCATCGCAAGATCTCCTGTAATAAGGGCTCGCCATTCGGGGATCCGATGGCGAGTCGATGAGGAGAATTCTTGCAAGGGGATGTATACCGGCTATGTTCGAGAACCGGCGTTTATGCGTTGTTTTGAGTCTGCGAAGGCGCTGGATACAGTGGCTTACAAATGCAGGCCATGGATCCGAACGGTAGCGGCTGCACTTGGCGTGCAGCTAGAAAAAATAGGGGGACAAAAAATAGGGGGACGGATTTATTTTCTGCCCCCCTTCGTCAGCCCTAAAAGCTGCCCCCTTCAACATGGTAAACCCTCGGCTCCTCCGAAAAATATTCCTCCAACCCCATCATGAACAACCGATGGTCTTCACTCGCTTCGAAGCCCGGTGTGTGGTCTTCCAGCGATTGCCATCGCACGATCAGGTTGAATTGCTCGGGCGTTTCGATCCCTTGCGCCAGCATGTGGCCGCCGTAACCCTTGGCCCGTGTGAGCAATGGCGCGACTTCGGCAAATGCACCTCGGAACGTTTCGATGCGTTCTTTGTGAACAGGGAGCACAGCGATTTCATAAATCATGGCGTACCTCTGAATTGGCTAAAAGCCCGCATTTACGGGATGAGCGATGGCTCGACGGCAATCGCGATTTTTCCTCGAAGACCGTTGTTGGCGCTTTCCAACCGGGCATGGGCCAGGGGAATGTCGGCCAGCGAATAGACGGCGCCGACATGGGGGCGCAGCTGACCGCGGGCGATCAATGCGCTCAGCTCATCGAGCTTGCCGCGGTTTTGCCGGGTGAACACGAAGTGATAGCTCGCATTCTTGCCCCAGGCCTGGACGAGGTTTTGTGGCTGGGCGATGTCCACGATAGAGACGACGCGGCCCAGTTGGGCGAGGACGTCGGGGCTGCGGGACAGTGTGTTGCCGCCGATGGTGTCGAATACGACATCCACGCCGTGGCCAGCGGTTTCCCGAAGGACAGCGTCGACATAATCTTCTTTCTCATAGTCGATGATCACGTCGGCACCCAAGTTGCGGGCGAACTCCGCGTTTGCTTCGCGCACAGTGGTGAACACCCGGGCGCCCATGGCTTTCGCCACTTGAATCGCGACATGCCCGACGCCTCCAGCGCCGCCGTGGACAAGAATGCTCTCCCCGACCCTGAGCGCCGCACGCACCACCAGCGCTTCCCACACCGTCCCGCCCACCAGGGTCAGGCTTGCGGCCTCAAGATGGCTCAGCTCGGGCGGTTTCTTCCCGACGATGCTTTCAGACGCGACGTGGTACTCGGCATAGCTGCCTGACCCTTCAAATATTTGCGGGGTGTACCAGACTTCGTCTCCAGGCGCGAAGGTGGTCACACCGGGCCCAACGGCTTCGACCACGCCGGAGACGTCGTGGCCGGTGATGGCCGGCAGTGGCACCAGGTCGGGATAGTCGCCGCGTCGAACCTGGTAATCCAGCGGGTTGATGGAAGTGGCGTGTACGCGGACCAGGACTTGCCCCGCTTGCGGAACGGGCTTGGGCACGTCGCGGAGTTCGAACGATTCAGGACCGCCGAATGATTTAAGAATCATCGCTTTCATAGTAACTCCTCGTATCGATAAAAAGGGATATCGAGATATCTCGATATTATGTGGTAAAAAAACGCTACAGGTCTTTGCCAATGATCTCGGCGAGAGCACTGATGGTTGCTTCATTGCGTTTGTAATAGGTCCATTGGCCGATGCGCCTGACTTCGACCAGACCCACCCGTTGCAACGTGGCCAGATAACCGGACACCGTTGACTGCGACAGGCCGATCCCTTCCTGGATACTGCTGACGCAGACGCCGACCGTGTGAACGTCACCCTCATCCTGCGGGGGGAAGTTCTTTGCCGGATCCTTCAAACCTTTCAGGATTTGGAGACGTGTCGGGTTTGAGAGAGCTTTGAATATTTCAAGTAGGTCCATGTGGCGAGGATATCGAGATTTTTCGATATGTCAATACGTGAATTGGGATAGCTCGTGAGCTGAGGTTTTGAGGCTGCTTCGTAGCCTAGCGGGGATGAATCCCCTCGCCACGGGAGGCTTGGGGCAGGATCAGGCGTGGCGATCCAGTTTCTTGAGGAACACGGTCATCTCTTTCTCGGCTTGTTTGTCGCCGTGGGCGCGGGCAGCTTCCAGGCCTTTCTCCCAGGCTTGGCGGGCGGCCGGTAGGTCGCCTTGGCCTTGGTGGGCCTTGCCCAGCAGTTTCCAGGCGGCTGAGTATTTGGGGTCGAGTTCGACGCAGCGTTGGAAGTGTTCGGCGGCGCGGGGGAATTCGCCGAGGTCCAGGTAGCCCTTGCCCAGGCCGAAGCGTAGCAGGGCGTTGTCCACGCCTTTGGCGAGCATTTTTTCCAGGGAGTCGAGCACTTTTGAGTCTCCTGTTCTGTTCCTGTGGCGAGGGGATTTATCCCCGTTGGGCTGCGCAGCGGCCCTAAAGCAGTTAACTCAATCTGCTTGGCATACCGAGTTGCGTGGTTTTGGGGGCTGCTGCGCAGCCCAGCGGGGATAAATCCCCTCGCCACAGGATTGTTTCTGGTCAGAAAAAGCTCAACCCCACATGGAACAGCTTCTCGACGTCGCGAATGTGCTTTTTGTCCACCAGGAACAGGATGACATGGTCGCCGGTCTGGATGGTGGTGTCGTCATGGGCGATCAGCACTTCTTCGTGACGGATGATCGCGCCGATGGTGGTGCCGGGCGGCAGGCCGATGTCGCGGATGGCCTTGCCGATGACTTTGCTGGACTTGGCATCGCCATGGGCAATCGCTTCGATGGCTTCGGCCGCGCCGCGGCGCAGGGAGTGCACGCTGACGAT
>Ga0213822_1000850_pt1 | contig 20125 bp, 22 predicted proteins | sample MC6MC0908MG_FD_179872 | JGI IMG/M metagenome (GOLD analysis project Ga0213822, IMG submission 179872) | Enriched soil aggregate microbial communities from Iowa State University, Ames, United States - MC6-MC0908-MG | ecosystem: Environmental > Terrestrial > Soil > Unclassified | place: USA: Iowa...
TAATCGTCGCCCACACGCCGGTATAGCTCAGTTGGTAGAGCAACTGACTTGTAATCAGTAGGTCCCGGGTTCGACTCCTGGTGCCGGCACCATACAAAACGAAGCCCTCGCAGAAATGCGAGGGCTTCGTTGTTTCTGGGCGCTCACTTTTCCTCCACCCCCTGAAAAACCTGTGGGAGCGAGCTTGCTCGCGATGAGGCCATCAACCCCACCGACAATCTTTCTCCCAAAACAACGGCCAGGACAGGCTCAACCAAACAGCATCTTTTGCCAGTGATCCTCACCCACAATGGCAATCGAAGCCCCCGCCTCCCGCAGCTCCACTGCCTTCATGATCTTCGTTCCGTAGGTGCTGTGGCGCCACTGCTCATTACCCACGCTGCCGACCACCAGGTAATGCACCTTCTTACTCACCCCACCACCAATCAAACCGCCACGCTCCTCGACCAATGCCTGGCAATCTTTGCGTGGCCCAAAGGCCATGACGCCTGTAAATACAAACATTCGGCCATCCCACACCAAGTCAGGGGCCGGGGAATTGAAGGGAAGGTCCGCTGGAGTAATGGCAACAGCTTCGCCGACCTTCGACCTCTCAATGCCCACGCCAGAAAAGCTACGCAGGATGTTAAGCAGCTCAAGAGACTCGTCCGGGTCCAGAGCATCGTCCTGAAGCATGGACGCCAGGCGCGAATACAACAGATTGATCACCGGGTCATTTAGATGGGCGAGATTGTTTTCCAACCATTGCTTTAGGAAAACCGCTTCGTTGGTGTTCACGACACCATCCGCCGTAATCCCCGCGGCCAGTCCCACCAAGGCATCGGCGGCGCGTCGATCGATACGGGCGTGGTGGAAGAATTTGCTGTTTTCGAACTCGTTGTGTAGGTCCACTACGGGGTTCCTTAGGATGGGTATCGGTTCAACACTGAAGCATTACCGGTTGGGGAAATGTTGTGTTCAAACCTAGCACTCCTGCGCACAGCCCCCCATTTTTTGATCGAGGAAACAAATCCGTTCCCCTTTCCAAGTTGGGGTACGCCAAATTTTCCACCGAACCCCAGACCCGCAGAAAACCTAGACCCGCTGACCGCTACCGTTCGTCTGGTGTCGCACCATATTCAAAGCCCCGCAATGTGGGGCTTTGTTGTTTCCGTACCTCAGAAAAGTCTCACGTCATGTCGTGAGAGCGTCCACAAATTGTCCACACCTCCTCTCTCGCTTCCTGGCTTGCACATTATTTTCGTGCTGGCTTCGGTTCACTCGTAGTCAACGCACGACCAATTTCCATAGCCATTTCCAGTAGGTCAGCCGTTTCCTTGAAAGCTTCAGGATCCTGGGTTCCCTTAGCAAGAAAGCCATCTGGCATCACATCAAGCCTGACGCTGTCAGCTAACTGATGGAATCGAACAATCTGTTTGGCGTCTTCTGCTGTGAGTACCCCAAGCTTCGAAACGTTTCCCTGATAGACCCTGTTGAACTGACTATCAATGTGAACCACGAAGCTCATCCTGCCTTTCTCTACTTGAAAAGCTGAATATGGAGAGGTCGATTGCGCGCGCAATTGTGCTTCGTATTCTCGCAAACTCGGAAGGTAGTTACGGCGCTCCACAATTTCTACCAGCGCCGCTATCTCAGCAAATAGCGAAGCCTTCACGCTTTCACTCTCCTTTTTCATTTGCTTTTTCCACAATCGGACCGGACCAACCAGTGCCGCAAACGCCGATACCACGGCAACCAATATCGCTGTCCAGTTGGTTGCAGCAAGTGACTGCACCAAAGGTGTCCAATCAATTGTTCCAGACATTCACTTACTCCCTAAGCTGTTTGTTCAAACGAAAGAGGGTTGAGCTTCACGACCTCGGTAAGATGCCCAGGGCTGAAATGTGCGTACTTCATTGTCATGGCCAAGGACGCATGCTCCAAGACACGCTGCAGCGTGAGAATGTCTCCCCCCTTGCTCATGTAATAACTGGCGAAGGTATGCCGCAATACATGCGTCAACTGCCCGACCGGCAGCTCCAATCCCACCGCCTCTACCGATTCACCAAACCTTTTGTAGCAGTCACCGAACGGGAGCGTGTCCTTGATTAGCTTCTGCAGTGTTTCAGTGATGGGCACCGCCCGGTTCTTTGAGGACTTGGTCCTAGTGTAGTGAATTACCCCCCCTCGGACCTGACGTGCGGTTAGACCTTCCGCCTCAGACCATCGAGCACCTGTAGCGAGGCAGATCCGCGCAGCAACACCTGCGGCTGGCGATCGAGCATCGAGATCATCGAGCAGGGGGGTGATCTGCTCCGGCCCAAGGTAGGCCATCTCGGTTTCATCAAATTTCAAGCCCCGCACTTTGCCCAGGGGGTTATCCCCCTTCCATTCACCTAGGCGGTCCAGCTCGTTGAATACAGCGCGCAAATAGGCCAGTGCATGATTCAACGTATTGGCGCTGACGGGCTTGGCCTCTGCCCCTTTCTTTCGGCCCAGAGTGTGTAAAAAACTTTGACCTCATCGTTTTGGATCATCGACCTTCGTTGGCTGAGCGATCGCACGAAAAAAGCGAAAAAAGGGGAAATGTTGTGTTCAAACCTAGCACTCCTGCGCACGGCCCCCCATTTTTTGATCGAGGAAATAAATCCGTCCCTGAGGAATCCCCGAATTTTCTTACGAAAAATCAAGAAGTTGGAATATTGAAGAGACCTGCATGAGTCGGCAGCTTGTGTTGCACCACACAAAACAAGATCCCGACCCATGCAGGCCATCCGATTTTTACATAGCGCGCTCGCTCAAGCACTCCCCGGTGTTCACTCTCGTCGCCTGAAAACGTTGATGTGTTGTGTCAGCGCATTGCTACGAGGACGTCGGCTCACGCTGACGGGGCTTGGTCGATTTTTACCGAGCAAAGCCTATCCCAAACACACCATCAAACGAGTGGATCGGCTGCTGGGTAATCGGCATCTGCAAACCGAGCGCCCGCTGTTTTACTGGGTCATGCTGCGAGCCCTGTTGGGCTCGCTCAAGCATCCATTGATCCTGGTTGATTGGTCACCCATTGATGCGGCTGGAGAGTTCTTTTTGTTGCGCACAGCCATCCCTTTGGCGGGACGCTCATTCCCGATCTACGAGAGCGTTCATGAACGTGAGGGTTGTCCGAAATATCAAAAACGATTGCTACAAACGCTGGCCGAAATGCTTCCCGAAGATTGCGTCCCGGTCCTTGTGGCTGATGCAGGTTTTCGCCGGCCATGGATCAAAGCCGTCGAGGCGCAAGGCTGGTATTACGTGGGACGCGTGCGTAACCGGGATCTCTACCGAGCCGACGCAGACACTTGGCTACCCGTTAAAAACCTCTACGCTCTGGCATCGTCCTCACCGAAGTCATTGGGGCGGATCGAGATGACCCAAAGCGTTCCGCACATCATTCATCTGTACTGCGTTAGGCATTCGGCAAAAGGTCGCAAACACCAGCGTGTCACCGGATCAATCGCCAAAAACAAACTCAGCAGGCAATCGGCCAATCGTGAACGAGAGCCCTGGTTATTGGCTAGCAACCTGCCGGAAGATCAATGGAATCCATCGAAAATCGTGGCCATTTACAAACAGCGCATGCAGATAGAAGAAGGCTTCAGAGATGTAAAAAGTGAGTATTTTGGCGTAGGCGTCACTCGCCATCGGAGTCACTGCCCACGCCGAATCGAAGTACTTTTGCTGATCTCGGCTCTGGCTAATTACATCATTTGTTTAACGGGCTTGCAGGCCCGCGAGGCGGGGCATGAGCGCCGTTTTCAAAGCAATAGCCTTAAACGCCGACGAGTGTTATCGCTATGGCGGCTGGGCCTGGAATACTGGCGTAGCGGACGCGGCTCAAACTCTCGAAAAACTTTGGAGAGACTTGAGCACGCGTTGCGAGCAGAGGTACATCAAGAGGCGCAGGCAGTGGAGTAGATTTGTGGGGATTCCTCAGGGTCTGACCCCTGTTTCCTCATTGAATAGTGGTAATTCCGAAGACCTGAGGATCGGCACAAAAAATATGAGAATGGGCTTGATACGCGGCAAGCACGTTAAATCTCTCAAGTAGCTTCATATCATTATGATGATGCTGTGCCGAGAATTTCATATTGAATGATCCTACTTGGCCCCTCATCCGCGATGAGACCTCTACAAGGGTCTGTTTTGACAAGTCCACGACATTGAATGCAGCAAACGCACTCCGACTCAAATTAAAAAGAAACATATTGTGATTGGGATCCTCAGTTCCTTGAAGATAGCCTGTGTCCGGTATAGCGACTCGGCAGCCCGTAACGTCGTCAAAAGTTGCCACTATTACATGGCCCATTTGACCCTTTGACTCAACAATCTTCTCGACGGTAGCTTCCAAAATACTTTTTGTGCTGCCAGGCGGGATCATTAACGCCAGAAAAAGAATCTCCAGCCACTGGAAGTACTGATCACTCGTCACCCCAAACTCTGTGCAAACAGCAGTCAGGTGGGGCTTGACTCCCGTGCGAATGTCACAGAAGTCGGTTAGCAAAATAGGGTTGGTTGGATACAATCCCGCCACCCCCTTATACATATCAATTGTTCGAGCAATAGAATATGGGTTTCTTATCCACCCCATAAACTTTGCTTTGAACACTTTTTCAGCGGCGCCCTTCAACACGTCGCCTCCAGAATTGGCCTTTGACTCGGAAACGAGAAGGTCAGCGGCTGGAGCAAGATCAGCTTCAAATTTATGAAAGAAATCTTCTAGATTTTTTCTTAGGGATGAGTTTTTTACATCAAAACTGAAAAGATCATCAAAAGAGAGATTCTTCTTGATCTTGACGCCCCCAGCATTGGTCAGGCGAACAACGCTATTTTCTCGATCTGCAATTTCAAATTTGTAGATTCGCTGCTTATCCTTTGGTCTGCTCTCGTCTATGCAATTACTTCGTTGCTCGGACTGAGAGATAAAATGTTGATTTCTTGTTGAGTTTTCCATAACTTCTCCTTATGTCGACGTCCTACGGACGCGCAACCAATATCCCTTAACCCACTATAACGCCATTTTTGATTTAAAAAAGCTAAAAAAGGGACGCATGAATTTGTAGATCGGACGTCCCTTTTGGCTGACGTTCAGCGCAAGGCTTTTCTAGCGGCCGCAATCACTGATCTAAGGTGGTTTTGACTAGGAACAGACGATCGCCTATACCGAGAATCGCCTTGGAGCTGGCAGAGAGAGCATGTGGTTTGGTTTCTTGAGCACCGCCTAGCTGAGCGGAGTGAGGCGACTTGGTATTACTATTTCCAGACTGCACGGTTGATCAAAATTCGATTGGGAAAGACATGCTCATTCAATGTACGCTCGAAAATTAAACACATGTAAATCTGGATATTTACGGTCGACATACTGTAGCGAACTGGAAGAAAACACATGAGCTATTTCCAAAATAAAGCCTTAATTTTGATTCTTGCGAACGTTGATGCTTGTGTGTATCCGAGCAGGGTTCGCAGATTTTGCAATAGCTGCTAGAATAAACGTTGACTGAATTAAGATGGTGAAATGAAATGTCAGCGTCGCATCTGCTTAAATTATTGGAGCCGCTTGCCGCAATTGAGCACGAGCGCTGGGCGCACTGGCAAAAATACCTTCATTCTAAGTGTTCGCGAAATGACGACGGCTCGCTGACAGTTCCTAGCGAGCTTGTAGTGAAATGGGAGCAACAGATAAAAACACCTTACCGCAATCTTACTGAGGCGGAAAAGGATAGCGATAGGGAACAAGTGAGGAAGTATTTGGAATTTATTATAAATAATATTGGTTTGGATTGATGATTTTTACGTGAAATTTGGCTTGGAGAGATTTATGAGAAACGCTCTCCAAGGATTAGAAAGTAGCGATAAGGGTTATATTCTTTTCATCTCTGCTAGTTTTCTGTAGTGGGCTCCTAGTCCAGTAAGCTTGCATCCTTTCGAATTTATTGCGGCATAAAACATATGGTCCGCATCTACTGGGATCACAAGGCCGTAGCGATTGCACTGTTGGAGCTCTTTGAATATTTTCACGTTCTCTTCGCTTACAGGTAGATGTTTGAACTCGTCTGGAACATTTTCTCTGTCAGGCTCAAAGGATGGGTCTAATGCAAAAATATCAGTTTTGTTTGGGAAATATTTTACAAGTCTCCGCAATACTTCTTTTGGTACCTTTGGATCTACTTTTCTCAAGGCGACAAAGTGCTGTACATTCGCTTTGTACATGGGGCGCTGCTCCCATGGTCCGAGCGTTTGATCAACATGGGAATAAATTGCGGCTGGGGTGATATTTCCAAGAATATCTGAACACCCACCTCTAAGACCGTCAAGTAATATATCAGTGAATATTCCTCGACCATCTTCCTCCATCGCACCACCTTCACGATGGCTCGCAGTTAATATAGTTACTCCAGTGCCAATTACAGATGCATTTCCGTCTACTCCCGCCACTTCTCCTGCGTAACCCGAATGACAACAATCAAGAATTATCACGCAGGACTTAATCTTGGGGTGAGATCTATTTGCCAGTGCGAGTATTTCTGAAAGTGAGGTGCCCCATGCGCCACGTCGCCCATCACTACTTACAATGTACCCAGCGTTGGTTTCTGGAACAATTATTCCGTGCCCGGCGAAATATAAGAGCGCTGTATCAGCCTCTCCACTAAAAAGCTCAGAGATGGAATTTATCAGTAGCTCGCTTGTGACTTGTTGTTCGTTACTGACTAATTTGATAACAGAAAAATTGGGATCGCCACCCCCGTCATTTTCTAGTAATTCAGCAATCGCAACTGCGTCATTGACACAGCCCTTTAATGGTGCTGTTGGGTAATCATCTATACCGATGACTAAGGCTTTTTTCATTATCGGTCTCCGCCGATAAGTGCCTTAAGGTTAGACCACGTCCACTTATACAACTTGTCGCTGGATAGCGCAGCTTTAGGTTTTATGCATGTCGTATCAGAATAGCCATTGAGAAGGAAATACGGTATCCCTTCTTCCTGGGCGATTTTCACTTCGGCGCTTACTCCAACAGCCGTGTCAGTGTTATTGCCACAAATTACGCACACTACATCAACGGCTTTAATCCGCGCTCTGGCTTTGGCCTTCCAGTTGTCATCAATGTGCTCTTTGATAGACCAATCTGCTAAATCGAATGGGCTGTCATCAAGTTTTGCCTGCCCCACCAAAAAAGTTTTCAGGGTTACATCGTTGTCATAATCGAAAGAAATGAATACGCGCTTTTTCATCACAGTAACTCCATGTATTGGCATTTGACAACTACGGCTTATAGTTGTGTCATTTGTGCTTCCGGATTTTTAGCTAGCATAGCTGGCTTGTTTTTTCGTCCTTAAATACTATTGATAAATCCTGGGATTTTATTTTCTCAATTTCGCAAAAGTTTGCCCGTCGACCATTTTGCGCAGAAGGTCATTTTTTAGAGATCGGGTACATCCAAACTGCTGGACTGATTTAGTCATGGACATATCACCGATCGGATTTTTACTTAATCTTTTTTGGTTGGTGGAGGTGGCGGCGGCTCGCGACGTGGTAATGGAACATCACCTCTAACATTGCGCATCGGAGGTGGCGGTGGCGGCTTTTGATCGGACATCACAAATCTCCTCGTTATGAGTTGCTGAGTACACCGGGATGAAAGCGATAACTGAAGCTATTACAGAGTAAATGACGTATTTCGAAAATTGGTCTAGTTGAGTGCTGCGGCCATCATTGTTTTTTGCGTTTCTTGTTGCGCCCATGATGTAATATTCCATCATGATTTGCATAAATTGGCCGTTGGCTTTTGAAATATCTCCATCATAATACTTAATCAAGATTTTTCGGTGATATTCAAGGTCTTCAGCGGTTGGGATAACTAAATCATCTTTTCGAACTCGCCAAGCTTTAGAGAAATGAGCCACCGCAACTAAAAGATAGACTCCAGCCATCAGGTATGTGACCCAGAAGAAAACCCCTTCTTTGCTATCGACGCTCGGAGCTTTCGAAAGTAGATATGAAAGGTAACTCAACAGCGCTACTATCATAGCCAATGGCAAGTTTAGACGTGCCAGCAATTTTTCTTTTCGCTCGGCTTCTGCAAGATAAATTTTTTCGTAGAGTTTGTACTCTTCGTCGTCAGACTTCATTTTCTTACAACTATCATTTAGGCGAAGCTTGATAGTAGTATCAAAAGGCCATGCATTGCTAGGGGTTTTTGCGGATCGGGCCAATTTTTGCGGATTGTGCAGGGGCGGAGTTACCGCTGCTGCTTTCAGCCGAGTGGTCTGTAAGCACTGAGTCTAGATCGGCTGTCGATCACTCCGGGGAACCAAGTGGGCATCAGCTGAAGTCAGCAACTCTCAGAGGCTTTTTCTCTCAAGCGGCGTTTGTGCGAGGGCTCGGTAACGTCCGCGACGCTGCAGCGAGATTTTAGGCGCTCGGGGCTCCCCGCTTTCAAAGAAGAGGAATACACCGAAGCTCCTGTTATCACTCGGATGCCGCTGGGGTAATTTTAGGGGTAGAGATAAAAGTGGAATTATTAAATAGCGATAAAAAACAAATGTTTATGCGAAAGTTCGACTCCTGGTGCCACCATACAAAACGAAGCCCTCGCAGAAATGCGAGGGCTTTGTTGTTTCTGGGCGTTCACTTTTCCTCCACCCCCCTAAAAGCCTGTGGGAGCGAGCTTGCTCGCGATGAGGCCATCAACCCCACCGACAACCTTTCTCCCAAGACAACGGCCAGGACCGGCTCAACCAAACAGCATCTTTTGCCAGTGATCCTCACCCACAATGGCAATCGAAGCCCCCGCCTCCCGCTGTTCCACTGCCGTCATGATCTTCGTTCCGTAGGTACTGTGGACTTGGCAGAAAAAACACCTCGCGAGGTTTTTGAATCACCCCCTAAACCAGCACACCGAATCGACACGCTATTACTATTTGCCGACCATGCCATTACTCACTCATCGCTTAGGAAAACCCTGGCCGTTCAACCACCAAACAAAGATCAGAAAACAGCCGTCGCCGTTAACCAGCAGCGATTGAGTGCCGGTATCGGGATCAACGAGAATCATCGTGTCGGGATGGATGTTTGACACTCATCCTCACCGCGCACCGTTGGTAGGATCTCCCTCAGCAAGCATACGCTTCAAGCATTCACGCTCCTGGGCACCAGGTAGCACGCCCGTTGTCATCGCCTGCAGCACAGTGACGCCCTCTTCGTTGAGTACCCTGACCTCGGCTTTCGCATGACCGCGTTCATCGATGTCAACGATGAGCCAATGGCAGGTGATCTGTTCCTCTGGGTACACGGGACGTTTGAACTCCAAACTCATGCCGGTGGCCAACCAACCGATCTGCCCGCCGATCTCGGTAATCAGACTTGCCGTTAGCAGGCCATGAGCAATAGGTGCCTTGAACCGGCGCAACTGTGCGTAATGCGCATCGCAGTGGACCGGGTTGTAGTCCCGAGAGATCTGCGCGAATTGATGGATATCGTCTCGCGAAAAACAGCGGACAACGGTGAAGCGGTCTCCTACGTTGAGTCCTTCGGCGGCACGTTCTCTCGGGCCTTTCATAAAGGCTTCCTGGTAGCGGCGGGGCGGTCGTTAAAAAGTGTGCTCGGGACCAGGAAATGTCCCGGCTTCCACATCCAGTGCAAAATCTCTTGCCGCTGTTTGAAGTACGGAACGGAGGTCGGCGTACTGTTTGACGAATCGCGGCAGGCGACCCTGACGCAAACCGGCCATATCCTGCCAAACCAGTACCTGAGCATCACATTGGTTTCCGGCACCGATCCCTACGGTAGGTATGGAAATAGCGTGGGTGATCGCGGCTCCGACTTCACCGGGTACCATCTCGATCAAAACCGCGAAGGCACCGGCGGCTTCCAGTGCTTTGGCGCTGTCTATCAAGCGCTGTGCATCGTCACCTCGGCCCTGCACACGATAGCCGCCCAGTTGATGTTCCATCTGTGGTGTGAAGCCGATGTGTGCCATGACGGGGATGCCCGAGCGAGTGAGCTTTTCGATGTGTGGCAGCAACTCGATCCCGCCTTCGAGTTTGACGGCATGGGCACCGGCTTCCTTCATGAATCGAACGGCGGTATGCAGGCACTGTTCCGGTGAGGCCTGATAGGAGCCGAAAGGCAGGTCGGCAATCACCAGTGCTCGCTGTGTCGAGCGGTTGACTGCTCGCACCAGAGGGATAAGTTCGTCGACGGTGACCGAAAGCGTTGATTCATTGCCGTAGACATTGTTAGAGGCGGAGTCGCCCACCAGCAGGACAGGTATGCCGGCATCCTCGAAAATGGCGGCGCTGTACATGTCATACGCCGTCAACATCGCCCACTTGCGACCTTCCACTTTCATTTGTTTGAGGTGCGGGATCCGGATTCGTGTCGCAGGTTTTGTCTGGGGGGAACGGTCGTAGGGTGAAGTTTGCTCGCTCATCGGGACGTCTCGCTGACAGGATGGGTTAGGCATGTAACTGCTCGATCAGCAGCACTAGCGCGATGATGATCATGATCACTCCAGACAAACGGCTGACCAGATGCGCAGCGGCAGGGCGTGCTCGAAGCACGACTTGTGAGCCAAATCCGACCAGCAAATAGATCACTCCACAGCTGATGGTGTGGATCAGCCCGAGTGCAATCATCTGCATGGGCACAGGCCACGGCGCGGTGGTGTCGGTGAATTGCGGCAGGAGCGCCAGAAACAGCAGAAACACTTTCGGATTCAGCCCACTCACGCAAAGTCCCTTTAGCGCCCATCGCGCCCATGAGTCGGTCGCTTGGCTTTCATCGGCGTGCGGTGTGGAAGGGCGAGCAAGCATATTGACCCCCAACCAAAGCAGGTAACCCGCACCGGCCACTGTCAGCACGGACAATGCCAGCGGGTGATTGGCTATCAACGTGCCAACACCGGCCGCGACGATCATCGTGGCGATCAAGTGGCCGGATAACAGTCCACCCACGGCAGGAATAACAACGCGATGCTTCAAGCCTGCGGATATCGCGTAGGCCCAATCTGCACCCGGGGTGATGACGAACAGAATCGACACTGCCCAGAACGCGGCAAACACATTGAAGGTCATGGCGTCACCCACGCCTGTTGATACAACGTTGTTCTTGTCATCATCGCTTCCCATCAATCCAGGATCGCGCCTCTTTGGAAAGGCTCGGTCGTTTATGGCTGAAGGAAGAATAATGAAAGTCGGCTAGAATATTCTTTCAAAGATTGTCGTAACGACACTGTGTATTGGAAGGTTTTACTGCGTGGACAGAATCGATCGAAATATTCTTGCCGAATTGCAAAAGGATGGTCGCCTTTCGGTCACTGAACTGGCTGAACGGGTCGGCCTGAGCCTTTCACCTTGTCATCGTCGAGTGCGGGCATTGGAAGAGTCCGGTGTATTACTCGGCTATCGCGCGCAACTGGACCCCGCCGCGCTCGGCCTGAACTTTTCCGCCATGGTATTCGCCACCCTGCGAGAGGGCGACAGGCAAGCGGTAGAGGCGTTCGAAGCGGCGCTCATTGAGATCCCCCAGGTGGTTGATGCGCAAAGATTGTTTGGCGAGCCGGATTATTTGCTGCACGTCATCGCCCAGGACCTGCCGGCCTTTCAGCGACTGTATGACGAGAGCCTTTCAACATTGCCCAATGTTCAGCGGCTGACCTCGACGCTGGTGATGAAACAGGTTGTTCAGGATCGGCCGCTGCCGCTGTGAGCTTGCGTAGTCGTCGTGCAGTTGAAGGGCCACTTTTAACCGACTCTGTTGAAAAAGTCGCTCAGCCCAAACGGCCTGATCATTGACTGTTAAAAGCTTTTTTGCACGCTGCTACATGAAACCCGAGTCCGGAAGCCTCTGCCAAAAGAAAAAACTCAATCTCGGATGCGTACTTTTCTGATGCGCACACCATGGCCGACTTTTTCAACAGAATCAGCCCTCTGCTGCCTGTCGCCACGGCAGCTTTGGGGTTTTTCACTTATACGTTGCGTACTCGCTAACTTAACCGCTCAGCCGCTTTGCGATAAACCTGCTCACGCTTGCGCTTATCGACGGCCACCACAAACACCATGACCTCCGAGTCAATCACTTGATCAACCAGACGATAACCGCTGCTGCGCAGTTTAATCTTGTAGCAGTCGGGCAAGGCATCAGACGGTTGGCCTCGATACGCGGCTTGAGCAGAATCGTGGCTAGCTTCTTCTTGAGCTGCTGGCGCACGGTATCCCCAATTTGTGCCACTCCTTTAACGCCCGCGCATCGAATTCGAGGCTATAGGTCATCCAGTGAAACCTTAACCCGCTGGGGATTAGTCAGCCGCTCGCGAACCGTTGCGATCAAGGCTTCATCGTCCTCGGTCATCAGAACTGGCTTGAAGGGCAACTGACCGCGCTCTGCTACGTATTGCAAGGCTTGGCGCATCAGCTCTGAAGGGGTAACGCCTAGCCTCTCCAGCTCGCGGTAAGCTCGCGCCTTGAGGTCGTCGTCGATACGGACATTGATGGACGCCATGGGATGGCCCTCACTGTAATGACATTGGTCTTTACAGCGAGGTAAAAACTTCATTTGAGCAAGCCTGAAAATGGCTGTTTTTTTACCCAACTCACAGGTTACGTGTGTCGCTCGCAACTCTACGTACCGAGCACAGCACATGCTCACAGCTTACTCGTCCCCGCTTCGCTCCCCCTCAAAGCATCGATTCTCTCCAAAGGCTCACAATCCGATCTTTATGCAAAATTATGAGTTGGCAATAATTATGGCGTATCCATAAAAAGGGATAATTGCATGAGCAGCATATTTCAACGCCCTGAACTGGCTGAATCGATGGCAAATCAGCTGCTCCATCCAGGCGTGCTCGATGAAGGCCTGCGCTCAGGTCTGTTCCTGTCTGGCTTACGCCGTACAGGCAAAACGACTTTTCTGAGAAATGACCTCATTCCGGCCCTGGAAGAAGCGGGCGCTCTAGTCATCTACGTTGATCTATGGAGCGACACCTTGGCCAACCCGGCCACGCTCGTGCACAACGCCATACATAAAACGCTGAAAGATCTGCAAACGCCGGGCTCCTCTGCCCTGGAAATACTCAAGCGCGTCAGTAATGTCGAGGCAGGCGCCGCAGGGTTCAAATTCGGCTTCAAACTCGACAGTATCGGTAACCCCGACGGCCCGACACTGGCGCAAGCACTGACAGAAGTCGTCGACCAAGCCAAGACCGACTTGGTCCTGATCATTGACGAAGTGCAGCACGCCTTCTCCTCCGACGATGGCAATCAAATGCTCTTGGCCCTCAAGGCCGCACGCGATGCAATCAACCCTCGCCCGAATACACCGGGTTACTTCTTGTTTATCGGAACCGGCTCCCACAGGGCCCAAGTCAGCGAACTGAACGCCAAACGCAACCAGGCGTTTTCCGGCGCCACATCAGCCGCCTACCCGCTGCTCAAAGGTGACTACGTGGAGTTCCTGCTCAACCGACTTGCCATGACCGTGAAAAAAGAAAAGCTGCCGTCCTTGGAGACCGCTATCGAGGCGTTCAATACCTTGGGCAATCGACCCGAGGAGATGCTCAAGGCTCTACGCCAACTCTTGCAGCAGGACGGAGACCCCGACCTCTTTCTTCCCGTAATCGCCAGCACTCTACGTTCGGCTGCAGCGAACATCGAGCTGGAAAAAGTCGAGCAACTGGGCAGCCTGGCCCTGGCGATTTTCAACAAAATTGCATCTACAGAAGGCGATGCTCGAGGGATTTTTTCCATCGACGCAGCGGCCGAGTATTCAAAGTCAGTAGGGCGAGAGGTGCGGGTTGAAGAGATTCAACCGGTGGTAATCGCGCTAGTAGCGGAGAACATCATCATGCGGCGCGGGCATGGGATTTACGCGATTACGGATCAGTTTGTTCAGGAGATTTGGCTGGAGCAGCGGGTTTTGATTGAGGGGAGTTAGGGGCTGGCTGGTCATGGACTGGCGAAGCCGGTGTATGAGCCCACAGCAAATTTGCGCAATGCTTCACTAACCGTATCGGTGTCCGTCCGCAAACGTAGCACTCCTGCGCACAGGCACCTCACTTTCGATTCGGAAAATAAATACGTCCCCTTTTTTCTTTGCGATAAATCAGGATCAGGCGGATCTGATAGGCCGTGCAAGCATCATTTTCGAACTTTCATATTCCGCTGTCCCCCATAAAAACCATCCTCTTTAGCAGATAAACTGCCGGCACCTTCCAAACAACCGACAGACAAACCCGTACTTAAAAATATCATATTATTCCTTAAAGCTCTATTCGCTATTCATAAAACATCTATGAACCTGTCACTATCGACAGTAGACCGATCTGCACTTCCCAGATAATACTTTTCCGTACTGATGATCAGCAACATGTAAAGGGACAGTCCTCCCCCCGAAGGTCGGACAGGAGAGGGATCACGGCAGTCTGAAATAAATTCACCAAAGACTACAGATAAAACCGGAAACTGATCAATTACCTAAGTGAGCGATTATGAACATTCGTGAAATTCTTGAAACAAGGCTTATCTATCCTACCCCTGATTTGATAAGTCCATATGCCGCAGCCATACAGGAACATACCGACAAGCAATGGATCGACGGTGAACTTAGAAGCCTGCTCCCCGAAGCTGCCCGCGAAAATTATAAACGTGTTCGTACCGGTTATATGGCTGCAAGATGGTGGCCCCTTACGCCAACTCATGAAAGATTGATACCGTTGGCACGCCTTATGTTATGGTCCATGTATAACGATGATATATATGAGCTGTGTACACCCGAGGGGGTACGTCATGGGCAAAAATGTTCCGTTGCTGTTTTAAAAGGAACCCTTACTGCCAGCGATGCCAATATTCCACTCGGGGCGTTTCTCGCGCAAATGCGTCAGGAATTCCTGGCATTTATACCCCAGTCGTCCATCGATCGTATTGCAGATAACATAGATATTTATTTCGATGGTGTGGAAATAGAAACCATGTACAAGAGAGATAGGCGGTTCCCGACACCATCCAATCAACGAATGATCCGGGAAAAGACGTTGATGCTTCGCGCCTTTAATGAATCTATGGAAGTGGAAACAGGTGTAACGCTTCCTGATGAAATACACAGGCACCCAGTCATCCGAGAGTTATCCAGGGTTTCCGGTCGCATACCCGGGTACTTTAACGACATCCAATCCCTGCTTAAAGAGGAAGCCACGGGTGATTTTTTTGTGAATCTGGTAAAAGTATTGGAAAACTTCAAAGGCATAACAAGAGCAGAAGCCATAGAAGAAGTAGTACGTATTAATAATGAAGACGTACATGAGTTTTTACACCTACAAAAAAACCTTCCTGATTTTGGAGTATGGCAGCGGGAGGTAGAATACTATGTACATTGTTGGAGCATGCCTTTCAATGGCTGGAAATCTGCGACATTAATAGAGTCGGATCGGTATTGGGAAGATGGGTATAACGCTCCCGAAGTATTTGAAGCAGCCGCCAATATTGTTCCCGACGCGAATTGAATTTATTAAACAAATAAAGTTCAGTTATGAAAAAGCTGTCCGCGGTAAACGAGTGCCATTTTAGTGCCCACGGGGGTTCCAACCGTCCACTCCTCCACGTCAACGCCGGCGAAGCCCTGTCCCACGCCTCCGACCTGCTCCATGTCGCCAAGCTCTTGGCCGAAGACGCGGCGATGATTCGCAATACGGATCGCGATGCCTGGGCCTCGTGTTATTTGCAGGACATGAGCAAGGCCGTCATCGACGTAGTGAAAGTGCTGGAGGCGCCGGGGAGTCATTGCGCTTGGGTTCTCTCATAGCCCGATGCTGTCCACTTGAACGGGGCAGCATTGGGTCTGGCACCTAAGGGCCCGGATACAAAGAAAGGCTGCTTCGCCGCCCAGCGGGAGCAACGCGCTCGCCGTCTTGTGGATATTCATCTAATCATTTTTCCCGCCGATACCTTCAAATAAGAGCGATGCCTGTCCCAAGGCTCTGCCGGCACTCGACTACACTTGCCCAGACATCCCCGCTCCAGGAGCAGTAGCGATGAAGATCCGCACCAAGATCATAGGCTCGGGGTTTGTCAGCCTTTTCTTTACCCTTTTGCTCGGTGGCATCGGGGTGTGGGGTTATCACTCCATGACCGAGGCCCTGGTGCAGAACGAGACCAGTATTTCGGCCATGCGCAAGCACATGGAGGCGGACATGATGCACGACGCCATTCGTGCCGATGTGTTGGCTGCGTTGCTGGTGGCGCCGGGGGATACTCAGGCGGCCAAAGAGGTGACGGAGGCGTTCGACGAGCATACGCAGCGAATGCGCAAGGTCATCGCCGAGAACGCCGAGGCAAAGTTGCCGAAGGAGGTCGCCCAGGCGATTGTCGAGTTGAAGCCACAGGTTGAAACCTACATCGATAAAGCGAAGCAGGTGATCGCCAAGGCCCTGAGCGGGGCTCAGGATGGTCGGGCATTGCGGGCGGAGTTCGACACGGCGTTTTCGGCGCTGGAAGAGCGTAACGAGGCGGTCAGTGAGCTGATTGAAAACCAGGCGCAATCGTCTCGCGAGCATCAGGACAGCAGTATTCAAACGTCGCAGACCTGGCTGATCCTTACATTGTTGGCCACGTGTGTGGCGTTGGTATTGTTGTCGTGGAGTTTGCTCAAGGCGGTGCTCACGCCACTGAATAAAATCATCCTCAATACCCAGGCGATTTCCCAAGGGGATTTGCAGCGGTCGATGGGCGCGCATGGCAAAGACGAACTGGGTCAATTGCAAAGCGTGATCGAGCAGATGCAAGCCAATTTGCGGCAGATGATCGCCACCATCCGTAACCAAAGCGATGAGCTGCATGGCACGTCCCGGACCTTGGGCGATACGGCACGGCACATTGTTTCCAGCGCCGATCAGCAGGCGCATAGCGCCACCAGCATGGCGGCGAGCATGGAGCAGATGATGGCGAACATCAGCCAGATCCATCAGCACGCCGACAGCGCACGGGCGATTTCGGCGCAGTCCGAGCAACTGGCGAGCAGCGGTGGCCAAGTGATTCTCGGGGTGGTGGAAGGCATGAACCGGATCGCCGAGGTGGTCAACCAGTCCTCCGGCAAGATCACGGCGCTGGACGCGTCTTCGGAAGACATTCATTCCATCATCCAGGTGATCAAGAGCATCGCCGAACAGACCAACTTGCTGGCCCTCAACGCCGCCATCGAAGCCGCTCGCGCTGGCGAGGCGGGCCGTGGCTTTGCGGTGGTGGCGGACGAAGTGCGCAACCTGGCGGCACGTACCACCCAGTCGACCCAGGAAATCACCGCGATGATCGAGCGCATCCAATCCAGCGCACGGGATGCGGTGGCGAATATGCAGGCTTGTGTCAGCCGGGTGGACGAAGGCGTGGACCTGGCCCAGCAGGCCGGGGTATCCATCAGCGAAATCCGCACCGGCGCCCGGCATGCCGCTGAAGTGGTGGAGGAAATTTCCCAGACCATTGCCGAGCAATCGAAGGCCAGTGATGAGATGGCTAAGCGGGTAGAGTCGATTGCCGAGCAATCCCGGGAAAACACTCGCTCGATTCACAACCTGACGCAAACGGCGGATCAACTCAACGACGCGGCGGGCTCGATGCAGGCTTCGGTGCAGCAGTTCAAGATTTGATGATCGTTCCGACGCTCCGCGTGGGAATGCCGCCAGGGACGCTCTGCGTTCCGCATGGTGACGCAGAGCGTCACGGGATGCATTCCCCACGGGGGAGCGTGGGAACGATCAATCCGCGCTAGCAAAAGTCCTGCTCACACCTGACTCACCTCAAACACAAACGAAATCTCCCGCTTCTGGGCGTTCCAGACATACCGGATATGTTTGCCCTGCACCGGCACCGACACCGCTGGCGGGCGAAACGCGGCTACGCATTCGTGGCCGGGCAGGCGGACGCTGTTGTACAGCAGTCCCCAGGACAAGGTTTCCCGCAGCTGCCGGGCGAACACCTGGGACGGGCCGTAGGCGGTGGGGTCCGGGTTGTGGAGGTGCGGGTAGTCGTGGCGGACGTCGTGCAAGGGTTTGACGACTTTGTTGACGTAGGTGCGCATGGTCAATTCCAGGTCCGGCTCGTTGGTCGCCCCGAGAAATCGGGCCTGGTGATAACAGGTCTCGGCGATGGCGGCTTCCTGGCTGCTGGCCGCGTAGTAGACGCCGAAGGTGCCGTCGCTGAAACGGCTGCTTTTGCCGATGTGGGTAAACGCCGCCATGACAGGTGAGGAGCCGGGCCCGGAAATACGGTCCTCGGGGCGAACCCGGGACAGCACGCCGGCCTCTTCCATCAATCGATCATTGGTCAGCGCTTCCAGGGCATAGGCCGTGGGCAAATCCTCAGGATCGAGTACGTCTTCGAACAGCGAGATCGGCGGAAAGCTGCTGTTGACGATCCGATAGGCCCGCTTCCATTGCGGGTCAGCCAAGGGGGGCATCATCAACCACGCACTCCGTCGAGGTAGCGGCGCACGTCGGCAATGTCCACCACTCGTCCGGCCAGCATGTAGGACAGTGCCGACTGGCCGTTGAAGGGTGCCGCGGTGTTGGGGCTGCTGACCCACTGGTACGCACGGTCCCGGTTGTTGCTGAAGATGATGCTCAATGCCTTGTGAATGCCCATGAGGTAGGAAATCCGCTCCAGCGTATCGCGAGGCAACCTGACATTTTCCGGCAGCTGTTTGTATTTGTAGAAGGTCGTGTTTCCCACCTTGCCCAGCAATATGCGCTGCTGCTCGACGCTGCAGCCCCAGAGCTCCATGAGGTTGAAGAAAAACTTCAACGCGACTCGACCCGCGTCCGGGGAGTCCAATTGTTGCTGTGCGTTGAGGTTGATCGATGAAGTAGCCATGGGTTTGGGCTCCTTTGTAGCGGGGTGATGCGTAGAGGATAGTACAGATATGGATATTTTTTAATATTTAATTCGCAAGCGAACTAATAGAGCTGATATTTCAATCCCCCTACACCCTCACTTGAAGTTCGGCTTGTTTTGCCGAATACGATGCTACTCGCTGGTCCCGGTCAGCATCGACTGGGCAAAACCCTCAAATCCCGCATAAGCTCCAACCATCGCTTGTCGGCGCTTTTCAGCACAAATTCGCGACAACCGTGGCAAGGTGCATGATGATAGCCAGCGTGCACTGCCTGGCCCGACCAGGCACAACAATAGCGAGCCCACTTATGCAGAGGGCATTACCCCATGGATAGCAGAATTCTACGCAACCTCATGCGCATCGTGCAGACCGGCTCGTTGTCGGCGGCTGCCGAGCATTCGTGCCTCACGGTGCAGGCATTGGCGGCGCAGTTGAACAAGGTCGAGGAACAGTTCGGTTTCCGACTGTTCCGACGCTCGAACAAGGGCCTGACGTTGACGAGCCAGGGCTCGGAACTGACCCCTTTTATGGATCAGGTGCTGGTGGCCACGCGACAGCTGGAAGCGAAAGTCGCGGCACTCAAGACGCCCCGGCAGCGCACGCTGAAAGCGGCGCTCAATACCACCCTGCCAGCGGAGTTCAATCGGCGGATGATCGATCGCTTGATCGCTGTGTTCCCCCAGTATCAGTTGGAGTTCAGTTACGCCGAGTCGATGGAAAACTTGAGCAAGCTCAAGAACGAAGATTTTGACCTGGCGATCCTGATCGGAACACAGCAGAGCGGTTTTTCCAGTATCACCATGCCAGACGTGCAGGTGCGGGTCGTCGGTGCCCATTGTGGCGATGAGGACGATTCCCTCGGTTTGCTCGGCGACAAGTTTCAGGTGCGTCCGGCAGAAGAGTGCCCCTATTCCCACAGCTTCCTTCGTTTTCTCGACGCTGGCCTGGGCGAATACGGCTCGAGCCAACGGATGGTGTATTCCTGCAGTGAAACGCTGACGCTGTCGTTGATCAGCCAGCTCGATGGCCTGGGGCTGGTGTCCCGTGAAGCGGCGCTGCGCAACGGTCTGGCGATTTTCCCTGACTTCGAGGACTTCCTCGAAGTCCGCCTGGCGGTGAACAATCCGGAACTGTCCGGCCAGGCGCTGCACGATGTGGTAGACCTGACGCTACAGGAACGAACCGAGCGCGATGTACGCCGCCGTGCCCACCGCCACACTGAGAAACAGAT
>Ga0213822_1000851_pt1 | contig 20110 bp, 22 predicted proteins | sample MC6MC0908MG_FD_179872 | JGI IMG/M metagenome (GOLD analysis project Ga0213822, IMG submission 179872) | Enriched soil aggregate microbial communities from Iowa State University, Ames, United States - MC6-MC0908-MG | ecosystem: Environmental > Terrestrial > Soil > Unclassified | place: USA: Iowa...
CTTTCGCACAGAAAACATTTGTTGCTGTCGCTTCGCTTTCGCACAGAAAACATTTGTTGCTGTCGCTTCGCTTTCGCACAGAAAACATTTGTTGCTGTCGCTTCGCTTTCGCACAGAAAACATTTGTAGCTGACACTTCGCTTTCGCTACAGATAACATTTGCCGCTGTCGCTTTACTTTCGCTACAGATAAACAATGCTTCCGGATTTTGAATTGTGCCCAGGCCTGCACGAGGGCCGACACGATGTCGGTCATTTCGGTAATGCCACAGGACGTGGCGTTCTTACCGGTGCAGGTCAGTTATCCGTTTTCGCAGGATGCGAAGGTTTTAGGCTAACATCCTTATTCATTCCTTTGAAAATCCGTGACATCCACTACTTTGATGGCATAAAAAAACTCGCCCCTAAAAAAGGGACGAGGACATTTCGCGGTACCACCCTAGTTATTGCACGGCAAACTCCAAGCAATCACTTCATTGACATAACGACTAGATTAAAGCCGGCATACCTTTACAGCTTGTTGCTGGTCCCGGTAGCTGCTCGCAGGATGAATTCAAAACTGCATTGGTACGGCGTTGGCTCTCAATCTCCGGCCTACGCTCCCTGTCGTCCATTCACAATCTTTACTACTTCCCGGTCAAAGCATTTTTGTATTCAAGCTTACATTTTACATGTGATTATACAATACTATACCAATTCAAATCAAGAGCTATGTGCCTATTGCCATCGATATTGATGGTTCTATCGGTAATTTTAGGCTCCTCACCATAACGTGTGGTTGATGTCCGTTCCGACTGGGCGCTTTCCTGGGGGCGTCCGATGAGCCGCTTCACTCGCGTTGCTCGCTCCAGGGTCTCATCTGTGACGCTGATCCCCAAGGAGTCGCCCAGCCTCCACTCCAATCAACTAGTACATTGCATACGATTTCACCATATTCTTGCAATTACAGGTATGATTGCAATTATTAACTACTTAACAAATCCATATAAAACGATTCCCGTTGCCACTGCTACATTTAGCGACTCTGCTTGGCCAAAAATTGGGATAATAATATTTTGATCTGTCATTGAAAGTAACTGTGGCTGAATCCCACTACCTTCATTCCCCATCATAATAGCGAATGCACCCGTATGCTCAATATCACTATAGACAACCGCCTCTTCATCTAAAGCAGTTCCAAATACTGGTACACCATTATCCTGTAACTGCTCAATCCATTCCTCTAAATCACCTCGGATGACAGGAATATGGAAATGTGAGCCCTGTGCAGAGCGAAGCGTTTTAGGATTATATAAATCGGCACACCCTTTACCTAGTATGACTGCATCTAAGCCAGCAGCATCCGCTGTGCGAATCATCGTTCCAATATTTCCTGGATCTTGGACAGCATCAATTAGTAGTACTTTGCGCCATGAAACCATTACATCTTGTTCTAACAAAGGCTGCTTACAAACTGCAAATACACCTTGAGACGTCTCCGTTTCAGCAAATTCCTTGGCAACAGCCGCTGTTATTTCAACAATGGCTACATGATCAATCGGCCAAAGCATTGGTAAATCTACACCTTCACGTACAATTAGCTGTAGCACCTGTTCCTTATTTTTTAATGCTTCCTCCACCAAATGGAATCCTTCTACTATGAACTCCCCAGATCTTTCACGCTCTTTACGTGTTGTTGCTAGCTTCTTCCAATATTTCACTAACGAATTTTGCGTAGATTCAATTTTTTTCATCGTAACTCGTACCGCCTTTTTCCTTTTTACTGTTCATTATTATACAGTAGAAAATGACAAATTACATAGTTATACGAAAACCATTATAAAGTTATGTTCATCACCGAGATACATGTTATAATTTTCAATATTTTAAGAAAACAGAACGATTGTCCATTTGATGGTTAATAAATGATCTTACCTTACTGATTCCATGAATACATAAATAAACTTAAGGATGATATGAATGAAAAAAAATGTACATGTCGTAGGCGCAATTATTGAAAATGATAAGCATGAAATTTTTTGTGCGTTAAGAAATCCTAATATGGTACTAGCAAATTATTGGGAGTTTCCTGGTGGTAAAATCGAAGAGGGGGAATCACCTAAACAAGCTTTATCCCGTGAAATATTAGAGGAATTTAATTGCTCTATACAAGTTGGAGAAAAAGTAGAAGATACCATTCATGAATATGAAAAATTTATAGTTCGCTTAGAAACATATAAGGCTACAATCATAAAGGGGGAGCCTATCGTGCTAGAACATGCTGAAATTAGATGGGTTCCTCGAAATCAACTTCTAGAGCTTAATTTCGCTCCTGCCGATATTCCAGCGATAAAAAAAATACTTGCTGAAAGATAATACTATTCATAAACAAAAGGATGACATAAAAAAATGCCTTAATTGTCATCCTTTTGTTTACTCAAATCTCTACAATGAGTTACCCTATTTCTCCCATTCTCCTTAGAGACATATAAAGCTTCATCAGCTCTTTTTAATATTGTAGCCTCACTATCCTTTAAGGTAGCTGTCGCAATTCCTATACTCACTGTTATTTTTCCAGTTTGCCATTTCGCATGTTCAACAGCCCATCGTAAATACTCAGCGATCTCTTTAGCCTCGTCCTGTTCAGTTTCAGGTAAAATGACAACGAATTCTTCTCCTCCATAACGTGCGACCATATCTTCTGAAGGAGCCTGAGTTTTTAATATTTGTGCTAATTGTACAAGGACTTCATCTCCAACTTGATGACCGAATGTGTCATTTACTATTTTGAAATGATCGATATCTAAAATAAAGAGTGAAAACGATTTTGCAGTTTCGTCGAAAATGGCAAACTGTACTTCTAGTTTTTCTTGAAAGAACCTTCTATTTTTCAAACCTGTTAGCTTATCTGTAACTGATAATTCTATTAATGTCGCATTCATTTCTAATAGCTCTGCTTGTTTCTGTTCGATTTCTAGATGAATCCTTTCTAATTTTGCTAATGCTCGATCCTTATCAATATAAGCTGCTTCCATTTGTTTTTTAGCTGATCTTAATTCTAATTCATAATCAATACGCTTCTTCATCTTCACTAAAATACAATCAATTCGCTCCATTTCATCCTCAGTATACAGCCTAGCATTCAACAAATATGGATTAGAAATACCATCCAAATGCTTAAAACTAATAAAAAACTCCTCAACACATTTATGTAAATTAATGGTAGGGTAAAAATAAGAATGAAAAATCAGCTTATTAGGCGTAGACATGAGAAATTCAATATGCTTATTTAACACATCTGCCTGTTCGTAGCCCAACCATTTGAGAAAAGTTTGATTCACTTCTGTTATAATCCCTTCATGCGTAATGGAAAGAAAACCACAAGGTGCATAGTTCAATTGTTTATCCATTCTTGAATATCCTTTCATGTTTCTTACAAAAATGCTTTGATACAGCGAATCGTTTCTTCTGGATGGCTAATATGTGGGTAATGACCCTTTGCCTCCATTACGATCAATGTACTATTTGTTAAGTGAATATGTAAAAAATCCCCTATCTCAATCGGCACAATACTATCATCTGAACATTGCATAATAAGTGATGGAACTGTCGCTTTAACTAAGTCGTCACGATAATCCGATAAAAAAGTTACTTCCGCAAATTCTCTAGCAATAACAGGATTAGCTGCAATAAAAGTTTGCTCCAACTCTTGTGATAGACTAGGAATCTCAGGATTTTTCATAGCTATAGGAGCCAAGTAACTTGCCCATCCCGAAAAATTCATTTCCATCATATCCAGTAGTTCTGTAATATCACTTAGTTCGAAACCGCCATGATAAGCACCGTCATTTAAATAACATGGAGATGGTCCAATCATCACCAATTTCTTGAAAGATTCAGGTCGTTTTATCGATGCTAACATTCCTATCATTGAGCTAATAGAATGTCCAACAAATATAATCTCTTTCAATTTCAAAAAATCGATTATGTCTAATATATCCTGTACATAACCATGTAAAGTATTGTATTTTTCAGATTTATAGGCACTTAAATCCGATTTTCCTGAGCCGACATAATCAAACAATATTACTTGAAAATTTTCTTCAAATGCAGGTGTGATAAAGCGCCACATATTTTGATCGCAACCAAAGCCATGCGCAAAAATAATAGTTTGATTCCCTTTGCCTATTATTTTCACATTATTACGTACAATTACATCAATCATCGCATTTACTCCCTTTAGAAATTTAAGTAATACCTTCATTTTGACCTTGAGGACAATAATTATCAAGATAAAGTAAAACTTTAATTTAGTAGAGGTTCTTTATCCTCCTAATTATTAGTCTTCACCAATCGGAATTTTACGGCAGTTATCCTCACAACTTATTTCTTTGCATCCGATACAGATAAATTACTGCCCATTAATGCGGGATAAACTAAGGAAATTATTGCAAAAGAGCAAAATGCTTAGAATATGCTCTGCATTTTGCTCTTAATTGATTTTTCAGTATTTATTACCTTTCATTTAAAGCCATTTTCTATATGGCGGAATACTTTGAGGAAAATGAAATACATTAAACGGATCGTATTTTCCCTTTACTTCTCTAAGCATTCTAAGATTACGACCATAATAGGCAGTTGGCCAATCTTTTATATAACGATCAGGGAAATTCACATAATCTCCAACAGTGAAAGGTGACAAAGCCCGTCTTAAATTCTCGACCCACTGAATATTTTTTTCTTCTTCTTTAGCCTTTTCCCATGAGGTAATATACTCCTGAGCAATTAAAGCATTTCTATAATAATAAGCTGTTCGGCTTGACGCAATTTGACTTACCGCGCCTCTAAGAGATTGCTGCCAAATGGTCGTATTTCTATTTGGAGCGTTAGATAAAAATTCTTTCATTTGTACAATGGCAGCATGAGGGAATGGCCTTTCAATAAAGGATCCTGACCTTTTACGAAGGGCTGGTTTGTTGCCGCTCGGTAAGTCGAAAAATTCTACAGCTTTAATATAAGGTACTTCCTTTATCCATATATTCGTTGGTGACCCTGTTTTCCTCAATGGACGGAGTAGTTTCTTTAACTCAGATGCTGTACCTATAAACTCACCTTGAGCAACAATATCACCCACTTGCTTAGATTTAAGCTCAATTTGTGAGGTCAAACGTTCATCTGTATAAGGTGCCCATTTTTGCCATGCGTCAAAGGCTCGTTCAAAATCTTCCCATCCCCATGTAATGGAGAAAATCGATACGTTAGAAATAGGATGCAGTTTAAATGTAAGAGCTGTAACGATGCCAAAATTCCCACCGCCCCCGCCACAACTTGCCCAAAATAAATCACTATTTTTCTGCTTGTCAGCTTGGATTACTTCAGCCCCTTCATGGCCACTTGCAACAACTATTTCAAGTTCCAGTAAATTGTCACATGTTAGCCCAAATGGACGCGATAACATGCCAATTCCCCCACCAAGCGTCAAACCAACAACCCCTACACTCCCTTCAGTTCCTGCCGGGATTGTAAAACCATTTTCCCATAATACCCGATATACTTCTCCTAAATTAGCACCTGCTTCAATTTTCGCTGTCATATCTTGCTGGTTAATTGTTATTTCATTCATATCACTAACATCTATAACAAGACCTTCATTTAATATTGAATAATTTTCATAGCTATGTCTCCCACTTCTGATTTGAAATGGTTCATTATTTTCTCTCGCCCATCTTAATGCGTTGATAACGTCTTTCTTATGTCGACAAAATACAATGATACTCGGAAATTTGGGATCATTTAAGTTATTATTTGTTCTTGCTTGCTTATAGTCCGGATCTTTAGGGGTAACAATTCTTCCTGTGAGCTTTACTTTCTTCAAAATACAGCTCCTCTCTCAAATGATGCAATGCAATGTTTTATCCTATGCTTATCACTTGGAAAGAATATGAAGATTGAAATTTTTATCGCTTAAAAATTAAAGATAAATGCTCATTCTCTTTATTCATACATATGATGCTATATTGAGACTACCTAGGAGGTGTTCTAATGATTATTCATGTGGTGAGCGCTGGTGAAACCCTTTGGCAAATTGCAAACCACTATTCCGTACCTATCAATTCCATTATCCAATTAAACGCATTATCTCATCCAAATCAATTAGTCATCGGACAATCACTCGTGATCCCCTCTCCTTATACAACTCATACGGTAAAAAGGGGCGACACTTTATGGTCAATTGCTCAACAATATAGTGTGCCTATTCAATCAATTATCACAGAAAATCATTTAACAAATCCAGATGTTTTAACACCTGGAACTAAGCTCGTAATTCCACCTATTACACATATCGTGCAGCCTGGAGAGACACTATCGCAAATTGCCAATCAATATGGTACGACCGTTCAAGCAATCGTTGTGGAAAATGGAATTGCAAACCCAAATATGATTTATGCTGGCACACGTTTGATTATTCCGAGAGCTAAGCCTTCCATTGAAGTAAATGCTTATACGTATCAAAAGCCTGAAGAAGCTGTTCGTTCGATTAACGCAATCGGTCATCTTCTTACTTATTTTAGCCCCTTTGCTTACATGATTAAGGAGGATGGATCTTTACAGCCTGTAGAAGATAAAGAAATGCTTGAAGCAGCTATTGCCAAAAACATTACACCTATGTTAACTCTGACGAATTTCTCTTCCACAGAAGCAGGCTCCAACTTAGCGCATGTTATTTTATCTAGTGCAGCATTACAGGAAAAGGTCATCAACAATGCCCTGCAAGTGATGGAAGAGAAAGGCTATAAAGTATTAAATATTGATTTTGAAAATGTACTTCCAGCAGATCGGGAAAATTACAATGACTTTCTTCAGTTAGCTGTTGACCGTCTTCACCCAAAAGGATTCCTAGTCTCAACGGCACTTGCACCAAAGACGAGCGCAACCCAGGCAGGAACATTATATGAGGCACATGATTATGAGGCACACGGAAGAATTGCAGATTTTGTAATTTTAATGACATATGAGTGGGGCTATCGACTTGGTCCACCACAAGCTATTTCACCCATTAATGAAATGAGAAAAGTTGTAGAATATGCTTTATCAGTAATGCCTGCTGACAAAATATTTTTAGGTTTTCAAATTTATGCTCGCGATTGGCTTCTGCCGCATGTTAAAGGGCAAGAAGCAGAAACATTCAGTTCTCAAGAAGCCATAAACAGAGCTGTAAAATATGGCGCAATCATACAATATGATAGGATCGCACAATCACCCTATTTTCGTTATGTGGATGAACAAGGTAGAAATCATGAGGTATGGTTTGAAGATGCTAGAAGTGCACAAGCTAAGTTTGACATGGTGAAGCAATATAATCTCCGAGGTATTAGTTATTGGGCATTAGGTTTTCCTTTCCCACAAAATTGGGCACTATTAAATAATGATTTTACCATCAAAAAGGTTTCTTTATAAAGACGACTCATCATCCAAAGTTGGAGATGACATTGGCTACATCAAATACCCATTATAAAAGTAAGCTTAGTTTACGTAGTTAAGGATTTTCTATTAACACAAAAATGATTTATACATGTCTACATTAACCCTTACTCTTCCCCAGTTTTTCCTATTATAAAAAAATCAATTGAAAGCCATATTAAGAAATATCAAAACGAAAGGAGAAACTAAACATGGGAAGAGACAATAAGCAAGGGCAAAGCGCCAACAAAGGGTCATTGCCTCAAACACCAAAAAATCAAAAAATAGCGCCAAACAAAGTTAGTGAAGAATTTTCTCAAGAGTTTATGGACCTTATTAATTCAGTTACTAAAGAAAAAAAGACAAAAAAATAAGGGGTACAACAAGTGGATTATAAACGTGCACAAGAAATTGTCGCCTCTCCATCAGAATATGAAGTAAGCTATAATGGCGTATCCGTCTGGATTGACAAGCTTCATGATGATGGTAAAACAGCAACTGTTCATTTACGTCGTTCTTTAGAGGAACGTTCCGAAGTAGACGTAGGAGAATTAAAGGAAGAATACCTCGCGCATTAAAACCTCATAATAAAAATCTGCTTACTTACAGTGTGTTTAAGTAAGCAGATTTTTTCTTTTTGAAAATACATATTGCCAATATATAAATCCATTAAACGGAAGTAGAGCATGCTATAAAACATCACGTCCTGTGATAACGTCTTCGTGACCAACATCGTGCTGCTGTCGCTTCGCTTTCGCGCAAAAAACATCGTGCTGCTGTCGCTTCGCTTTCGCGCAAAAAACATCGTGCTGCTGCCGCTTCGTTAGCACTTCACTTTCGCGCAAAAAACATCTGTTGCCCCAAGCGGCTCAGCGGACGCTCCCAGTCGGAACGGAAATCAACCACACGTTATGGTGATGATATGAAAATTTCAACTTTAAATGATGTAATCCTCTTCATATTTCATCCCTGTTAAAATATCACTTGCTCGATTGTGTAAGTCTTTGTAGTTATTCGCAATCTGTTCAGCAGAAATCGGCTTACTAAATAAATAGCCCTGAATATAATCGCAATCACCCTCAATTAAAAAAGCAAGCTGCTCGACTTCTTCAATTCCTTCGGCAACAACCTTTAATCGCAAATGCTTCGCCATTGATAAAATCATAGAAACGAGTGCTTCATCATTTTGATTATGCTGAATATTCCGAACGAACGCCCGGTCAATTTTTAAGCAATCAATTGGAAAATCTTTGAGATACGAAAGCGACGAATCCCCTGTTCCAAAGTCATCAACGGCAATTTGGATACCAATTGCCTTTAATTCATGAAGTAGCTGTGTCATTTGATCGATATTCATCGTCATACTTTCCGTTATTTCTAATTGTAAATATTTCGGCTCTAAATTTGTACGTTGTAAAATTTCTTGTACCATTTGTACTAAATCTTGTTGGAATAATTGCCCAAGAGATAAATTAACAGCAACCTTCATTGGTGGCAAACCTTGCTTCTCCCATGTCTTCGCTTGAACGCATGCTGTCTCTAAAATCCATTTCCCTAATGGAATAATTAGTCCAGATTCTTCTGCAATTGGGATAAACAACTCCGGTGAAACAAACCCGCGCGTTGGATGACGCCACCGTACTAGCGCTTCCACCGATTCAATTTTACTAGTTTTTAAATTTACCTGTGGCTGAAAATCCAAATAAAATTCTTCATTAGCTAACGCCTTATGAAGCTCTTGCTCAATCAATATACGGTCAGCAATGCCATTTGACATATATGGCTTATAGAAAAGAAATCTTTGAGGCATTTGACTCGCGTCTCGCATCGCTAACTGAGCATGCATTAAAAGCTCTTCACCTGAGCAATCCTCAGCATGCAGGGCAATTCCAAAATTAAGATTTCCGTTAAGCGAAAATAATTGTACTTGTAACGGTTTTTTCATAGCATCCTTCAAGTTAAAGCAAAATTGTAATAGCTCTTCACTTGTTGTTACATGATCAATATAAATAATAAACTGCCCCTCACGAAGCTTGGTTGCATAATAATGAGGCGGTAATATAGCTTGTATTCTCTCAGCCACGCGCTTCATCATTTCATTGGAATAGCTAATACCTATAGACGAGCGGATGGCTGCAAGGCGATCAATCTCAATAGCAATGATTGCTTTTTGATGGTTATTGGCATGTAAATCCTCTTTTAAGGTTTTTAATAATAGATGTTCATTCGGGAGCCCTGTAATATCATCATGAAAAGCTTGAAAGCGTAGCTCCTGTTGCGAATACTCAAGGTCTTGCTTTATTTTCAGTAATTGCCGATATGGTTTTTCGACCGATGTATAAAATAGTGCTTTTAGGAAAAAGTAGAATGCAAAAAATTGATAAATAAGTGCTGAAAAACCCCAAATAGATTCCCTATCTTTAATGAAAACAAAGAAAATATCACTAATAATTAAATAAATTGCAGCGCTATTTAGCCATATTTCTCGTTTGGGCAACTGTTTTATATACTTACTTAAAATCACGATCGTTGTACCTTGTAAGACAGCAGACAACAAATGGACAATAGTCTTAACTTTATTCAACAATGGTTCTTCAAGCAAGAAATATTTTGAAGAGCAATATACTAATACACAACTCAACAATACAAATAGTAAGGAACTTCCATATGTATAAATACGAACATTCATCCTTAAGCGTTCTTTGGGCTTTAAAATAATAAAGAGAAAACCGATTGATAAGCACAATCGCTCTATTATATGTAAAAGCATTTCCATATATTGTGTTTCAGCCATTGGGTTTTGTGTAATAACTAAGCTCACTATTTCCAACAAGGCGATGACAAAAAATAAATTACCTATGTATAATATTTGATTTGATAATAAGTGTGGAAAAACGAGCCAAGATTGAATAGCGATTGCCATCGTACAAACAATAATTAGTATTTGTATAATCAAATCCAAGCATATGTAGCTTTCTTCCTTAAAAATATCGAATATCCGATCACTTATACCTAATAGTGGTATAACTAGTAATAATGGCAATACTATATACCAAACCTCTTTCTTTTCTAACTCTAATTGATTCAACAAAAACCCTCCATACCCAATATATATCTTTAAATAGGTAATTTTACCTATTCAAAGGAGGCTCTTCATCAAAATATGTATCTGACTACACATTCCACGGAAATCACCTCTACATGATGGTGATAAGCCTTTTTATTAATTTCTTACAAATCATAACATTTTTATGCCAAAACGAAAGTATGCCAATATTCATTTTCCATTTTGATATTAGCATACTTTTGATGTTTTATCGCTCTATTCTTCTCTAGAAGATAACAGTTCACGCAGTTTAATCATTATTCTTGTGCGTCTTTTTTTAACTGCATCTACAGATAAACCTAGTTCTTTAGCTATTTCCGAGTAACTATAACCTTCTACATAAAAAAGTAGTAATATTTTTCTTTCTTCTTTTTTTAAACAGGACATAATACATTCTATATGAATGGGATTTCTCTTACTTATTTCATAATCATGAACATAATTTATCGTTTCATTGTCCATAGGTGTATAATTCTTTAGAAATAGGCTCTCCTTTGAAAGTTCTTTTAAAATTTCTCCTTTGACGCATGTATAAATATAAGCAGAAAACTGCCCTTTTGTTGGATCCGCTTTGCGCCAAGCCTCCCAAACAGCTATAGATGCTATATGACGATAATATTCAAAATCCTTGTAAATTCGGCACTTTACTAAAATCGACGTGATCATTGGCTGGACAAATTCCAATACTTCTTCAAATGGTTGTTCAGGTGATAACTTTTGCTTATTACGCTGTGTTGTCATCCTATTTTCCTGTCGACTATGCACAGTCCATTATTCCTAGGTGCCTCTATCTTAATTATTATACTACCAGTATGTCGAACGGCCCTTTTGACGATATAACTAGAGAGTTTTTATAAACCATACTTAATATTTATACATTACAACAGTACGATATTTCATAAATCATATGTTTTTACTGGATTTCTATACATATTTCTAAAAAGGTTGGACAGATTACTACTAAGGAGGCGAAATAGATGAATTTTCAAATAAGAGATGCGATTACGACAAACGTACATGGTCAATCTGCGGCTGAATTCAAGGATATTGTCGAGGATGCTATTAGCCGTGGTGAAGAGCATTTACTGCCAGGGCTTGGTGTATTTTTCGAAAAATGGTGGCAGCAATCTAGTCCTGCTGAGCAGGATGCATTTGTTCAAAAACTAGAAAAAGTCTTTGCTCACTAATTTTTTATAGACAGTTCATTCCATTTCCAATAAATGCGTGATAAAGTTTTATTTATCAGAAAATTTGGAGGGATTGGAATGACTGTTGCTGTAGAATTAATAGTAAATCAACTAAAAGAGGTTTTAACTGAAGAACAGGTGTCAACAAACGAAACAGTGCGACAGCTACATGGAAGGGACGAATCTCATCATTCAATGAGCTTACCAGATATCGTTGTCTTTCCTCGTTCCACGGCCGATGTCAGTGCCATCTTAAAAATTGCGCATGTGGAACGTGTACCCGTCGTACCTTTCGGTGTTGGCTCAAGCTTGGAAGGAAATGCAATCCCTATTGCAAATGGCATTTCTATCGATTTCTCTGAAATGAATACTATTTTAGAGATTCGACCAGATGACCTGCTAGTGAAAGTACAACCAGGTGTAACACGTGCCCAATTGAATAAAGAATTAAAAAAACATGGGCTTCAATTCACTGTTGATCCTGGTGCTGATGCTACACTTGGTGGAATGGCAGCGACAAATGCCAGCGGAACAACAGCAGTGCGCTATGGAGTTATGCGCGATCAAGTACGAGATTTAGAGGTTGTACTCGCAGATGGCTCAGTCATTCATACCGGTAGCTTAGCAGCAAAATCTTCTTCTGGTTATCACTTGAATGGCCTTTTCATTGGCTCTGAAGGTACTCTAGGTTGCTTTACAGAATTAACTTTACAAGTTTATGGTATACCTGAATTTGTCACTGCAGGACGCGCAGTTTTTGCGACAGTTGGCGATGCTGTCAGTGCAGTAACCGCATTGTTGCAGGCGGGTATTTCAATTGGTCGTGTTGAACTGGTCGATGAAGCCTCTATCAAACAAGCTAATATTTATAATGAAACATCCTATAATGAAAAACCAACACTATTTTTAGAATTTCACGGAAATGAAGCAGGTATGCATGCTGATATAGAATTTGCTAGCGAAATTTTTGAGGACTTTGGTTGTCTTTCTGTAGAATTTGAACAAGACAATGCAGCACGTAATAAGCTCTGGGAGGCGCGCCATTCATTGGCCTATGCATATATCCATGCCTATCCGGGGAAAAAGCTTATGTCGACTGACGTTTGTGTACCCATATCTATGCTTGCTGATTCTGTTTTATATGCTCGTGAACAGCTTGAGCAAGTTGGTCTTGCAGGCGGAATTGTAGGTCATGTTGGAGACGGTAACTTCCATGCCCTGTTAATGTTAGATCCAAATGATGCTGAGGAACAAGCAAAAGCCGACCGCTTCAATGAACATATTGTCCAATATGCTCTACTACGTGGTGGCACTTGTACCGGTGAACATGGTGTTGGTATTGGAAAAATGAAATATCAGTCTACAGAGCATGGAACATCTCTATTGGTGATGAAGAGCATCAAGGCAGCACTTGACCCACATAATATTATGAATCCAGGGAAAATTTTCACTATGTAGACTTATTAAACAGATTGAACCCGTTGGTATTGGATATCAACGGGTTCCTTTTTTATTGATCATCAAAACAATGTGTGGGCGGCCTTAATAAATTCTTTAAGAATACCTGCTAGAGAGCCCGAAGCAAAAATAAACGCTCCATCACTTTTGCCTGAGGGATCGAAGCGACCTCTAAGCTGTAGCACTTTAGCCTAGACGATAGTTTCCTTAACAACAAAAAAAAAGTAACCTAGCGTCTCCCGGGTTACTTTACTATGTAGCGATGTGGTCATCCACCTTGACAACATACATCGCGCGTGGCTTACATCCCTCTGTCTGCAACCACTGTTATGTTATTCACATTGACACCCCCTGTTGCCAATATGAACTCTATCTATATAGTACTTCTCTAACTGAGAAGCATAATGCTTGTCGTCTGTCCTTGCTCAAAATGCTCAGTTATTGGATTAAGCTAGAATTGAGGCTAGCACTGCTTTTTGTGCATGGAGTCTGTTTTCTGCTTGCTCAAAGATGTAAGAATTTGGACCATCAATAACAGATGCTGCTACTTCTTCTTCACGATGCGCTGGTAAACAGTGCAGGAACATGTAATTCGGCTTTGCATATGCAACAAGTTCATCATTAATTTGGTAACCTGCAAAGTCTTCTAGACGTTTTGCCGTTTCCTCTTCTTGCCCCATCGATGTCCAAACATCTGCGTACACTACGTCCGCATGTAAAACCGCTTCTACAGGATCATTTGTGATTGTAATAGTACTACCATTTGCTGCCGCGATAGCCTGAGCTTTTGCAATCACCTCTGCATCACATTCATAGCCAACTGGCGTTGCGACTGCTACGTTCATTCCAACATGTGCAGAAGCTACCACTAATGAGTGCGCCACATTGTTGCCATCTCCAACATAGGCAATTTTAAGTCCCTTTAGTTCCCCTTTATGTTCAGCGATTGTTTCTAAATCAGCTAAAGCTTGGCATGGGTGATAAATATCCGTTAGTCCATTAATAACGGGTATAGATGCATGCTCTGCAAGCTCTTTCACCATAGCATGAGAATTTGCACGAATCATAATACCATCTAAATAGCCTGATAATACATGTGCTGTATCATAAATCGATTCACCACGACCAATTTGTAAATCACGCGCATGCATAAACATACCTTTTCCACCTAATTGATTCATGCCTACTTCAAATGAAATACGAGTACGAGTTGAATGTTTTTCAAAAATCATGCCGAGCGTCTTACCTTCTAGCAGCTTCGGACATTTCTCTTCTTTTGTAATTATTTTCAGCTGTGTTGCTAATTCAACTAACTGTTGAACTTCTTCACTTGTATAATCTAGCAAGGTTAGTAGGTCTTTACCCTTTAAGCTAGACACTAACTTTAACTGTACTTCCTCGAGTAATTTCATAGCATTCGCTCCTTATTTCGTTACTGTTGAATCAAGTATAGCATGCATAAATATAAAATCAACTGAATTTTTATGTTTATTTTCGAAAATTAGAAATCTTTCTTAAAATGTGACTAAAATGCGAATTATTGAATTTTTATTCATAAATCAATATTTTAACCCTCAGCATCACATTCCAGATAATTGCATTATTGTTATTCCATTTTTATAATTAAAATGTATTGATTATTTTAGTGGTAAAATAAATGGATAAAGAGCTGGTACATCTTAGTAAGAGATTGTTAAAAAGATTGCAGAGAAGTGATTATCGAGTTAGATACACGAGGATTCTTTGTTTTCAGAAGCAAAAGGAAATGAAGCTTGCTATCGTTTATAAATATTATACAAAGCTTCAAAAAGAGGATTTGTTACATGGAAAATACATATTTTTGAAATTACATTCTATTATTTCAGATCAACAGAAAAATAAACGTTTGTGATGGAGGTATTATTGTGGATTTATATGATTTAAAAAAGGACATATTTAAAATTGCTTATCCCTTTATAAAAACTCGCCCAAATGTTGCTTTGTCCATCGGCATTATTGATCAAAACCAAGAAGCTACTTTTACTTTCAATGGCTCTAATTTTATGCTCGAAGAAAAGCCTTATGTATATGAGGTTGGGTCCATTTCTAAAGTTTTTACTACGTCAATATTAGGTGAAATGCTTCAGGAAGGTAAAGTTCATTTAGAAGATTCCATCGGCAACTATTTTTCTGCACTCCCTGATCATCACCCTGTGACGCTAAAACGTCTAGCAAATCATACATCAGGTCTGCCAGGTATAGGTGTGCTTAAAAATATTTACAATCTTTTTGATACTCAAACACCTCGTGATCCTTTTTGCCAATATTCACTGGATGAGACTATACATTATTTTAAAACACATACAAACGAGCCAAAAGTTAAGTTTAGATATTCAAATGTAGGCATGGGGCTTTTAGGGTATATTTTGGCCAATACGCTTCACACAGATTTTGAAACAGCCATCAAACAAAGAATTACAGATCCTTTAGATTTGCCAAATACATTTATTTCTATCCCTTCTGATAAAAAGGAGACGATATTACAAGGATACGGTATCCGAGGGCATAAAAAGCCTCCTCTCCATATGAATAACTTTATGGCAGCAGGGGCAATCCGTTCAACTGTCGATGACCTATTAAAATTTATGAAAGCTCATTTAAGCGATGAAAATTTAGGCTATACATTCACACACCAAGCTACTGAAACTATTTCAAAAGATTTAAGTATTGGTTTAGGATGGCTTCTTGAGGACGATATTATTTGGCATAACGGTTCAACAAAAGGATTCTCTAGTTATTTAGGGTTTGATAAAACACAGCAAACAGGGGTCGTTGTTCTATCCAATTATCGATCGAATATATTGACAATAAATCCTGGACAAATTGGTAGAGATATCTTAAAGCTTTTAAAAGATGAATAGATACTTTATCTGAATACAAAATGAAATTCTTCGCTTTTCATTTTTATCAAGAGATTATGTATTTATCGACTTAAAAAATACAAAACAGCCCTCAAACAAAAGAGGGCTGTTTTACTTATAATGCTTAGTCAAAAATAATTTTATTCACTGCATCACAGTTTAATTGTTGATTTTAATAACTTACAACAAATATTCAAATCACTTTACCAACCGCCACGATTCTGAATTTCGTCTGTTTTAGAATCAATGTTACGTGCAAATTCTTTCACTTTTTGTACAGAATCATCAATTTGACGCTTCGTTGTTTGAATGCGATTTGCTATACTAATCAATTGTGAAGGTTCTGGTGGGCTTGGCTGATTCGCAAGCATCATCAATTCTTGTTGAATACCTTCGAAATTAATGCCAGCATTTGTAATCATGTCACAAGCTAAAGTGATTTGAGAAGCTGTGTGGTCTACTGAATCGGCAACTCGATGATTGTTATTCCAATTCGTTCGACCTCCACCCATATATGAATTCATCTTTCGCTCCCCCTATCCTTGTAGCTTATCTGTTAATTCGTCGATTTCAGTAATTTTTTTATTAACACTGTCAGTGAAGGAATCAATTTCATCCGTTAATTTATCAACATCTTTTACATTGCGCTGAACTTCTGTTAAGTTATTTAATGCGTTTTGCACTTTACCAGTAATACCCATAGCTACGCTTTCTAGCATCGCTTTTACATGAGGCGGCGCATCTTGTCCAACTTGCGCTAGCAACATATCAACTTGTGGTTGAATTTCATTCAATGTAGTTTGAGCGTTAATTAATTCGCGTGAACAAGAATTCAACTCATTGTCGATTTTGTCCGAAGAACGGTCAATGTTCGCTTGAACATCTTTTATTTCACCTAACACCTTATCTATTTTATTACCAACTTCTCTTGCGGTAGATTTACTAATAATCATAATTGCAGGTTCCTCCTAGAAAAAATATGTTTATTCATATATATTACCAAAAAACTCTGATTCTTCCTAGCACTATTCTCCAATTAGTAAATCAGATATATTTCTTTGATCTAACCAATGCGAAAAGCCTCCTAACATCCTAGTTAGAAGGCAAAAATAATAGTTCAATTTAGTTCTTTATACTGTATTAGTCAAAAATAATCTTATTGACTGCATCACGGTCTAATTTTTTAATAACTTCCACCATTAATTTTACAGCATTATCATAATCATCACGATGTAAAATACCAGCATGTGAATGGATATAGCGTGTAGCAATACCGATTGATAATGCTGGCACTCCATTAGCAGTAATGTGCATGGAACCAGCATCTGTACCGCCACCAGCCATTGCTTCGAATTGGTATGGAATATTATGCTCATCTGCTACATCTAAAACGAATTCACGTAAGCCACGATGTGATACCATTGAGGCATCGTAGACAACTATTTGTGGACCAGCGCCCATTTTACTAGTTGATTCCTTCGCAGTTACTCCTGGTGTGTCTCCTGCTACACCTACATCGACAGCAAAGCCAATATCTGGTTGGATTTTATGCGTAGCGGTTTTCGCACCACGAAGCCCTACTTCCTCTTGTACGTTCCCTACAGAATAAAGGATATTAGGATGCTTTTCATTTTTCAAAGCTTTCATAACATCTATTGCAATTGCACAACCAATGCGGTTATCCCATGCTTTTGCTAATAGATACTTTTCGTTTTTCATCACATTAAATTCAAAATATGGTGTGACCATATCGCCAGGACGTACGCCCCATTCAAGTACTTCATCTTTTGAAGCTGCACCAACATCGATAAACATGTCTTTAATGTCTACCACTTTGTTACGCACATCTGCTGGTAAAATATGAGGTGGTTTTGAACCAATAACCCCAATAATTTCATCGCCTTTACGTGTTGTAATTGTTACACGCTGCGCAAGCATAACCTGGCTCCACCAACCGCCTACAGTTTGGAATTTGATGAACCCTTTGTCATCGATTTGGGTAACCATGAAGCCTACTTCATCTAAATGACCGGCAACCATAATTTTAGGCCCATTTTCATCGCCAACTTTTTTAGCAATGACGCTTCCTAAATTATCTGTTTCAACTGAGTCTGCAAATGGTGCAATGTATTTTTTCATAACCTCACGTGGTGCACGTTCATTACCTGCAATACCATTCGCATCCGTTAAATCTTTAAACATTTGTAATGTTGGATCTAGTTGTGTCATCCTTTTTCCTCCTGCTTCTTGTATCCCCTCTATTATACTTCGTTTACCGAAATATTCCTAGCCTAAATCGTCTGAAAATTGGTGTATTTCTTACTTTAATATCCTGAACGCTGACGATTATAATTCTCTTCATTTTTCTCAATATAGGCCCCTACAACGTCCTCAAACGTAAAGCCTAGATTGTACGCAAGTAATCCATAGCATTGCCAAATAGCTAAATAACTATCCTCTGTTGGTTGACTAATAAACTTTAAAATATAGTCCTGTGTCATTAAAAATGTCTCTGTTAAATCTCGCTTCTCTTCAATTACTGGCCATTTTTCTATCGCTGTATAACCTTTTAATAGGCCAAGTGATAATATAAAATGAATCGAATCCACATATTCCTCTAAAATCACATCACGCTCTGAGGGTCCCTTTGTGCTCCAAAACTTAAAGCAACGTGTTTCATTAGCAAGTTCACCCAGCTCTACCATTAATGCTAAACCTTTTTCTTTAAATACATCACGATCAATTTTTTGTGTTTTCTCGATGAAATCATCAAGCTCTTTCTGCATTTTATACAAATGTTGTAAATTCATTTTTTTCTCCTAAATTTCTTAAAAATATTTATAAAAAGTGAAACTAATTGCCCCCTCCAATCGTATAGGAGGGAATAACCTTTCTTCAAGGGGGAAATTGAAAATGTTGCCATTACTTATTCGACTTGCTGTTATTGCGCTTATTATCTATGTATTTTATAAAGCGATTCGTTATATAACCGATCCTAAGCGAAAACTTGATGAAGCCTATGAAAGAGGCCACTATTATTTTTATGATGACGTCAAAAATGTCCGAAAAAATTTCTTTATCTCTTATAAGGGTGCTCTTTTCGAAGGTGAAAAATACCTTGGTACTACCGATGATGCCTTTGAAGTTGTTACGATTTTTGTTGGCGCCCGTGACGCCGCTACACTGCAAGGTTTTTCGAGAAAAGACTTTGAATACCTACAGCAGGAAATCCTATTGAACTATCCAAGCGCAAAAATAAACTGGAAACAACCCATTGAAAAGCTTATGCACAACACATCCTCATGATGAGGATGTGTTTTTAATATATCGCAACATTTTTTACGATTTATCGGAAACATTTTAGGCTTTATCGGAATATTTTCGAGATTTATCGGAAACTTTTTAAGTTTTATCGGAATGTTTTTGCGTTTTTTCACCAGATTTGTACGATGATAAAAATTTGAATAGCCGCTAGTAACGGGAATCCAAATGCAAAACTGTTATGGCGTGTTTTATGACGGAATAAATACATTCCTAGTACGCCACCTACTGCACCACCAGCAATTGCTAATGTAAATAACGTACGTTCAGCAATACGCCATTCATGCTTTTTCGCTTTTGATTTATCCATACCCATCATCACGAGCAGAACTATAGAAACAACTGCCATATAACCTAATAATGCTTGTCCCATTGAGTACTCCTTTATTTTTACTATTTACTACTCTAACACAAAAAAGACTGACGGATAAGTCCATCAGTCTTGTAAGAAATTTTGCACCTGTCGCTTCGCTTTCGGTGCAGAAATAATTTTTAACTTCGTCAAAAATTATTTTGCTACTGCTTTTTTAGCAGATTCAGCTAATTGAGTGAATGCTGCTGCATCAGTTACAGCTAGGTCAGCTAACATTTTACGGTTAACTTCGATACCAGCAACTTTTAAACCGTGCATTAAACGGCTGTATGAAAGACCGTTCATGCGAGCAGCTGCGTTGATACGAGTGATCCATAATTTACGGA
>Ga0213822_1000852_pt1 | contig 20098 bp, 8 predicted proteins | sample MC6MC0908MG_FD_179872 | JGI IMG/M metagenome (GOLD analysis project Ga0213822, IMG submission 179872) | Enriched soil aggregate microbial communities from Iowa State University, Ames, United States - MC6-MC0908-MG | ecosystem: Environmental > Terrestrial > Soil > Unclassified | place: USA: Iowa...
TGGCCCTGAGCGTCACGGGCTGCACCCGTTGGTCGATGAACCACCACATGAACCTGGCCTACAAGGCCTATGACCGCGGCAATTGCGAGCAAGTGATGCTCGAGTTGTCGCAGGTCGACCGCGCCAGCCGTGCCCGCCGCTATATGCAACCGGAAGTCTCGATGTTGCGTGGCCAGTGCCTGGAACGGCAGAAGCTGTTCATCGATGCGGCGCAAACCTACCAGTTCATCATCACCCAATACCCTAACAGCGAATACGCGTTCCGTGCCCGCGCCCGCCTCGAAACCTTGCAGAGCCTGGGTCATTACCCCACCCGCAGCGCCTCGGCAGTGCGCCCTACAGCGTCCTGATACCGCTGGTCAGATCCCCGGCCAGGGGCAACCCCTGGCCGCCTCCTTCTTGTACCGTTGGGGTAGGTGAAAGGTGTGCGACCGGACTGGCTGTTGCCAAACCTTCAGCTATATTTGTACAAGTCGTATTAGAGTTAGATCTCTAATGTTGAGAAGCACCTGTGACCGGCAGAAAGTCTTAGCCAAGCACCTCAAGTGTCTGGCACCGGGATCGGGGAGAGCGGCCTGGCTTGGGTTCGTTCCGAAGTATTCGTTTACCCCTGTCCGGGGTCGTTGAAAAAGCGATACAAGACATGTACAAAAAAAGGCGAATCGAGCGGCACCAGTTGCCGTGTTTCCTGCGTGTGTTCAACGGCGTCAATGACCGGCCCATCGGTTTTTTGGGTAACGTCTCTGAAAGTGGCCTGATGCTGATCAGCCATTTGCCCTTGATGGTGGGGGCGGACTTTGAACTGCATTTGAAAATCCCTGCCGATGAGGGACCGCAACAAAACATCAAGCTGACAGCCAATTGTCTATGGTGCCGTGAAGACGTGACGCCGATGCATTTCGATGCCGGCTTCAGCCTGAAACAGGCGCCGCCGGAATACGGGCAACTGATCAGTGCGTTGCAGCAATATTTCAGTTTTTATCCGTTGCCGGAATCGGCTTGAGGCCATCTCTCTGTGGGAGCCAGGGCGCAACGCCTGGCTCTTGCGGATGTACCTCAATCAGCTGTGGGAGCGAGCTTGCTCGCGAAGGCGTCGGCACATTCAGCATTGATGCCAGCTGACCCACCGTCATCGCGAGCAAGCTCGCTCCCACAGGGTCCTCATACATTCTGTACTTCTAGAGGTCCTTCGACCTTCAGCGCTGGACCTTCGCCTCGTTATCCAGCAACCGCTCCAGCAACAACACCCCCATCTCGCCCATCTGGTGAATCGCCAGGGCCAGGTTGCGCGGGGCGCCTTCCAGGTCTTCGGACAAATCCAGGATCAGCGTGCTCACCGAGCAGAAGGTTTCGTAAGTGTGTGCGAGCATGCCTTCGGGATTGGCTTCGGGGGCGACGATGAAGTAGTCCAGTTGCTTCGCAGTCTTCTGGTCGGGCTGGCCGTTGTTGGGCTTGAGGTAGTAGTCCAGGGCTCGTTGGGCGGCTTGGTCGAGCTTTTCGGGGTCGAGGGTTTCGTGGGGGGAGAGCGGGTCGGTGTGGGGTGGATTGGGGGTTGGTTTGATCATATTCACTTCTCTTTGGTGGCGCTGCCATCCGGCTCGCGACTAAACGAGGGGTGGCGGCTGGACGCAGGTTAGTCGACCGGTGAGAAGTGAAACCGGCGCGCCCGAGGGCGCCCTGCGCACAGCCACCATCAAGTGCGGGGGATAGGGGAACCCGACTGGATGACGCTTGTGCACATCACTTCACCACCGGGCGACTAAACCCGATCGCTGGATATCAGCGACGCGAATCAAGTTACGGGGCAAGGCCAAGGCGCACAAGCCGGCGGATTCTGGCGGATCTGTAGTCCGTTGCGCAAGGCGCTGTAGTCAGTTGGGGATTGGCTTACACCGCGTTATGCCGTGTGGCAGGTCGGGTCCGGGTGGGGTGGTCGATGAGAGCCCGAACGTTACGCTTTAGGGAGTCGTTGCCTGGCGCTCACAAAGGTTAAACCGGTCATAGGTCTCTTACATACGCCAGTTTGAACCTCTGGTTGGACGAGCCCCCATATGGATAGACGATGATGTTGGTATTGTTCGATGTGCTGCCGCCTCGCACATCCAGAACATCGCTTGCCCATTGATTTTCTAAATAGACAGAACCGCCGCCCGCATCTTTCAGAAGCCAAAGTTGACTACTTCGCCAGTCGTTGCGTGAAGCAATCGCATTTTCTTCGTCTTCGTAGTAAGGCGACTTTCCAAGGGCCAGGTTGTTACGTCCGTTTGTAATCAGATACATGGATAAGTCGCGTGTGACTTGTATGGAATAGAATTTCCAGGTGGATTCGGTGGCGCTGCTGTTGCTATACAGTTTGACATTATGGGTGGAGGCGCTGCTTTCTGTCAGTGACATATCAACAATCATGGAGTTATCCAGGTTGCTATGTATTTTATAGACGGCGTTTGGAACGCTCACGTTTACGCCGGGGGCACCCTGTTCAGAGGCTTCGGTAGCATTTTGGGGAACTTCGTCGTCTTGCATAGGGGGCTCCTGAATTTAAGAGGGTGCAAAGCCATTACTGAAGTCAAGGGGCACCGGAAAAAGTGAGTTCGTTGGTTGAATGAGATATTGGGCGGATGTTGCAGGCAGGTCTACTGTAAGAAATTACAGGTGCTTAGAATTTTTCGGGATAGATATTTTATATTTATGTAGATATGGCATTTGCCAAAAAGCGTCGTTCGTTCCTGTTTTGATCCCGGTTTCGCGCCCAGCACCGCTTGTCGGCACTGTCATATCTAACAGGTGCGCGGGGGCGCCAGGTTGTCATTCACTTGTCCCATGAGCGGCTTGGCGATGTTGCCAGCCGAAATGTATTCCCAGACGGGGGGACGCATGGGCAGTGACGACGGCATCGAAGAGAGCCTGCCAGCAGGCTCGCCAGAGACTAAAGGCGAAGTTATCACGGCCACCGACGATGGCGGTGAACTCAGTGAAACCCGTGAAAACATTACAATAAGAGCGACTGAGTCAAGTTATTGGGCAGACCTTGAGGTGGAATATACCTGGTCAAACGATGGAAGGTCGCTCAGCGTAAAGACTCTGCGATATCGGGCGAAAGATAATGGCCGTAAGAAAGGAAATATCAAGCTAAAGCTTGTTTCCAAAGGCAATACGGGATGGGATCAACTGCTGAATGATAAGGGTGTTCAAAATGGTCAATGGCATTCTTTTGTTCATACTCGTTCTGTAGAGGGGAATGTAAAGGGCGCTTTTATACATTTCAATTTTGTTTACGACAGGGATGATACCAGTGACGTCAATATGACGGGGGATGCAACTGCGTTATATCGCCCGTTGGCCCCCTACATCAATCAGCCTGAGGATGTTTCTCCCGATTCATCGGTGAGCGTCACGGGAATAGGCGGTATGTACGGTCTTGGCACCCTCATTGTTTATGATGCCAAGGATTACTCGACCTTGGGCTTCGCCACGATCGAGCAAAATGGCAACTGGAAAGCTACATTCAACATGCCGAGCGGATTGAGCACGCTGACGTTCTTCGCTATCCAGTGGAGAGGAGCGACGGGGGCCGATTCAAATCAGGTAACAGTCAAAGTGGTTCCTATGACACTCAGGATACCCACGGCGGATTCCGTCGTGCGTGCCGACTTGCTTGTATTCAAAGGAGACGGCGCTTCTGGTGTGCAAGTTTGGACGGTTGTTCCTAACGTTGGTAATGAACTGTCCGAAACCACCACGGTGGGAACGGGTAAAACCTGGGAGGCCCAGGGTAAGGCCTTGACCAGCGGACGCCACACCGCCCAGGTTGCATATCGAGTCGGGAACGGCCCCGTCAAGTACGCTGAGGAGCACCGCTCCTTCATAGTTATAAACACACTGACTATCACCTCGCCTTCAGCCTCATCCCCTCAGGACATGAATTTCACCTTATCGGGAACAGGCGGGATGGAGGGGGCCACCGTCAGCGTGAAAGTTGATTGGGGCGAGACCAGTGTCGGTGCAGGGGATGTAGGGGCGAGCGGTGCCTGGAGCGCCACCGTTCGCATGCCAACAGCAGGCCCCACGTCGCTGGTGGCCGAGCAGACCTACCGAGGCGTCACTTCACATCGCAGCGTCGCCCGGGCCTTCAAGATCAAGCCTCCGAAACTACCCCCTGTCCAGGTGTCCTATCCCAGCCCCGGTACCGTCAGGTTTTCCGGTACGGGTTACCAGGATGCCCGGGTCGAGATCTACATCACTGGCGGTGCCCTGCAGGTCCATACCAATGTAACGAACGAGGGCTGGTCCGTTGACTGGCCCGATCAGCCACCTTCATCCGCACGTCAGATGGATGCCCGGCAAGGGCTTGTCGATGGGGCGGGCTGGATTTATTCGGATTGGGCCGACAGATTCACAGTGACTGTACCCGTCCCGGTCCCGACCCTCACGGTGAGCGTAGGCGCCGACCGCAAACCGGTGTTCTCCGGCACCGGCCATAGCTGGACGGGCCAGCCCGCGGCGCGGATCGAGGTGCGGCGGGTCGGGGAATCGTCGCCTGCCGCGCCGATTGCCAACGTGGCGATTAACGCCTGGTCCAGCATCGCCGCCGAAGCCTGGAACCCAGGGACCTACTTTGTCGAAGCCTGGCAATTGTTCAAGCCGGCCGGGGAGAGCAGTGACCTGCGGTCTGAGCCGACCCCATCGCGGGAATTCACCATCAGGGCCCCGGTGCCCACCGTGGAGTTTCGCCACGACGGCCTGACGCCGCGTTTTTCCGGCACCTGCCTGGCCGGTGGGCAGGTGCAGCTGTGGTTCGACGGCGACCCAGATTCGCCCTATGACGCGGTGGTGAGCGGTACCACCTGGAGCTTCACCCGAGACGAACCGTTCATGCCCGGTGCGTATACCGCCAGGGTGAAGCAGTCCTTCGGCGGCCAGACTTCCGACGAAGTATCCCAGCCGTTCGATATCGTCGTGTTGAAACCGGTCATCACTTCACCCATCGATGAAGACGTGGATCACAACCCGGTCATCCGGGGCACCGGTGGTATTCCGGGGGCGACGATGCGGGTGCATGAGTTCGTCTCGGAAAGGCTTCTCGACGAAGCCCCGGTCACGGGAAACGAATGGTCAGTGCCCATTCTGGAAGACCTTTCGTTCGGCAATCACACGGTCTACGCCGTCCAGCAGTACGATCGCTGGCCATCGGAGAAGAGCGAGCCGGTGTCCTTCAAGGTGATCCTGTTCCCGCCCACCATCGAGTATCCCCAGCCGGGGGATGCCATGGCCCGCGTCTCGATCATCGACGGCTATGCCCGCAAGGCGTCAGGGGTGGACACCGCGACGGTCGAGTTGTGGCTCGACGGTGCGGACGCGCCGCTGGCCACGGTGCGGGCCAGGGGGGTTGATGGCTACTGGTCCTATGAAACCCATTTGCCGGTGGGCACTTACACGCTGCGGGCCAAACAGTTTTTTCAGGGCGAGCCCTCCGATTTCGGTCCTGACCATGAATTCACCGCCGTGCCGGCCATTCCGCTCATCGAGTCGCCGGCGCTGCAACAGCATCTCGGCGCGACAGCGACAATCTCCGGCCATGGCTATGTCGGCGATTGGGTGGAGGTGGCCTGGAGCGACGCGCCCGACACGCTGTTGGGCAGGGCGCAGGTGCAGGCGAACCGCACCTGGTCGATTCCCCTCGCTATCACGCGTCCGGCCGGCACTCATTCATTGATGGTGCAGCAGGAGTGCGAAGGCTATCGCTCCGGCTGGAGCGCGGCGCACGAGGTACTGCTGTTATCCCCGGCCCCGACGTTCACCTCGCCCGAGGCCGGGCACTGGTTTGCAGGGCAGGTGCTTTTCGAAGGCACCGGCGCGGCCGGCAAGGGCGTCGATGTGTCGTACTGGTTCGATGCCCGGCAGTTGATCGCCGAGGATCGCCCGGTGGCCGATGGCGTCTGGACGGGCTCGCCCGAAGCACCGCTGGCGCCCGGCTCGCACTGGGCGAAGGCGCGGCAGAGTGGAACGGACTGGGGCGATAGCCCGCGTTTTGAAGTGGCCCAGGTAGAGGAAAACTCCATGGCTCGCGCCGTCCTCGATACTAAAAGCGGAGCACTACGATGAAAGATTCTCCAGCCCGAATCGCCAGTCGTTTTTGCGAACAACTCCTGGCTGGACGACAGTCCGATCAACTGTCCGATATCGAGCAGTATTTTGCAGCGGGCGGCTCGGTGTGTGCGTTGGCACGCAAAGGAGTGGCCGGGCTGGTGAACGAGTACGGGTTGGAACGCGAAGATGCCGAGGCGCTCGCATTTCGTCTCAACGGGCTGGCGACGAGGGTGCTCAGGGGCTTCATCGAGGACCAGTTGACCCGCCACGAGTCGCTGCCCTCGCACCTGCGTCAAGGCTTGTTGACGTTGGTTGACGGCCCCACTTATGAAGGGCTGTTCAAACCCAATTTCGGTCATAAATGCCCATCGGATGCAATCGAAGCCATTCATTCTCCCGTGGCCTATGCGGTGTGGCTCAAGCACTGGTCGCAACGGCGCCTCGTGCCTTCCGAAGCCAGCGACGCTTATGCGCTGACCTTGCGACGCAAGGACTTGGACCTGCTGCGCATCGATCCGGTAACGACCCATCGCGTGGTCTCATCGGTCGAGGTGATCAGCGCCGTGCTGGAGAAGTCCATCGCGGATTCCCTGGGCGGGGGCGGCAATCTGGACGAGAAACTGAGCCGGCGACGCTACCCCAACGGGCTGCCTTACCATCACCCCTGGACCACGCTGGATGAATTGACCCGGGACCTGGGGATCTCCGTGGGCACTGTGGTGCGCTGGTGCGATCCGGCATTTCCTTACTTCCTGCGTGCGCTGCCCTGGGGGGACACCTATGGTCATGCACTCACCCAGGCGGCCCGGCTGAGTCCGGCCTTACGACAGCTCATGCTGGAAGCATCGCCTTTCCCCGACGGAGATCAAGACAGCTATTTCAAGGAAAACTTCGCGGCGCGCTCGAACATCGAATCGCAGAACCTGAACCAGACGTTCTTTTTCAACCAGCGGACCCAACTGACTCAATCCGGACTGGAAGCCCTGCTCTCGGTTGAATTGTTTGCCCCGACGCTGTCCGAGCATGCGCTGATGCTCGATGCCCGGGTCACGCCTGGGCATTCGGGCTCGGTGTTCGTCAACAACGGGCTGGCAGAGCCGTCGATGTTCATTACCTATGACGGCGACGTCAAGACCTACAAAATCATCGAGCTTATTTCCGAGGACGGCATTTATACGACCGACCGAATCGACCGTCTCAACCGCAAGATTCGTCTGGACAAAGCCCTTGAATTGCCCAGCCATGAAACCGATGCGCTGCTGAGCGCGATTATCGGCGCTGAATCGAATTCCGCTGTAACGGCGAACGCCTCGTCGCAGACGCAACCGACCGATTACTGGATGACGAGCTGCACCGTTCGGGCATTGGGGTTGTTCCGAATGCTCCAGGAGGACTATCGGTGTTCGGCGCAAGAGTTTGCGGTATTCGTGGGGGATATCTCGGTTTTCGGTCGTGGCAGCGAGCTCTCGCAATTCGACCGTGTCTTTAACCGGGACACGCTGTCGACACCCGCGTTGTTGTTGGACGACGGTACGTTCGAGGTGATACCGGAAACAGAAGCCGATGCATTGACGGTCGCGCAGATTTGCGGCGGGCTGAACATCGACCTGGCAACCTATTTCAACCTGGCCCCATTGATCGCCAATGCCCTGGGCCTTACCGCGCTGCAACGCAGCCTGCCGGTACTGTCCAGTTTCCATCGCATGGTCAGGTTAGCGCAGCTACTGGGAATCGCGCCGAATGTGGCGGTGGAAATTCTCAAGCGGTTGAGTGGAGAGGCCGGGCTCGTTGCGTTGCTCGGTCGGCCGGTCATCGGCGCGGACGACCAGGCAGCGGATGTCTTGACGTCGATCCAGCGTCTGGAGGGGTGGGTCCGTTGGTGCGCCGACAATAACCTGGACGTGGCCTGGACCGTGGAGCGCGTCCAACCCGTGGCCGCTCCCACCGAGCCTTCGCCGGCACAGAGCCGACTCTTCGATCTGCTCCGTTCGCAGCTCGCCCCTGCGTTGTTCACCGAGGCCGCGTTGCGCATGGCCGGTGTCCCGCCGTTGTCCAACGACCGGCAATGGACTCAGCAGTTGCTTGAGCTGGCCGACACGCACGGGTTGGTGATCCACCGCAGCGAATCCGCCGATCTGCCTTACGAAGACTACGCCCGGGCAATGGTCGAGCGCATCGTGCGGCAAGTGCTCGGCCGGGACGATCCACAGGCCGTCGAGCAGATCGTCGGCGTGTTGCTGAGCAGCCGTGCCGGCCAGCGCAGCGTTGTCCAGGAAAGCCTGGGTGTGTATGGCGAACTGTCCGCCTCCCTGGCATTGCCGGTGCTGGCCTGGTCGGGAAGTACGGTATATGAGGTGCTTTCCTACGTATCGGGACGTCCCACCACAGCCCCGTCGTCGCGCAACAACCGGCGGGATGATGAACCTGGCGACCCTTTCCTGGGCATGCTGGTGGGTTTTACCCACCGCAGCGACGTCGTGAAAACCCTCAAGCTGAGCGAGGCGTTCTTGACGCTTTACCTCTGCGTCGGCGACGGCGTCGAGCCCGCTCCCACCACGGGGCCCTTCACCGCGCGCGCGCTGTATTACCTGACGGTCTACAACCGTGCGGTGGCGCTCAGCCAGAAACCCGAATCACAACTGCTCGATTACCTGGAACTGGTCAATGGGCTGCCCAACGACCTGTCCGGAGACGGCCTGAGACTGGTGCAGGCCCATGCCGCCGAGCTGCTGGCCGAGCGCTTCGACTGGAGCGCCGAGGAAGTGCGCGCCTGCGCCGACCGTGTCAATCCTGGCCAGGGCTACATCCGTAGCCTGGGGCACCTGGATCTGTTCACGCGCCTGCGTGGGTTTTCGCTCCAGAGCACGCTGGATGCATCGACCACGCTGAAACTGGGCATGTTGTCGCCCGATGCGTCCTTCAGTGCCTACCAGACCGTGGCCGATCAGGTCACGGCCCAACTGGCGGACCCCCACAGGACCTCACCCTTGTACGGTCTTCATGCCGGCGGTGATCGGGTGGAGGTCCAAAGCACGATAGATCGCAGCGAAATGATCGCCAACAGCAATCAAACGGCGGAACTGACCCTCACGGTTACCCTCGCAGGGGAGCCGCAGAAAAACGTCAACGTGTACTGGACGTCCAAGTCGTGCCGTATCGATCCGCCAAAGTCCCCCACCAACCAATATGGCAAGGTCACGGCCACCGTGCATGCCGGTACGACGATGGGGCGTGACCTGATCAGCTATCGGCTCGATGCCCGCGAGCCACAGCCGGCGGTGACGATCACCCTGGGGAACGATCCTTCCACGTTCGAGTTTGCCCTCGTGGAGGGTGATTTCCGTGTCACAAAGGAAAAAGTCGGCACCGACGTTACTTTGCGGGCGCACTTGCACGACCGCTACGGCAACCCGGTTGCCCATGAGCCGGTGAGCTGGGAGCTCAAACCGCTTTACAGCATCCCTGTCCTGGGCACCACCAACGCCGAGGGGATAGCCGACGTGACGTTCACCAGCACGGCACCGCTTAAGGTCGACGAACCGATAATCAAGAGGGATGACCTGAGCCTGCTGTTTATGCGCGTCGAATTCATCTCATGAAGCACGCTTCTCCAGCACAACGGTGCTCGTCGCATTGACGAGTGTCCCCCACTCACAGGAGAGGGCAATGGCTACGCAAGACATCACCCGGGCGACCGCCCTGCGCCGAGACGCGTTGATCGAGTGTGCCCTGGGCATCAAGCAGATCGAAGACAAGGATGACAACAAGGGATACCCGACGATCCAAACGGCGGACGACCTGCTGGAGTGGCTGCGCACCGATCCCCTGGATAACCATCAGGTCAAGACGACCTGGGTCGCCGAGGCGGTCAGCTGTTTCCAGCAATACATTCATGCCGTCTACCAGAAGCTCGAACCGGGCTATACCCAACGGGAATTCGACAGCAAGGACCTGAAGGACTGGGACATCGCCAGCCAATACCCGCTATGGGCCGCCAGCCAGTTGCTCAAATGCATGCCCGAGGACTACATCACTCCTTATGCGCGCATCCGTAAGACCAGCCTGTTCAAGGCGCTGGAAAGCAATCTCAACCAGACCCGGCTGACGACCGATTCGGTGCAGTCGGGCATCCAGCAGTACCTGCGTGCCTTTGAAGAAGTGTGCAACCTGGATGTGCTCAACGGCTATGTCGACGGCGCCGATGCTCGCCGCGCCGACTATTACCTGGTGGGCCGGGAGCGGATCGCCCCCTATCGTTATTTCTGGCGCAAGGCCGACGTCCAGTTGGATGTCGACACCCGGGCGATCAACCCGGCGGCCTGGAGTGAATGGCAACCGGTCGACATTCCCGCCGATGTGCAGGTGCTCGACAGCCGGCTGGTCTTTTGGGGAGGGCGCTTGTGCCTGGTCTGGGCCGAATGGCGCCAGGCCTTGTTCGATGGCGACGGCGGCCTGCAAAAGCCCTATGAGCTTGAGCTGAAGGTGGCGTTTATCACGCTGGACGGCAAGTGGTCGCCGCCGATACGGCTGAACCTGTCCGAGTTCGACAAGGATGTCAGCCCGAACTGCCGGCTGGTGGCGGTGATGCTGCGTGACGATGTGGACCCGCTGTACCCCAAGGGGCGGTTGGCGGTGCATTTGACCAATGCGCGGATTACTCCCATATGGACGAGACCCAGGCCGGTTGAGATCTACGAAACACGCGACGCGTTGTTTCGCAAAGTGGACGATGAGAAGCCGATCATGGATCACCTGGCCATGGTCCGGTTCGCAGATGCCACGACGCTTCAGCAACGGGTGGCGCCGACGGAGTTCTCCCGGATGAGAGAGATCGTTTCCGATGGCGGCCCCTTGGCGGAAAAGTATTCACTCAAGGCGTTCATAACCGTGGCCGGAGGCCAGGAAAAGCTCCACGTGCAGCCCCACTGTGCGTTGGGCACCCCAGGTGCGACCGAAACGCAAGTGGACTTCACATTGAGGCTGGAATACGCATCGGGCGGCGACCCGGTGTCATTCAGCGAGAAACATTCGAGCAACGGTGGCTGGTCATTCGTATGGCGAGAATATACCCGGCCCAGTTTCGCCGGCCTGACGGCGATATTCGTTCTCTCAGCCGAAAGCCTCGGCAGTAAAACCTTCACGCTGGAACTCAAGGGCGTGCCCCCGGCCCCCAAGCTGCCCGCCTTGCACAAGACCAATGCGCGCGGTGCCCAATTCCTGCACCTCAATGACCCGGCCCTGACGCTCAAGTACGCGCGCCTGAACACCCTGATCGGTGCGGAACTGGTGACGCGCGCCAATGTGTCGACCGATGCCGTGCTCGATTGGGATACCCAGTTTCCCGACGAGCCCCCGTTGCCCGACGGGGTGGCCGAGCCCAACGGGCCGTTCGACGGGGCCAACGGGCTGTTTTTCTGGGAACTGTTTTTTCATCTGCCCCACTTGGTGGCAACGCGGCTCAAGGACGAAGAGCGTTTTGTCGAAGCCCAGCAATGGCTGCATTTCATTTTCGATCCCCAAGCGCCCGCCGATGCCGCTCGAGCGAATCCGAAACCGCGCTATTGGCGTTGCCGACCGTTGAATGTGCCCAGTGCCGAGGGCGACGTGGGCTGCGAAGCCGACAACCCCACCGATCCCGACGCGATTGCTTACTCGACGCCACGGCATTACCAGATGCTGATTTTCCTCGACTACGTCGCCAACCTCGTGGCGTGGGGGGACTGGCTGTATCGGCAATTGACACGAGACAGTCTGGCGGCGGCCAAGCTGCAATACCTGCGGGCCAAGAACCTGATGGGCGCTGCGCCGGACGTGCAGACCCTCAGCCAGTGGACGCCCGCCACGCTGGCGGAGCTGGTCGAGGAGCTGGAGGACAGCACCGAGCTCAAGGCATTCGAGCAGGCGTTGGTGCTGGATTCGGGATCGTTGCCGGTCAGGACCCGTTTTTTCGAAGACCCCGGCGTGATCGGTGCCGGTCGTTTCCGGTTGCCGGTGAGCCAGCGAGTGATGCAACTCTATGAATTACCGGCCCAGCGCATGTACAACCTGCGCAATAACCTGACCATCGACGGCAAACCCCTCTCCATCGAACTGTTCAGCACGATCAACCCTTCGGATCTGCTCAACAATCTGGCGGCCGGCGGTGGCGGGCCCGTACGTCCCCTGGGCGGTCCCTTGCGGGTCGCGGCGTTTCGCTGGCGCCCGCTGTTCGATACCGCCCTCCGGGCCACCCAGTACTTGCAGGATTGCGGCAACCAGGTGATGCGCCTGTTGGAGCAGCAGGACCAACGCGAGCAGGATCTGTTGCAGCAGCGCCACCTGACCGAGCTGAGTACTTTCGTCAGGACGGCGCAGGAAGAAAATCTCGCTCAGTTGCGCGAGACGCTGGCGGCCCTGCACAGCAGTCGCACCTTGACCGAGGAACGGCAAACCCATTACGCGAGGTTGTATGTCGAGCACATTTCCAATAGTGAATACAAGGTCATGGGGGCGCTCGATACCGCCAAGTGGCTGACGTCGCTGAGCACATCGATGCAAGTGGCCGGCGCTGTCATCGACGCCTTCCCCAATGTGTTCGGTCTGGCCAATGGCGGGCACCAGCCGGGTAGCCTGCCCAGGGCCGTCGGTTACGGGTTCCAGGTCGCGGCAGAGGTGGTGCGCACCGATGCCGAGAAGGATGCCACCTCCGAAAGCTATCGGCGGCGACGCCAGGACTGGGGGCTGGCACGGGATCAGGCCACGGCGGAGCTGGCGATGATCAATGAGCAGATCAAGGCCCAGGAGCACGCGATCTACGCCGCCGAGGCCAATCTGGAGCAGATTCTCAAGATGAATGCACAGACCCAGGCGCTCTATGATTTCCTGCTCACCCGCGCCACCCGTGTCGAGCTGTACCGCTGGTACCTGGGGCAGTGCAAGACCCTGCATTACCAAGCCTACGACCAGGTCGTCAGCCTGTGCCTGAGCGCCCAGAGCGCATTGCAGCTGGAAACCGCCGAGTTCGGTCTCTCTCACATACGCACCGATGCGTGGCTCGATAATTATTACGGCCTGACCGCCGGAGATGCGTTGCGCCTCGATCTGCTGCGCATGGAAGCCGATTACCTGCTGCGGTACGAGCGACGCCTGGAGATCGTCAAGACCGTATCCCTGCGTCAGTTGTTCGATGACGGCATCGATCCAGAGCCTGATTACCCGAGCTGGGCCGAAGCGCGAGACGATTTGACAGACAACGGCACCCTGAATTTCCGGCTTTCCCAATTGCTGTTCGACCGTGACTACCACGACCACTACTGCCGCCAGATCAGCGCCGTGGATGTCACCTTGCCGACGTTGCTCGGCCCTTTTGAAAACATCTGCGCAACATTGACGCAGATCGGCAGCGCCACCGCGATCAAGCCCTCCCTCGAGTCGCTGGACTATCTGTACGGGGCCACTTCCCTGCCACCGGCCGATGTGCTGCTCAATATCAGCAGCGGTGAGCAGATGGCCATTTCCATCGGCCTGGACGATTTTGGCGTGGCGGCGCTGAAACCCGAAGAGGGCTTGCGAAATATTTTCGAGAACACTGGCGCCGTGTCCCGTTGGACCCTGTCCTTTCCCTGGTTCGATTGCGAGCAGCACCGCCAGAAGAAGCAACTGGAGGCCCTGAACGACGTCATCGTGAAGGTGCGCTACACCGCCAAGGTGGGAGGCCCGGCGTTTTCCCGGTATGTCCAGGACAAAGTGAGAGCAGCCAACCTTACAGCGCTCAAGGGGTTGCAAAGATGAACAGAGAACCCGTCAACACCCGAACCAATATCGTTCCCAACGGGCATTTCGACCTGGGTTTTTCCCACTGGGAGAGCGCCGGTGCGCCAGGGTACAACTACGCCCGCAAGGAAGGCGAATGGGAAGGGCTGCCCATCTTCTACATGTCTCTTTACAAAGGTTCGGGGATTACCCAGACAGTGCCTGCGCCGGCACCGCAATCAGCCGGGGCGCGCTACCGTTTGAGTTTCCTCTACGACAACCGCCATGAAGATCCGGGGGTTTTCATCCTGCGTCGGCGCGGAACCGAAGACCAGCTGGAAATCCCGTTGCCTGCAACGGGGAACAGGGGGGGCGCCCCTGAAACCTTGGCATTGAGCCTGACACCCATGACGGCGTCGATCGAGTTCGATGTCGAGGGCGAGGATCTTTTCGAGTTCGTCATCCTCAGCCCGACTCAAGCCTCGACGATCGTGGACCTCATTGTCGCCCGGATCGATTTCCACCTCGAGCTTGAGCCGCTGGAACTGGCGCGCATCGTCAACGACGGCCAGGCCTTCACCCCGACCGGGGAGCCCTTGCTCTACCTGTGTCACGGTGCCACCGGCAGCAAGCACCACCAGGTCACCTTCCAGCCGGCGCCGGGCAGTCCCTGGGCTGGCACCGAAGCCTTGCTGTGGAGCCAGGACAATCCCCTCGAGGCGGTCGTGGTCTCGCCCGAATGGGGGGAGAACCAAGCGATCGAAACGGCCTGGCAGGTGGATTGTCCTGAGCCGGTCTCAGACGACACTCAACGGTTCAACCTGTCCATCTACAGCAAGTACCACGCCGATGTTTACCCGATTGTCGTTTCGCTCGGGCATCATCGGCTGGTGGTCGAGACCATCCTGGACCCGGCCTATCAACCGGTGATCGAATACGCTCAATCGGTCAAGCTGGGCGTTCGGGTGAAGTCCTATTACCTGGACCTGCCGATGCGCGGTCATGAAGTCACCTGGCTGCTGGGCAATGACGTGATTTCAGTCGGCAGGACCGATGACGGTGGCGAGGCGTGGCTGGATTTCACCCCCGTCAGCGACGGCGCGCTCGCGGTGAAAGCCCGGGTCGAGAGCCCTTTTTATGCACAGGGCAACACGGCATACACTTTCAACGTCAAGGCCCATGCCACGGACCCGTTGAAGACTGTGCAAGTCAAGTTCCCGAATATGGACGCCGCGCCGTGGGGGGAGAAAACCGGTTACCCCGACCGCGGTGCGTCGTATCGGTTGGAGGTCTCCTTTGCCGCCGACAGCCCGCTGCTCAACCGTCATGTCTGGTTGGCCTGGGAAGGCAAGCCCCCCGAGGACTTGGGCGTGACGGTCCAGCCGGCCTTGATGCAGCCGGTTCCGGTCACCAGCACCCCTCTGGTCTGGCGCCTTGATTGCCAGGACCTGACCGATGGCCAGTTCAACTTGCGGTTGGGAAGCGCGGACCTGTTGAGGCCGACCGTGGTCAATCCCATGTCGCTGGCCCGTCATAGCCTGAAGATTGGCGAGGTGCGCGGGCCCAACCGGGCTCCGGTGGTGGACGAGGGGGATTATGTCTGGTGCATGTTGCGGGTGGTGACCCAGGCAGGTGACCAGCCGGTTGCCGGGGTTGCGGTGGAGTGGGACGCCTCCGGGGGACTCCAGCGCACCTTCACCGGCGTCGACGGCTGGGCCAGCGTGATCGATCGGCCCGCGGTGCATGGGGCCTACACCCTGGCAGCGCGGGTCAACCCTCGTGAAGGCGCGCCGGAGCTCAAGCACGACTTCGAGATCCAGACCTTGGCCACCAGCGCCTGGAAGACCGCCAGTTTCACCCTGGATGAGACTGCGGTCGACCGGGTGGGGGCGGGGGCGGTGTGCCGCATGGGGCAGACGTATGCCTTTCGCCTCGCGGTGGCGTCCGGCAGCCCGTTGATCGGCAAGGAGATTTCCCTGCGCTGGCGCGATCCGGCCAGTGCCCGCTCGATCGTCATTGCCAATATGGAAACTCCGGTCACCCTCACTGCCGCTGGGGTGCAATGGAGCGTCGATGCGTTGGTGGCCGATGCCAGCGGCGTATTCGACCTGCAGGTGATCTCGACGGGAATGGAAGCGCGCGACCTGGCGTTTCGCTCGCTTCCCCAGGACCTGTCCGGCGAGATCGAGTTGGTCTTCGACCAGGTACCGAAGACTTGGGAGGCCGATATCAAGTTGTATCCGTGCATCGGTGCGACGCACGAACTGACTGTCCAACCGACGAACAACCTGGGTGGCCTGCATGGGTTGCTGCTCGAAACCGCCATGACACCGAACCTGCCGCCGGAGTGGGTCATTACCCCGTCCCTGGCCCAACCTTCGCCCATGACCGCTGGGGGTGTTCGCTATCGCTGTGACCTGACGGCAACCACCGAAACCGCGGAGCGTCGTTGGAATACCACTGTCTTGAATGTCGACGGCTTCACCCAGCCACCGGATTTCGGGTTCAAGCTGGCCCACAACAAAGTGGTGATCGGTACGCCGTACGACGTGGTGACCGATCCGGTGCTGAGTAAAGGCGAAAGCGCACGCTTGGCCCTGCGCTACCTTTCAGCGTTCACGGGCAGGCCGGCAAACGATGTCAGCGTCGAATGGGATGACGGGGAGGTGTCGTTGAGCACTGCGGATGGCATCGCCCAGCGCAGTTACCAGCCGACGAGTGCGGGAAGCCAGGAGGTCCTGGCATCCGTCAGCAACCCCTATGATGCGACCCAGGTTGAGCATGCGTTTTCCGTGTATGCGTATCGGGAAGATCCCTGGTTCGACCTTAGCGTCAGTGTCGGTTCCGGCGCAGGACAGCGGTGGGGCGAAAGTACTTTTTTCCCCCGACGTGAAGGGCGGTTGGACTTGACCCTCACGGCCCCGCCGGACAGTCCATTACTCAACCAGGCGCTGACACTGGGACTCGAAGGCGCCTATGAATTGGACACGGGCTTGTCTTTTGGGCCGGTAGGGCTGGGTGTGTCGCGTCCCTTGGGTGCTGCCGGCCTGCCGCTCACTATGTTGGCCGGCGACCGGACCGATGCGGCGTTTCATCTACAACTGTCCGCCTCGCGACTGTTGGCCCGCTCACCGCTGAATGCGTTTTCCCTGGGCAGCCACCTGCCGGTGGATGTCGTGTCCGCCACGAACCAGGAGCCGACGTTGGCCGACTGGGGCGAAACGTTGTTCTTTGAAATCACCTTGACCAACGCCCTATCCGGTCAACCCGCTCGAAATGTTCAGGTGTCCTGGAGCGGCACTGACGAGGCCATGGAGGATGCAACGACGTTCACCGATTTCTACGGGGTCGCACGCTTCAGTTTCCTGGCGACGGTTTCCGGGCCAGGCACCGTGACAGCCCACGCCGTGGGCGGAACCGAGGGCGTTGAGTTTGCCTATTTCGTACATGAGGCCTGCGTGATCCGGGAACTGACCGGCTCGGGGCTGGAGAATGTGCCGGGCGAAGAGATCAGCGCCGAGGCCACGGTGGTCAGTGCCGCCAGCGGCGAGCCGGTACAGGGAGTACGGGTGCACTGGTTCTACAAGGGGGTTGTGCTCGAGCCGGTCGCCACCGATGCGGCCGGCAAGGCGCGGATTACGTTCGAGTTGCCACCAAGGATTGGGCGTTATGTCCTGAGTGCGTCCGTCAGGGGAGTGCAGGGATGGGAGGCGGCCCGGTTGGCGTCCAGGGTAACGGGAACGCAAGACTCCTGGGTGCAGGAATTCACGCTTCGGCTGGACGAGCGTCCGATCGACATGGACGATCTGGTCAACTGGAAAATGGTCATCAAGGATACGGTGCCCAGCACCCTGGAGTTGAAGGTCAGGAAAGACAGTAACCTGATCCACGAAACCAGTGTTTCGCTGTATGGCTTCCCTCCGGAAGCCCTTGGGTTGCAGTTTGACCCGCAATTGCGCGTCCTACGGTTAGTCACCACGGTGCCTTTGTCCTGGTCGATCATTCCACGGGAAGGCGCTTTCGGCGAATTCGAGTTGGAGTTTCGAAGCCCGGACCTGCCGCCACGCTGGCTACCGTTCAAGGTGGAATATTGATCCTATAGATTCCCGGCTTTTTTCCACCCCAGGTACAACGTCACCAGCTCGGCCCCCAGTTCCCCGGGCCGGGCTTGCAGTACCGCCACGCCATGGGCGCTCAGGCGCTCATGCAGTTCGGCCCGGGCGTTCAGATAATCCACTGTTCCACAGTAGCTCAGGGCTTCGGGCAAAGCTTGCACCGGCGTCTGGCGTAAGCGGTCGAGGGCCTCTTCCCGCAGGCTCGCCACCAACACCCGATGCTGCTGGCCGAGCCGTTTGACGGCGGTGAGCAGTTCTTCGTCGTCCTCATCCCGAAGATTGGTCACCAGCACCACCAGGGCCCGGCGTTTTTGCCGGGTCAGCAGTTGGTTGACGGCGGCCTGGTAGTCGGCGGGACGTTGACTGCTGTCGAGGTCGTACACGGTGTTGAGCAGCACGTTGAGCTGGTTGGTGCCTTTGACCGGGGCGAGATAGCGTGGCCGCTCGCTGGCGAAGGTGCTCAGGCCCACGGCATCGCCCTGGCGCAGGGCGGTGTAGCTGAGCAGCAGGCAGGCGTTGAGGGCGTGATCGAAATGCGACAGCTCGCCGTCCTGGCTGCGCATGCGCCGACCGCAATCGAGCATGAAGATGATCTGCTGGTCGCGCTCGTCCTCGTATTCACGGGCAATCGGCATGCGGTGGCGGGCCGTGGCCTTCCAGTCGATCTGGCGCAGGCTGTCGCCCTCGCGAAATTCGCGCAGTTGATGAAATTCCTGCCCCTGGCCGCGCCGTTGGCGCTGGCGGATGCCGAGCTGGCTGAGCCAGTTGTCCACAGCCAGCAGTTGACCTTCGTAGAGCCGGGCGAAATCCGGGTAGACGCGGATGTCTTCGAGCGCGTCCATCAGGCGTTTTTGAGCCCACAGGCCCAACGGGCTCGGCAGGTTGACTTCGCAGTGTTCGAAGGTGAAGTGGCCGCGCTTGAGCGGGCGCAGGCGGTAGCCGACCTGACTGTGTTGGCCGGGTTGAAGCTCCACCGTCAGGGGCAGGTTTTCGAAGTCCAGGCCATCGGGGACATGATCGAAGAGCCCGACCTCCAGCGGCTGTTCGAAGTCATGGCTGATCTCTAGACGGACCTCGCCCCAACGACCCAGGGCCAGGCTTGCCGGCATCTGCCGTTGCACCCGGGGCGAAGGCAAGCGCCTGAGTCGCACGGCGTCGAGCAACGCCAGGGCCAGCAACGCCAGCAGCAAGCCCCAGTTGATGGACAACAGGGGCGATGGAAGCGCCACGCCCAGCGCCCGCAATGCGCCCAGGACGATGCCGAGGGCCAGCAGTAGCGCGAGCCAGATCAGGAGCAGGCGCGAGGGTTTCATGGCTGCATTCCCATTGGAAGAAATGCAGAGCGCACTTTTGTGGCGAGGGGATTTATCCCCGTTGGCCGCGCAGCGGCCCCTAGCGGTGTGCCAGACAGAACCAGGGGGCCGCTTCGCAGCCCAGCGGGGATAAATCCCCTCGCCACAGAAGGTATCCTCGGCATGTTGGTATTATTCACAACCGCGGCGCCGGCACTTGATCGAGCAACTGCCCCAGCACCTGATCCACCGAGAGTCCTTCGATGTCCAGCTCCGGCGCCAGCCGCACGCGATGGCGCAGCACGGCCAGGGCGCAGCCCTTGATGTCGTCCGGCACCACGAACTCGCCACCGCGCAACAACGCCCGCGCTCGGGCGCAACGCACCAGGGCAAGCGAGGCGCGCGGCCCGGCGCCGAGGGTCAACCCTGGCCAACTGCGGGTGGTGCGGGCCAGGCGCACGGCGTAGTCGAGCACCTGGTCGTCCATCGGTAGATCGCTGGCGATGCGTTGCAGGGCCTGCACGTCCTTGGCCTGCAACACCGTGCGCAACGGCTGTACATCAAGCATGTCGGCCCGGGTCGAGCGGCTGACCTGACGCACCATGTTCAATTCCTGGTCGGCGTCGGGGTAGTCCATGCGCACCTTGAGCATGAAGCGGTCGAGCTCGGCTTCCGGCAGCGGGTAGGTACCTTCCTGTTCGATGGGGTTCTGGGTGGCGAGCACCATGAACGGTTGGGCGATGGGCAGGGCGCGGCCCTCGAGGGTGACCTGGCGCTCCTGCATGGCCTCGAGCAGCGCGGCCTGGGTCTTGGCCGGTGCGCGATTGATCTCGTCGGCCAGCAGCAGGTTGGTGAACACCGGGCCCTTGCGCA
>Ga0213822_1000853_pt1 | contig 20075 bp, 26 predicted proteins | sample MC6MC0908MG_FD_179872 | JGI IMG/M metagenome (GOLD analysis project Ga0213822, IMG submission 179872) | Enriched soil aggregate microbial communities from Iowa State University, Ames, United States - MC6-MC0908-MG | ecosystem: Environmental > Terrestrial > Soil > Unclassified | place: USA: Iowa...
CGTGAATGTGAAACAATTCCTAGAGAAAAGAGTTTAAAACCGCTCGCCGTAATTTTCTCAGAATACTACTTTTATTTAATTGCTTATGATAATAAACATGAAAAGGATTCGCCCATTGTCTATAGAGTTGACCGTATACAACATTTTCTTGAGCTCAATCAAAAATTTCAAATACCCTATGCCGAGCGTTTTCAAGAAGGAGAGTTTCGTAAACGCATCCAGTTTATGCATGCTGGCGAGCTGATGCGTATAAAATTTGTCTTTAAAGGAGCTTCTCCGCAGGCTGTATTAGATCGCTTACCAACTGCAAAAATAGTATCCAAGAAAGATGGACAATGTTTATTTGAAGCAGAAGTTTTTGGACGTGGCATTAAAATGTGGCTGCTGAGCCAAGGAGCAAACATAGAGGTGTTAGAGCCAATTGAGCTTAGAGAAGAGATCATTGAAACGATTCAATCGATGCAGCAAAACTATCGCTATATATAAACATTCGGACAGTCCATAAGTATGCTAGAAGCTTCCTATGTAAATGGTAAAAATCCGCGTAGACTTGAAGCGGATTTTTACCATTGGTATGGTATTTATAGTTCTTAAAAAAGTTCCTCAATAAATGTCGTATTTAAATCCCCTAAAAGCTCATAATCTTTCATATAGTTTTCCTCATATAAATAAACAAATAGATGCTTTGCGTCATCCAAACGTAAGCCAATCTCACGATTATCGTTAATATGTAACGTTAACCAATAAGCCTCATCATAATCCGCATTAGCAAAATATACTTTGCGAAGTGGCTGGGCATCAAATTGTTGCATAATTTGATTGATTTTATTCGTATCTGTAATCGTGATTGTTTTTTCATCCGAAGCTCGAATTACTTCAATTTCCTTAATTTCCTTGATATCAAGTCGTTCAATAACCTCTTCATCAAAAGTTGAATCGCGAGTTAGTAGCAATGTTGAAACAAATAAAATGATAAGAGGTAATAGGATCGCAATTAATATTTTGTATCTTTTTTTCATGTTAAACTCCTTAAATTCTAAAAATTCGCACATATGCATTATTTTCCACGCTATAATTGAGCATATACTGAATTGATAAAGGATGGCAATCAAATGGCACATAATTATGAAGAAAAAGAGATATTTTATCCAAATGGTACATTAATGTATCGTGGCGGTGTGAAGAAGAACGACTTTGGGCATGACATTTATGATGGAAAGGGTACGATATTTGACCAGGAAGGTGAATTATTATTCGAGGGTGAATTCGCCAATCATATGAAGCAAGGTAACGGAATCATGTATTTAAAAGGACATATGATTTATCAGGGCGAATTTATTCAAAATAAAAAACAAGGGAATGGAATTTTATATAAAGACGGAAAAGTCTATTACGAGGGACATTTTCGCAATGATTTAATGGATGGTTACGGAATTTTGTATTTTGAGGAAGATGTTATTGCCCCATTTAAAGAGCTTCGTACACAGCATCCACATTTAAATCAGCCACTATTTGAGGGTGATTTTGTCCATGGCATGAAAAAAGGCAAGGGGAAGCAATATTATCCTAGTGGTTTTTTACAATATGAAGGTGATTTTATTTGGCACCATATGCAAGGAGCAGGAAGGCTTTACTATGCACCTGAGTCGCCAAGTGCCGAGGAGCTTGCAAATGGTGTAACAATACTTCAGTATGAAGGCTATTTCTTTGAGGATATGAAACATGGAAAAGGAAAAATCTATTCTAGACTAGGTGAGCTCGAAGCGGAGGGTCAATTTAAAGAGGATGCGATGACAGGACATGGTACGCTTTATTATGCTAATGGACAGGCTTCTTATATCGGGGAACTTGTAAATGGTGAAAAGCATGGTCGGGGAGATTATTTTAATGAAGCAGGGAAGATTATTTATAGTGGTGAATTTATCTATGGTGAACGTTTACGAATAACACCAGAAATTGAGCGAGAGATTAAGAAATTACAGAAGCAGCTGGATGGGCTTGTGGGGCTTCCTAATGCCAAGAAGGAATTACATAATCTTATTAACTTCATTAAAATTCAAAGCTTGCGTGTCGACCATGGCTTAACAAGCTTCCCGATAACATACCATCTTGTGTTTTCTGGGAATCCAGGCACAGGAAAAACAACAGTGGCGCGTATAATAGGCCAACTGTATAAGCATCTTGGCGTGCTTTCAAGCGGGCATTTTGTGGAAACAGATCGTGCGGGCTTAGTGGCAGGGTATGTGGGTCAGACGGCTTTGAAGGTGCAGGAAGTCGTGAGTAAAGCAAAAGGTGGCGTGCTTTTTATAGATGAGGCCTATTCACTAATCAATGATAAACAAGACGCATTTGGGAAAGAAGCGATTGATAGCCTGTTAAAGGCGATGGAAGATTTACGTGATGATTTAGTGATCATCGTTGCTGGTTATACAGAGCTCATGGAGGAATTTTTGCTTGCCAATCCAGGGTTTAAATCACGCTTCAATCATTTTGTCAAATTCGATAATTTTAGCACGGATGAGCTTTATGATATTTTCGCCATGCTATGTAAAAATAATGATTATCAATATGGTGAAGCATTTGCACACCATATGAAGGACCAATTACATCAAATTCCAGTCGAATCGATTCCAAATTTCTCAAACGGTCGTTATATCCGAAACTTATTTGAAAAACTTGTGACCATTCAATCCAACCGCCTCATTCAACAGGAGAATATTACGAAAGAGGAATTAATGGGATTTACAGAGGAAGATATTTTACTGGGCATAACAGAAAATCTATTTGAAAATACATTTTAGTGTTGTGACCATGGCCAAGGTAACTTAAAAACCTTGGCTTTTCCCACATAGAAATAAGAAAAGAGGATGAATAATGAAAAAACTTGTGTCAATAATTTTACTATGTGCTTGTATTTTACCAAGGGTGATAACGATCAATGTTACGATTAACAATAACATTAAAGTTCATAAAAATAATCAGAATGAATAATTGACAAAAAATGAAAATAATTGTAATCTAACGTAAAACATACGCTACCGTATTTTATTGGAGAGATGACATGCAATTAACGAGAGAAGATTGGATAAAAGCAGGATTACAACAATTAGCTGAAGAAGGAATACATAAAGTTCGCATTGAAGCACTTGCTCGATTATTAAAAATAAGCAAAGGGAGCTTCTATCACTATTTTCGTGATCATCAAGAGCTGTTAGATTCTATGCTCGACTATTGGGAAATACATGCAACAAAGCTAATTGTTCAAAGTATGGAGCAACAGGATGCATCATTAGAACAGCTACTACAGATTAGTTTTAATCGAGATAAAAAAATGGAAATTGGCATTTATACTTGGGCTAAATATGACCCTGTTGTGGCAGCGCGATTAGTGGATATTGAAGAACAGAGAATTTCTTGTGTTGCAAAATTGTATCAAAAAATCGGCATAAACGAGACTGAATCAATAGATCGAGCGAGACTTGCCTATTTAACGTATGTAGGATGGATGACAAGGTTCGAAGCAAATCCTAATTTTGATATTGATAAAATGGTTGAGCTTTTAACATTCGATAATAAACGTCCCTAATAGGGTTATAAAACCTGAAGGGACAAAATTTTTTACTATAACATACGGTAGTGTATGTTTTGTTTGAATTTATGACATGGGGGGCGAACGAATGAAATTATTATTAATATTAATAGCTGTAGGGCTTCTGTGGTTAATCAGTTTGTTGCATATTTATTGGGCTTTTGGAGGTCGTTGGGGTTCTGCTGTTGCAATTCCTGTAAAAGAGGGAGAGCAGAAACCTGCCTTTACTCCGAGAAAATGGGGAACATTAATCGTAGCTATTCTTATTCTACTGGCTAGTGTCATAATTGTTGTGCAAGCAGGTTACTTGCAGGAGTTCCAAGTAAATAGTTTATCTAAAATCGGAAGTATTGTCTGTGCTTTCGTTTTCATTGTTAGGGCAATTGGTGATTTTAAGTATGTTGGATTTTTAAAAAAAATAAAACATTCACAGTTTGCTAGATATGATACTTGGTTCTATAGTCCATTATGTTTGTTTTTGGGATTTGTCTATATTATTCTGTTATTTTAATAGTAGTAATAATTAGGGGGGAAGCAACATTGAATCAAACGATATACTTACTTCGTCATGGTGAAACTGAATACAATACACAAGGACGATATCAAGGAGAGTTGGATTCTCCGTTAACAGAATTTGGTATACACCAAGTTCAGCGAAACGCTCTAATGCTGAAATGTTTGATTGGCGATCCTAACGAATGGAAAATTGTGTCGAGTCCATTAGGAAGAGCCATGCAAAGTACTGAAATAATTTGTGAAACAATTGGATTTGATTTGAAGAATGTTAAAAAAGATGATCGTTTAACTGAGGTTGCTGTGGGGCAATGGGCTGGGTTAACAACGAAAGAAATAGAAAGTTCTTGGCCAAACCTTTTTCATCACACAGACGTGTATAACTGGTATTTTAATGCTCCTCAAGGAGAAGCCTATGACTCGGTAGTGAGAAGACTAAGTGCTTGGCTAGAAGACATTCAACATATACCGAAAGTTATTGCTATTTCACATGGTCTAACAGGTCGCATCTTACGTGGCGTATACGTTGATCTAAAAAAGGAAGATGCACTGAAGCTAGAAGTATCTCAGGATGTATTTTTTAAATTAGCGAATAAAACAATCACGAGAATTTGTTCAGATTTCGATGATTTTTATGAATGAAAAAATCAATTCTTAAGAATTTCTTCATAAATCTCCTACAGGAATATTCATAAATGCCTCCTATTATAATGTGTGGGAGGCGTTTTTTTATGAAAAAATTTATCTTATTTTGTTGTATATGTGTGGCAGCAATCTTTTTTTATTATACAAATAACACAACGGAACAGTCGCAAATAGACCTATCTTCGTTACATAGCAAAAATGCTTTGTTACTGAATAAAAATGGAGATGTATTATACGAAAAAGATGCAGATGCCATTATTTATCCTGCATCATTAACGAAAATTATGACAGCAATCGTTGCCATTGAGATGAGTCCTGATCTACAGAAGCAAACAATTGTAGAAGCACAAACGATTTCAAAATTTACTGCTCAAAATGCTTCTATGGCTGGGTTTAAGGCAGGGGATTTTGTGACGATAGAGGATTTATTATATGGGACATTGCTTGCCTCTGGGGCAGATGCTACAGGGACACTTGCCGATGCCATTGCAGGTAGTGAAGAGGCATTTGTGACGTTGATGAACAATAAAGCGCATGAACTCGGGATGGATGATACGCATTTTGTGAATGCCAGCGGATTGCATGATGACGCTCATGTCTCAAGTGTCCGTGATATTAGTAAGCTATTTCGTTATGCTATGGAAAATCCTACATTTTATCAAATTTTGACTTCTAAAAGCTATATAACCCATGTACCAAATGAGCTAACAATATCAAGTTCACTTTTTACTAAAATTCCAAGTGGAGAAAGTGCAATAGTGGGGGGAAAAACGGGCTACACACCTGAGGCAGGTCTTTGCTTAGCCACTATTATCGAAAAACATGGTGAACAATATATTTTCGTTACGACTAATGCGGCAGGGCAAGCTTGGACACCACCACTTCATATTGAAGATGCACTTACAGCGTTTGATGCACTATAAGAGGAAAAAAATATGAAAAAATTAATAACTTTTTTAAGCCCTTCAATCGTCTTATGAATAGGGTGACTTCATGCACCCAAAAAGAGAAGGCATTTTGGGAGCCTTTGATCGGCACAAATGTTGGGAATCATTTGGATGTCGATAAAATAGCTAACAATGTATTCACGCTAGGGGATACAATCAACCATTTTAATTTAAGAGGGGAGGTGTTACATGCTATCAAAATAACAATGAAAGATTTTTTAGAAAAACATCAGTAAACATTTCAACAACATGCCGTTGTTCCTGGCTACCGAAAAATGTTAATAGAGAAATTTTTAATCACAAAAACTAGTTGATTCATACTATTTTCTGGAATAGTCTATTCATCTATAATAAGAGTCGAATCCTAGAATTTTTTAGAGAAAACATACGAAAAAAGACTTCAGTAATGATAAGGGCGGTGTTGAACAATGAAAAAACTTTTACCCTATGCAATGTTTTTGACATTTTTAATCAGCTTTGTGTTTGTAGATTTTACTTCTGCAAAGGCTGAGGGTACAACCGTTATTCAATCAGTAGCAAAAGACACAACAGTTTATGCAGAAGCTTCCGTAGATAGTGCCGTAATTGGCCAAGTAGCAAAGGGGAGTTATGTAACTGCTATACCTGTAGATCAGGAATGGACTTATATTAAAGTTCAAAAGTTTGAGGGATACGTAGAAACAGCAACATTAAAAAACCTGACGTCTGAAAAATATGTAGTGACGAAAAAAGGTGGTACACCTTTATTTACATATCCTAGTCCAAGTGCACAAAAAACAGGACAGCTTAATGAAAACACGCTAATTTTTGTTTATGGATCAGCACCTGGAGGTTGGTCTTTTGTCCAATATGGTCATGAAACAGGCTATGTTGCTACGAATTCTATAAAGAAACCAGTTGCAACAAAGAAACGAGTAAATGCTGTAAATGGTGCTGTGCTTCATTCAACTGCTAGTCCAAGTGGCGAGATTGTTGGGACACTTGCCGATAAAACGGTTGTTCAGCACTATACAACAATTGCAGGATGGGCTTATGTAGAAGCGGGTGACCAAAAGGGTTATGTGAAAGCTTCAGAGCTAGCAAATATTCAAATACTTGATAACAAAGTATACAATAAAGGTGTACCAGTAGCAAAAGGGCAAAAGAAGCGTGTGGCTTTAACGTTTGATGATGGGCCGGATGCAAAAGTAACGCCTCAAGTTTTAGCGATTTTAAAGAAGTATGATGCAAAGGCCACATTTTTTATGGTTGGGACAAATGTATCGAAAAATCCAGCAATCGTAGAACAAGTTTACGAGGCCGGTCATGAAATAGGCAATCATACATGGAACCACCCGAAGTTAACAAGCTTATCGACATCAGCTGTAAAACAAGAAGTTGATAAAACTAGCAATGCTATATATAACGCAATCGGTCAGTATCCAACAGTTTTCCGTCCACCATATGGGGCAACGAATGATAAAGTTCGTTCAGTCATTACGACGCCTTCTATTCTATGGTCAATTGATACGCTAGATTGGAAGCATCGCAATGCTGATAAAGTTTTATCGTATGTGAAAGCGTCAGCGAAAGATGGAAGCATTATTTTAATGCATGATATTCATCAATCGACAGCCAATGGTCTTGAAAATGTTATTCTTTATTTGCAAAAACAAGGCTATGAATTTGTAACTGTTAGTGAAATATTACAATAATGTATGGGTTAATAGAAAAGCCGTGCAACTGTCTCTACATGACAATTGCACGGCTTTTTGATTATTTAAATAAATTGATCGTCGTAATTATAATCGGAATACCGAATACGTCGATTAAAAACGCTCCTACGATTGGTACGACAAGAAATGCTTTTTGAGATGGACCGAAACGTTGGACAACGGCTGACATATTGGCCATTGCATTTGGTGTTGCTCCTAAACCGTGACCTGCAAAACCGGCCACCATCACCGCAGCATCGTAATTTTTTCCTAGTAATTTAAACAATACAAAGATACTAAATACGACAATAAAGAATACTTGTGCGAACACAATGATGAATAGTGGAAGTGCTAAATCAGCGATTTCCCATAATTTAACACTCATAAGTGCCATTGAAAGGAAGATCCCTAAAGTAACATCGCCTATTATAGAAATGCTTTTCATGTTAATCGCTTCAGGTTTTACTTTATCCATAATATTGCGCACTAGCACAGCTACAAACATTGCACCGACATAGCTAGGTAATACGAAGCCAGTAGCTTCTGAGAATAATGTTCCAACATATGTACCTACTGCCATACAGAACGTAATTAATAATACTTGTGTAAAGAATGAATCAGATGTAATTTGTTCATGTTTATTTTCATATTCAATTTCTTCCGTTTCTTGTTCATCTGGCGTTAAATTATATTTACTAACTAAGTACTTCACGATAGGACCACCGATTAAGCCACCAGCGACTAAACCACATGTAGCTGCAGCCGCACCGATTGTCATGGCTGATGAAATACCTAGATCTTCTAAAGTTTGTCCAAATGCTGCTGCTGCACCATGACCACCTTCCATTGAAACAGCACCAGCCATCATCCCGATTAATGGATGAATGCCCATCAGCGATGCAAGTGAGACACCTATAACATTTTGCATTAAGGCAAGAAAACCACAAGCCAACCAATAAATAACTAATAATTTGCCACCAAGCTTAACAAGTTTAAAGCTTGCCCCTAAGCCAATTGTTGTGAAGAACGTAATCATAAATAAGCTTTGTAATGACGTATCAAGCGAAATTTCTAATACGCCAGTTGTCTTTAAAATAGTTGCCAAGGCGGCGAATAGTAAGCCACCAACAACAGGTGCTGGAATACAAAAGCGCTTTAAAAAACTTATTTTATTAATGAGCCAGCCGCCCAATGCGAATAGAGCGACTGCTAGAAATATTGTTGTGATTTGATTGAATTCGATCATTAACCTTGCCCCCTAAGTAAGTTGTTAAGTGCTTCATAGACAAAATAAGCACCTAATTTAACTGTGCGTCCGTTCTCATCAAGTGAAGGATTGACCTCACAAATATCAAAAGAATGTGTATTTGGGTGCGAAGTTACTTTTTGAAGTATCGTGCGTACAGTCGTTGGATCTAGTCCAAACGGTGATGGAGCACTAACACCCGGTGCAAATGCAGCATTTAGCACATCCATACATAGTGTTAAGAGAACGTAATCATGATGATCCATAAATTGTTGAAGATCATCCGTAATTTGCGCATTATTTTCTGGCGTCATATTTTCTTCTAACACATAGTTCACGTGCAATTCATCGGCCTTTTCAAATAGCTCTTTTGTATTGCCGTATCGTTGTATACCTAATACAAAATAATCTGCATGTGGGTCCTGCTCTAAAATCTGACGGAACATTGTACCAGACGATGGTTGTTCATCATATGGTCGTAAATCGAAATGAGCATCGATATTGACAATGCCGATTTTCGCGTCCTTTGGTAATGCGGCACGAACGCCTAAATAATGTCCGTATAGCGTTTCATGTCCTCCGCCTAGCACAACACATTGTAATTTATTATTTAGCAATGTTTTGACAATTTCACCGAGCTCACCCTGCGCTTCTTCTAATGCATGGTTAAGACAAATAACGTTACCGACATCTATAATTTGCTGCTCATCATTAAATGTCCAAGGTAAGCTAGATAATGCTTCACGCAGAGCATTAGGTCCACTCGCTGCCCCTATACGTCCTTGATTTCGACGTACACCTTCATCACAAATAAAGCCAACAATTCCCGCATGCGGATGATTTGAAGCGCTTACATCATTAATAGGAATTCTCTTTACTTTTTGATGTAAACGAAAGCTACTCGAATTTGTCGTTGAATCTATACGGCCTTTCCATTGTTTTTGTTCTGTCATTGTATACATAGTTATATCAACTCCGTTTTCAATATTATTGTAGTGTTAATATTGTTATAAATTTATTATATATTCGCATAATTATAATTACTAATATATAATTAATATTAATCTATAGCTTTTAACTATAAATAGGGGAGAAGGATGTTTTGGATTTTAAACAATTACAATATTTTATAGCAGTGACGGACCAAATGAATTTCTCAAAGGCAGCTGAAAAACTACATATTTCACAGCCTTCCTTAAGCAATGCTATAAAGAAGTTAGAGCATGAAGTTGGTTCACCATTACTTGAAAGAAATACGAGAAATCTGCAATTAACAGAAGCAGGTGAGCTTTTATATGAACGGGCAAAAGTTATATTGAAAAACATGGAAGTTTTAAAAATAGAAATGGATGAGGTCAATGTACATGGCACAAGTGAAATAACGATTGGCGCTATGGAATCGATTAAGCATTGGCTACCAAAAGTCATTACAGAATATAAAAAGGGATATCCACAAATGATGATTCATCTAGTGGATATTTTAGGAAGTAAGCGTGTCAAAAAATCACTCAAAAGCTATAAAACACACTTAATTATTACTAACCAGATCATGAATGATGAAGAGCTAGAAGTGAAGAGCCTATATGAAGAGCGACTTGTAGCTGTTTTACCATTAAATCACCCATTAGCGGAGAAGGATAAACTGACGATCGGTGATTTAAGTGAAGAGCCTTTTATTATTGGTACAGAGGGCTTTCAAACGAGACGTGACATTTTAGATGCATTTGACAAGGCTGAAAAAAACATTAATATCCAATTTGAAATCGAACGTTTTGAGACGGCTGTGTCTCTCGTTCGTGAAAACTTAGGGATTACCATTCTACCTGAAAATTATTTAAAAGGCCCTACAGCTAAAACTATTGTACAAAAAGAAATAGACTGTCCAAATTTACGACGCAATGTGTATGTGGTGTATTTAAAAAATCGTCATCTTCCTTTGGCTATTCGTCAATTACTTACGGATATAGTGCAATTTTTTGAGCACTAAAAGATCAAGATAAAGCTATTGTATGAAAATAATTCATTATACAAGAATTGTAGTGTTGTGTATGAATTTTCCTTGCAACATCATTTTTTATTCAATAGGGCACTATAAACCTAAAATGGAAAAATACAGATTATCCGACAGTATATATTATACTTAAGGATATATTCTCGCACCCAATTTATTATTATAAAAAAACAAAATATTCCCGTGAAGAAATTAAAAGAGGGGGAATATATGTTCTTATTATATCATATTATCATTCATGAAGAAAATGTTAACAGCATAAATTGTGAGAAAACGAATTCTTCCATTAAGAATCACTTTCTTTACTCATTTTATCGAGAAGAATACTAAATTTATCGACTAATATTGTGGATTTATCGATACTTTTTAGCGTTTTATCGAGAAACTCTAAGTATGTTCAAAAGACAAAAGATCAGGTCCACAAATAGGTGCCTGATCTTTTATGATTTTGTGCTACTAATCCCACGTTTGATCTAGCTTATCACTGTAAAATTTAATAGCCTTACTGTAATCTTTTATCTCTTTATGATTTGTTGTAAGTAGTAAAGTATTCAATATAGTTTCCATCGCCTTTAAATGTTCACCAAGATTATAGAGCGTCATAGCATAAAAAACCTTTAAATGTTCAGCTTCTGGAAACTCGCTTATGGCTTGTTCAAAAATATGTTTCGCCTGTTCATATTGTCCTAATGTACGATAGGTGCTACCTAATCCTAAATAAGCATCTACTAATATTTCGGGTTTTAGCCCTAATTGAATTGCTTTTTCATAGTGAGGGACAGCTTCTTTTTCTTTTCCTAATGAACCATAAGTCCATGCACATTGAAATTGGTAGAATCCATTTTCAGGATCTTCTTTAACTAGAGCTACCATTAATTGATTTGCTTCTTCTAGTCGACCTTTTTTTCTTAATGTGATTATGTGTTGTAATCGCTTATTCATATCATTTATCCTTTGCTTCATTTTTAGTAAAAGTAGTATCAATCTGAGTTTCTAGAATCTAATTATTTAAATAAGAGGCTGATTACCATTCAAAAAAATTTTCATCAATCATTTCCTCGAATGAATCAGCTAATAGCTCGATTTCTCCCGTATCGTTATTACAAATAAAAACTTGTCCTGCCTGATTGATAAAAATTGGATTGCCTGAACCTTCCAAAGAGATTACATAACTGGTATTTAAAATCTTTGCAGGAGAATGATTTTTGAATTGCTCTCGGAATTCAAGCGTTAAATCACCAACCATTTCCTTTTCTAGACTTGAGCCATTGGAAAAACATGAACTGTTAGTCCTGCAAATGTCCGCCAAATGTTTAAATAAAATGCACATAGTCCTTATGAAAACATACATTTAGCTGACTTTGTGCATCTCTTATTTCTTTTTTTGCTCGCTGGATGGCCCTCTAGTGTATGATGATCCTCACGATAAAGGATAGTAGATAATCTTTTCATTACATAAGATAATTGCCCTTCTAGTAATTAATCCACCATTATGGTATAAGGTTTGTCTTAAACTAAGGGGACAGGTTAAATAAATTTCATAAAATACCATAAAATGATAAAATAAGAATATACATTCTATTTTGATTATATTGTCAATTTTAGGGGAGGGCAAATGAAAGACATGAAACATAGGATTGCTTTACTAGCAGATGTCCATGGGAATGCAAGTGCTTTAAAAGCAGTTATCGAAGATTCGATCAAAGAAGGTGTCACTGAATATTGGTTTTTAGGGGATTTAATCATGCCTGGGCCTGGGGCAAATGATTTATTTGAAATATTAGATAGTATTAAAGTTGCTACTTATGTTAAAGGAAATTGGGAGGACTGCTTCCTTGACGTATTGAATAAAGAGATTGACTTTGATAATGCTTCTGATATCTATGTTTCTAGGTTAGTCCAGTATCAGTGTGAAAATTTGGATGAAAACTATATTAATCTTATTAAGAATTTACCATTACATCTAACAAGACAAGTTAATAATCTATCTATCAGTATTAGCCATAATTTACAAAACAAAAATTATGGAGGGGATTTATGGCCCACTAATAATCAGAAAAATTTTGATCATTTATTTGAGCATGATTACGATATTGCAATTTATGCTCATACCCATCACCAATTGTTACGCTATAGTAGCAAGGATCAATTGATTATTAACCCAGGAACTATAGGACAGCCCTTTTATAAATGGGACAAGTTACATTCTGACCTACGTGCTCAGTATGCAATTCTTGAAATTGATGAGACGGGGATTGCTGAGGTGAGATTTAAAAAAATTTCCTATGATGTAGAAAAGGAATTAAACAACGCTATTAATAATAAACTTCCTTATATTGACTTATATCGAGAAATGCTTGAGACAGGAAAAACTCATACCCATGATATTGAGTTATTACAAAAGCTCAATGATAAATTTAACTATAAAGATGAGATAATTAATTTTTTTGAAAAAAATTACTGGAAATTTAAAGGGATAAAGTGAACTTTTTCAACTAACGACAGATTAATTGTATAAGACATGTACTTATGATCTTCCACAATCGGAGCGATTGTTTAATAAGCGTTGCTGTTCTCTTAAACTCCCATGAAAGAACTTAATCATCTTTCATTTTCTGTGGTGTGGCGCTGGTTTTTGCGCTACATGGATGGCTAACGGGCAGTTTAATGTGATAAATATATACTTAAAATGGATTAATATGGAATAATAATGATGATGTAAGTTCATGAATGATTGTTGTAAAAACCATAATAAAGGAGAAATGTAGCATGGGAGTTTCTGTTTATTACACTTGTATGAGAAACCATAACCTTACCAACAGTGAGGAGCAAGAGATAACGGCCATCATTGATAAATACAATGCGGGTTTTGAAATGAAGGATATTGGAGAAACATTTTGTGTTTATGACTATGATCAGGATGAACCAACAGTGATTTTTGCAGGTTCAACAAAGCTACCCTTTTCAGATGATTTTGAAGATACATTGCATGCGCTGTTTTATTGGTTGACTTGTTTGACGGATATTAGAAGAAGTCTTTCTAATGGGGATTGGCATGTGCATCTAGATGATACGGATGCCATTTGGGATGAGGAAACGGGTTGGCAAATGCCGGAAGATTAGTGCTCATATTCCAAACAAAGTGATGGAAGGTTCTTATTTAAGTGCATGTGCGAGGCAACACGAAAATGCGTCAATTATTAACTGAAATAAGAATGGGAGACATTCCGCTCTTTACTGTTTTCTTCATACTGTCTGTTACTGAACTAAAGTAGACTATGTTATACAGATATAGAGAGATATTATAATTAATTTGCGGTAAGTTATGAATAGTTTGATTTATTGAAACTAAGTAGAAGAATATAAAATGGATGTGATTTTTTGCAAATCCCATACGTCTTATTCTATGGAGGGAATATGTTTAAAGACAATTTTAAAATTAGTAATATTCCCGCAGTTTTATGGGGAGAAAAGAGTGAAAAAATTTTTATTGCAGTACATGGAAATATGTCAAATAAAGAAGATACATTGATTCAAATATTAGCTGAAGAAGCCAATAAAAAAGGTTATCAAGTATTAAGCTTTGATTTACCTGAGCATGGAGAAAGAAAAAATGATAATACTCCTTGTAAAGTACAGTTTTGTGTTAGTGAATTATCTATAATTATGAATTACGCAAAAGAACATTGGAAAGAAGTAAGCGTGTTTGCATGTAGTATGGGAGCTTATTTTAGCCTTTTAGCTTATCAAAACGATGTGTTAAAAAAGGCATTATTTTTATCACCGGTAATTAATATGGAACGAATTATCGAAAATATGATGAAATGGTTTAATGTAACACCAGAGCTTTTGCAAAAAGAAATGACTATAGAAACACCTATTGGTCAAAAGTTATATTGGGATTATTTATGCTATGTAAAAGAAAATCCTATTAATACATGGAATACAAATACATATATTATGTATGGAGCCATGGACGAACTGTGCGAATTTGAAACTATTAACTATTTTACAAAAAAACACAGTTGTGAATTAGAAGTCATGGAAGCAGGTGAACATTACTTTCATACTGAAGAACAGTTGAAAGTATTTGAGCAGTGGTTACACAAGCACATCGATTAAAGTGAATAAAGAATAACTACCTTAAATTTTTATTCCTTCATGATTAGTTGTCGGAATTACTGTATTTAATAAAGTTTCCATAGCATTTGAATGTTCACCGAGATTATAGAGCGCCATAGTATAAAAACCTCTAAATGTTCAGCTGCTAGAAATTCGCTTATTGCTTGTTCAAAAAACGTTTTGCCTGACCATATTGCCCTAATGTACGACAGGTGCTAACCAATCCTAAATAAGCTTCTATTAAGCCCTAATCGAATCGCTTTTTCATATTGGGGAGCAGCTTCTTTTTCTTTTCCTAATGAATCATAAGTCCATGCACATTGATATTGATAGTATCCATTTTCAGGATCTTCTTTAACTAGTGCTACCATTAGTTCATTTGCTTCTTGTAGTCGGCTTTTTCTCTTAAAGTTTACTAAAAACGTATGTAAGGCTATAATTTATTATTGCATAATTAGGAAATAAGTGCTTATTTTAAAAATTCTATTTTGACTATAAATATTACATAGAAAATATTAATCGAGGTGAGTCAGAATGCTAGAACGTTCTATGGAGAAAACGCGGGAATGTAAAAAAGAAAGGGTGTGATAGAAAGAAGAGCACTTACGATCGCTCTTCTATATAAAAAAGAAAAGAGGACTATTATTATGAATAATTATCAAAGCATCTTTAGTGAAGGATTTGATTTTAAATATTGTGTGAAGGGGCAAGGTCAGCCGATATTGGTAATTGGCAGCAGTGTGTATTACCCACGCTTGTTCTCGGAAAACTTATATAAACATTTTCAATTTATTTTCTTAGATCATCGAGGTTTTGTAAAGCCTCCTCGTTCTTTAAAGCAGGAAGATTATACTTTGGATAAAATTGTAGAGGATATCGAAACAGCAAGACAATTGCTTCAGCTTAAGGATTTTATCATTTTAGGACATTCCGGACATGCATTTATGGCCATGGAGTATGCTAAAAAATATCCTCAGTATGTTCAAAAGGTTATTTTATTAAATTCTGCACCAACAAACAGTCAAGACAGACAAAATCAAAGTTTTTCCTTTTATACTGAGACGGCCAGTGCTGAACGAAAAAAGCAATTTGAGCATGATATTGCTTTCTTAGAAAATGATATACACAATGATCCGGAAAGACGCTTTGTGCATATGTGTATCCGGATGGGAGCCCATAGCTTTTATGATTATACGTTCAACGCTGCTTCTATGTGGGATGGTGTATATACCAATATGGAAGTTATTGATTACCTCTGGGGGATAGCATTTGCTGAACGAAATCTAATCCAATCAATGGCTCATTTCGATAAACCTATTTTTTTAGGATTAGGTCGGTATGATTATTTAGTAGCTCCTGTTTCACTCTGGGATTCAATCGATTATTCCTATAAAAATGTGAAGAAAGTCATTTTTGAAAAAAGTGGCCATAATCCAATGTTTGAAGAACCAGATACTTTTGATCGAGAATTAATTGATTGGATGAATGAATTGTAGTTATGCTTTATAGGTGATCATTGTTCATCAGAAGGTCAAGTAACATTTATGTTTGTTGTACAAATAGATAAGGTGACGCTTTAGGCAGGCACCCTAAAAATAAAATCGCTAGAGAAGTAATATAATTCTCTAGCGATTTTCCATTTAAAGTTAATTTAACGATAATATAATATCCCAAAAATAATTAGACTGTTATTAGTTTTTAATGTTGGGTAAGATGGGTGACACAAAGGGGGATTCATTATGAAACTTGGATTAAAATATGATGAAGTAAGAATTGTACCATTTGATTCAGAATGGAAAGTTGAATTTTCAAATGTGAAGCAAGAAATACAATCTGTTTTAGAAATTGATGATAATCGTATAGAGCATATTGGAAGTACTGCAATTGAGGGGATAAGTGCAAAGCCAATTATTGATATTCTATTAGGTGTTGATGATTTTCATAAAATTGATAAGGAAATGGAAAAGAAGCTTCATAAAATCGGTTTTTATCGACTACGTGTAGAAAGACCAAATGAAGTAGTATTTGCAAAATTTACAAATGAAACATTCGAGGTGAAAACACATTTTATTCATGCAGTAAGTTTTAAAGAGGAATTGTGGAAAAACCTTATCTTTTTCAGAGATTATTTAAATGAGCATGAGGGTGAAAGAATGGAATATGCCAATATGAAAGAAGATTATTTACGACAAAATAACTCACCAAATATTAATGAATATACTAATTTTAAAGATGAATTTGTGAAAAATATATTTGCGAAAAGACTATTATAGTATCCTATTGGGATTCGATTTGAGGTAACGAAATAATAAATAAAGAGAACAATACTTTGGAGTTGAAAGGAAATTGAAATATGAAAAAAATATCTTGGAAGAGAGAAGAGTTTTGGCAAGGCTGTATATTGGCTTCGATTGCACACGCAATTAGTGTTGCCCATTATCCTGAAATTGCTCACGAATGGATAGGCTACACTAAGTTAGACAGATTCCATAAGGGCTAGTACACTATAATTACTAACCTAAAGGAGCGTGTTTTATGTCACGTCAACGTCGAACTTTTACAGCTGAATTTAAACTTCAAATGGTGAAGCTATATGAAAATGGTAAATCCCGTGCAGATATTGCAAGAGAGTATGATATTACACCATCTGCACTCGATCGTTGGATTAAAAACCATCAAGAAACCGGTTCATTTAAGGCAGAAGATAATCGTTCACAAGAAGAAAATGAATTATTAGAGCTACGCAAAGAAGTACAACGCCTGCGAATGGAGAACGATATCTTAAAGCAAGCAGCGCTGATCATGGGACGAAAATAGATGTGATTCGTCACAACGCTCACAAATATTCGGTATCAGCAATGTGCGACGTCCTGCAAATTCCAAGAAGTTCATACTACTACCACTTAAAAATACGCGAAGATGATGAACGACAAGCACAAGAAGCCGATTTACAAGAGGCTATTTATGTCATCTTCAAACAAAGCCGTAATAATTACGGGACACGTAAAATAAAAAAAGAACTAGAAAAGCAGAATAAGATAGTTTCAAGACGACGAATTAGTCGCATCATGAAACATCTAGGTCTTGTCTCGAACTACACGGCCGCCTATTTTAAACCGCAGAAAAATCGTAGTAATGAAGCACCAGTAGCCAATGTGCTAAATCGTGAATTTGAACAAGAAAAAGAATTATCAGTTTTAGTCAGTGATTTAACATACGTAAGGGTCGGGAAAAAATGGCACTATGTATGCTTATTTGTCGACCTCTTTAATCGTGAAATTGTCGGTGCAAGTGCTGGACCAACTAAAGATGCGGCGCTTGTCTATAAAGCTTTAAGTAGTATTAAAGGGAACTTAACAAATGTGCAACTTTTTCATACAGATCGAGGTTCAGAGTTTGATAATAAGCTAATGATAGAAGCAACTGAAGCGTTTGGAATCCAACGTTCACTAAGTGCGAAAGGATGTCCGTATGATAATGCCGTCGCAGAAGCTACATACAAGAGCTTCAAAGTTGAGTTTGTCTACCAACGTACATTCATAACCCTGGAGCAGCTTGAACTTGAACTTTGGGATTATGTGAATTGGTTTAACAATATTCGCATTCATCAAACTCTTGGTTATCTTACTCCAGCTCAATTTAAAGAGCAGTATATATAATAACCATCGAAGAACGGCTTTACATGGAGTGGCGGGCATGATAGCCTCCGTTTGGCAAAGCCAGTTCTATGAAGCTGGTTCCTTGGTGCAAGAATCATGCCCGCAGAGGCTCCATGTCAAGCCACTCCATAACAAAACCACCCTTAAAAGAACTGTTCAAATTAGTGTTGACATTCCAGAACAGTCTTGGGATGGGTTAAATTACAACGTTCAAGATAGCTCGGGGGCAAGGGGAACAATAACTTTCCATACAAAATACTTAGTATCAGCTTTCCGTGACGATAATAGCGAGAGAGTAACTAAATATAGAAATGCTTTAGAGTTCTTTAAGGATTCTCCTGATGAAGTAAAAACGTTGGCATTAAATGAAACGCTTCAATATTTGTTAGAGGATATTGGTGGAATATCAGTTCCTGTTATAACAACAGCTTTTTGGGGAAATAATGAGGAATTTTATTCTCAAGACGAACTTGATGTTTTAATGAAAAATGGTGGTTTCCTTTTAGAAAGACAAACCACCGACATTGAAACTGCTATTTTTGAATGGCAAGAGTATTACGAAATGTCAGATTTACAAATAAATTTACTTAAGTCCATCTTCAAACGAAAGATAGAAAACCCTTCAAAAATAATTACTTTAACACAGAGTGAAATTCAAATGATCGAACCGAACGATGAAGAAGGTATACAGGAAAGTAGGATTTATTTTAAAGAAATTGGTGTTAATTGGAGCTTGTGAAATTTAGAAATTATTATACTGACAGGACGTGTGCAATAATTTAAAAATACTTCTGATAAAATGCCTTTCTGAATTTTGCCATTTAGTTGAGCAAAAATATTGGCTACAGAGAGGAACCTTTTAATAGAAAATATTTCTTAAGTTCTATGAATCCATTCTTAATATCTCTTAGTTACAAGCAATTCCGTCTCCGTTTCCATCCAAACGATGGTCTCCGAAGCCAGCAGCCTTTGATTCTTTCATAAATTTAGTTGCTTCAGAAGCGTTACTAAAATCGGAACAATCCTTATCATCTTTAAAATTGTAAATAGGAGTAGACGAGGCATTGGCTTTTTCATTTTGTTTAGATTCGTCTTCTTGTACCTTTCTTTTAGCAAGATCTTCCTGTGTTTCTTCATGAACTTTCTTCATATCTTCTTCCAATTCTTTTAAGTACTTTTCACCTTCAATTTCTCTTTGTTTTTCTTCTAACTCTGTTTTCTTCATTTCAGCAATATGTCGTTCGTAGACACAGGGGCCAATAAACCAAATGGCTAAAAAAATTAATATTATAAGTAAAAGGATTCCTTTGGCATATGTTTTTTCTTTTTTCTTTCTATAATAGCACCATACTACTGTGAGAATGATTGTAATAAATAATAAGAGATTCCAAATTGAACCTACAATACATTCTAATACAAGCATAAGCATGTATAGGCACACGAGTATAAGCAATAATTTTAGTACATATATAAAATCCTTGTCTTTCATTTTGTTCCCCCGTAAATTCTCAAATCAATTAGCACCAATTCATTTTATTTGTAAACATCAGATAAGTAAATTAGAAATTTATTCCAATATAGTTTGAAACATTTTTCACGGCCAATCATATTAGAGGCAGGTGTATCAACCTGAATAGGATAAATATCCA